>Ga0182016_10002546_pt1 | contig 21351 bp, 16 predicted proteins | sample 712S2MmetaG_FD_120491 | JGI IMG/M metagenome (GOLD analysis project Ga0182016, IMG submission 120491) | Permafrost microbial communities from Stordalen Mire, Sweden - 712S2M metaG | ecosystem: Environmental > Terrestrial > Soil > Wetlands > Permafrost | place: Sweden: Stordalen | collected... | reverse complement strand
GGCGCTGAGCGTGGCGAAAGTTCCCCCAATACCGGTGGCGGGCAGATTGGCCACCACCGGCGCGGTCGGCACCACGGTGGTAAAAGATTGCGCGGGAAGGGCCCAGGCGGTCCCGGCGTAACTTGTCGCCGCGGCGGCAAAGAAATAAGTCGTGCCAAAAGCCAGGCCGGTAACGTTTTGGGAATAAGCCCCGGATTGGTCCCCCAGATCAAGGTGATTAGCCCAAGCCGCCGCATTCGTCCCCCCATCGGTCGGCCCGTAGTAAACCACCACATCCGGCACATCCCCACCAGTGGAAAGGACTTGGCCCTGCAGCGTCGCCGAGAAACTCGTTACGCCGGTGGCCGCAAGATTGGTCAAAATGGCCAGAGTGAAATTGTTGCTGAACGAGGTCGGCAGACCGCTGACCGCATAAACGGCCGTGGCGCCCACACCGGGCGCTTCACTAAAAGTAAGGCTGGCAATGGGTTTATTAGAAGCGCCCAATAGTTGAGCCAAATCAATCGTGGTCTGGTAAAAACGCGGATCGCTGGGCCCCCCATCGGTGCCGCCGCTGGCGATACTAATCCGGTCCACGCCTTGCAAGGCGAAGCCCGGATTAAAAAACCAGTCCGACGCGACGTAATTTGTGGAAAAGGAACTGCCATCCGCGAAGTTAATTTTCAAGACGCCAGTGCTGTCGGGAGAGGCGCTGGCGGAATTAGCGATGATCGCGATGGAATAAAAGGCGGCAGGCGTGACCAGATTGAGCGTGCCGGAATTGACGCCCGTTTCGCTGCTCAGCACCAACGCGTTTTTCGACGTGTACGGCTGGAAGGCGAAAAGCGTGTTGTCGATCACACTGTTAAAGGAGCCTGACGCGGGCAAACCATAGCTGGTTCCCGGCAAGCCCTTCTGGTAGAAGGCGGTGCCTTCGCCAGGATTATACTCGGACGCATAGCGGGTGTAGGGCGGCCCCGAAGCAGTTTTCTCGATCACGATATCCCGATTGAATCCAGTGACGGGGATGGGCGTCATGTTGGTCTGGGCAAAGCCGGAGGCAGCGCAAAACAAGAGCACAGCGGCGATGGCGCTTCGGCACGAAAAAAACGGCAAGGTTTTGAGCATGGCAATCTATCCTTGGAAATGAACCGGGCATTATGGTGACAGGTCGCCGCCCCAAATGCAATGGGATTCTCTTACAACAATCAATCGCACTGTCTCTTTGGAAACTGGCCAGGCCCGTCTGCCTTTAGGCGTCAGCGCTTCGCCCGGCATTCGGTCCATTTGCTCCTTGATGGAAGTTACTCATCTCTGTGCAGAGGTGTGCGTCGAACTCTTTTTCGGGATGTGGTTCTGGCCCATCCGGACTCGGCCAGACGGCCAATCGGCCGCCCAATGGGGCAAATTTGGCGATGCGCGTTGACTTGCTTGCCGCCGTCTGTCCGGGTAGCTTGCGACTCATTCTCGATAATCTCGCAAGCACTCAATTGACGAACAACGCGGCAGGCACGAATCCGAGAGAGGAGCAAAGGTCTGCGGGGCAGCTTCCAGCGGACGTTGTGGGAACAACTAGACCTCAATTGCCCGACCCCGGTTCGGTTTCGGAGCAGATCAAGGAATGGGAGGCGACCCAGTCCAAGTTTGCCCGGTTCCAGACGGCCGGGGTGCCGGTGGCGGAGGCATTGACACGCTGGGCCCTGGAGCTCCTGCGGGAGAACCAACTTCCAACAGCTATTTCCGTTCTTCGTGCGGCCTTGGCTCTCGCGCCGACCGATCCTGTCCTGTGGGCCGAGTACGGCATCGCGCTCGATCAGAGTAATTCTTCCGAGGCAGCAGCCGCGTGCCTGGAATACTCGGTCGCGCTCTCACGTCCTCAACCCAGCACTTGGCTCATGCTCGGTTTGGTCAGAAAAAAGCTGGGCGACCTCCGTGGCGCGGAAGCGGCTTGCCGCGTGGCCTTGGAGCAAGAACCCGATTCGAGCGTGGCCTGGCAACTGCTCGGGGTCATCAAGGAGGAGCAAAGAGATTATGCCACGGCCAGCGATTGCCTGAAAGCGTGCATTGCAGCCGGCGGAGCCAACGCGGCCCTGCAAGCGAATCTAGGCAAATTGCAATACCAATTGGGCCGAATGGCCGAGTCCTGTGAGGCTTACACCCAGGCGGCCGGATTGGACCCGGAAAATGCGCATTATCGCCAGATGGCGCGCAAATCGGCCTTCCTGCGCCAGATGGTCCAAGGTGACTCGATCGATGACGCGATCGCCCAATATCAGAATTCTTCCGCGCCCGCGGAGGGTTGCTCGGAAGAGAACTTAAAAGGATTGCTTTACTCGGCCTTCTCCATGTTGGCTGGCTTCGGGCACCTTGACGCCGCCCTCCGCGTGGGCAGGAAACAGGTGGACCTTTGGCCGGCGAATCCTTCTCTGACCTATTTGCTCGGCGCAGTGGCGCGCGATAAAACCCTCGATCGCTCGCCGCCTGAATATGTTGTCGAGCACTTCGACACTTTTGCCGCGGGGTTTGAGGCTCAACTAGTCGGCGTGCTCGGGTATGACATCCCGCGGAAAATCTGCTCGGCCGTGGGCGCAGTCACGGCGCCCGGACATACGTATGACACGCTTGATGCCGGTTGTGGGACAGGTTTGTGCGGGCCGCTGCTGCGTCCACTCAGCCGGGCCCTCACTGGCGTCGATCTTTCCCCGAAAATGCTCGAACCAGCTGCCCGGAAAGCCATCTATGACACCTTGGTCTGCGAAGAATTGACCGCCTTCCTTCTCCGCTCCCCTCAGTGCTTTGATCTGGTCGTGGCGGCGGATCTGATGATCTATTTTGGTGACTTGACGCCGCTTTTTGCGGCCGCGGCGACAGCTCTGAGGTCTGCGGGGCTTTTCGCCTTTAGCACGGAATTATGGACCGGGGAAGGGTATCGGCTTCTTCCATCAGGCCGATTTGCCCATGCGCCGCATTATATTAAGTTGGTCGCGCCGCGCGACTTTGAAGAGGTTTTTCAGGCCGAGACGACCATTCGATTGGAAGCCGCCGAACGGCTCCCTGGAAACATTTTTATCTTCCGGAAGCGACACTAATGTCGGCTGACCCAAGCTGAAGTGAAAAAACGGTACGGGGTAAAATAGCGTACGCGGCCGACGCGCCACGTTTGGTTTAACGCGCCAGGTTCGGTTGTTTAGATGCCAGGAGAACTGCGACTTTCCGCGGGCGGCGGCAATTGGCGCTGCCGCCAGAAAACGAAGATGGCGGGATAAATCAACAGTTCCAAAACGCCTGACGTGATGACGCCGCCAATCATCGGCGCGGCGATGCGTTTCATCACGTCCGCGCCGGATTCCGTAACAGGGGACCACATGATCGGAAGGAGACCAAACAGGATGGCGCAAATCGTCATCGCCTTTGGGCGAACGCGCAGGACCGCGCCGTCAACGACGGCGAGACGCAGATCTTCCATCGTATTCATGCGACCAAGGCCGCGAGCTTTCTCCCAGGCTTGGTCCAGATAAAGAAGCATGACCACACCGGTCTCCGCATCAAGGCCCGCCAGTGCGATGAGGCCGACCCACACGGCCACGCTCAGGTTGTAACCGAGCCAGTAAAGAAGCCAGAATGCGCCCACCAGCGAGAAGGGCACGGCTAAGAGTACGATGAATGTCTTCACTAGGGATTTTGTGTTCAGGTAGATGAGCACAAAAATTACGAGCAGCGTGAAAGGGACCACGATTTTCAGCCGCTGTTCGGCGTTCTTCAGATACTCAAACTGGCCCGCCCATTGCATGTAACAACCCGGTGGGAATTGCACCGCCTCATTGATGCGCCTGGAGGCGGCCTTTACATACCCTTCAATGTCGTCAGTGGTGATGTCAACGAAGACGAAGCCGACGAGTTGTCCGTTCTCGGTTCGGATGGACGGCGGGCCGGTTTTGTAACTGATGTTGGCCAGCGTCGAGATTGGAATTTGCGCCTGCGGCGCGGCGGCATCCTGCGGGTTCATGGGCACGGGCACGAGCACTCGTTTGAGCGCATCCAAGTCTTCCCGGAAATCGCGGGCGTAACGCACGTTGACGGGATAGCGCTCGCGGCCCTCGACCGTCGTGGTGATGGTCTCGCCGCCGATGGCGGTTTCGATGACCTCGTTGATATCGCCCGCTGTAATTCCATAGCGGGCAGCGGCTTCACGGTTCACCGTGAAGTCCAGGAAGTAACCGCCCGTGGTGCGTTCGGCAAAGGCGCTGCGCGTATTCGGCAGGGCGCTCAACACCTTTTCAATTTTCACACCGGCGTCTTGAATGGCGGCCAGGTCGGGGCCAAACACTTTGACGCCGAGAATCGAACGAAAACCCGTGGTGAGCATTTCTGTGCGCGTCTGAATCGGCATCCAGAAGATATTCGCCATGCCGGGCGTTTTGACTTTCTGGTTCATGTCCGCAATCAGCTTTTCCCAGGTCATGCCGGGCCGCCATTGTGGTGAAGGCTTCAGCTTGACGACGGTTTCAATCATGGAAAGCGGCGCGGGATCAGTGGCCGTTTCGGATTGACCGGCCTTGCCAAAGACGTTTTCGACTTCGGGAAAGGCCCGCAACATCCGGTCTTGGATTTGGAGAATGCGGGCGGCTTCCCCGATGGCCATGCCCGGCACGGCGGTGGGCATGTAGAGGATGTCACCCTCGTTGAGCGGCGGCATGAATTCCTTGCCCAATTTTGTGAATGGATAAATGGTCGCCGTCATGATCAGAATGGCCGCCAGCACCGTGAGCCAGCGGAAACGCAGCGCAAAATTTACGAAAGGACGATAAGCCCAAATCAAGAGCCGGTTGACCGGGTTTCTTTTTTCCGGCGCGATTTTGCCCCGCACACAGATCAACATGAGCACCGGCACAAGCGTCACTCCGAGCAGGGCGGCGAAGAACATGGAGAAGGTCTTGGTGAATGCCAGCGGTTTGAACAAGCGGCCTTCCTGCGCTTCAAGCGAAAACACCGGGATGAAGCTCACGGTGATGACGAGCAGCGCAAAGAACAACGGCCGTCCGACACTTTTGGCGGCGGCGATGATGACTTCGACCCGTTCGGCCTTGGTTGGGTCGCGGCCCTTTTCCTCACGAAAATGCTCAAGAAATTTGTGCGCGTTTTCGACCATAATAATGGCCGAATCCACCATGGCGCCGATGGCGATGGCAATGCCGCCCAGCGACATAATGTTGGATGTCAATTGCAGATGGAACATCGGCAGGAACGACAGAATGACGGCCACAGGCAGCGTGATGATGGCAACCAGCGCCGAGCGGATATGCCACAGGAAAACAAGGCAAACCAGGGCCACCACGATGCTTTCCTCAATGAGCTTTTCGCGCAGCGTGCCAATGGAGCGTTGGATCAACTGGCTGCGATCGTAAGTGGTCACGACTTCCACGCCGTCAGGGAGCGAGGATTTGATTTCCGCCAGTTTCCGTTTAACGCCGTCGATGACGCGCAGCGCGTTCTCGCCATAACGCATCACCACAATGCCGCCGACCACTTCCCCCTCGCCATTCAACTCGGCCACGCCCCGCCGCAGGTCCGGGCCGAGATGCACCGTCCCGATATTCTTGACGTAAACCGGCGTGCCGTGGGCCGCTTTCAGCGGAACGTTTTCAATGTCTTCGACGGTTTTGATATAGCCGCGCCCGCGCACATAGTATTCCGTCGATCCGACTTCAAAAATCTTCCCGCCCACGTCTGCGTTGGATTTGCGGATTCTATTGACAACTTCGTTGATGGGGATGCCGTAGGCCAGCAGTTTGTTGGGGTCGAGATCCACTTGATACTCCTTGACGAAACCGCCGACGGGCGCGACCTCGGCCACGCCTTTGACTGATTCCAGCGCGTAACGCAAGTGCCAGTCTTGCAAGGAACGCAATTCGGCCAGGCTGTGCTTGCCGGTCTTGTCCACCAGCGCATATTCGAACACCCAACCCACGCCCGTGGCGTCCGGGCCAATCACCGGATTGGCCCCTTCCGGCAGCGCGCCGCGAACTGAATTCAAATACTCAATCACACGCGACCGCGCCCAATAAATGTCCGTGCCGTCCTCGAAAATGACATAGACAAACGATTTGCCGAACATCGACTCGCCACGGACGAATTTCACTTGCGGGGCCGCGATGAATTTCGTGGTGATTGGATAAGTGATTTGATCTTCCACCAGGTCTGGGGAGCGGCCTTCCCAGTCGGTATAAACAATGACTTGAGCGTCGCTCAAATCAGGAATGGCGTCGAGGGGTGTCCGGGTGAGCGCCCAAAGGCCGGCCGCGACCCCGAACAGGGTGAGGAGAATGACGAGAAAAGCATTGCGCGCGCTGGTCTCGATGATTCTTTCCAGCAGCAATGGTTTGGAGGGATACGGGGTGTTCACCATGACGTCAGCGCCCCTTGCACCTTAGCCTCCGCATCAATTAGAAAATTGACGCTGGTGACGACCTGCTCGCCTTCCTTCAGACCGCTGTTGGCTTCGTAGAAGTCGCCATATTTGCGGCCGATTTCGATGTAGCGTGGTTCGAGCCGCCCCCCGCCCTTGGACACGAAGACGAGGTTGTGTTTGCCGGTCGGCAACACAGCATTGACGGGCACGGCGACGCTTTCGCCCATGTCCATCGTCACTTCGGCGTCCACATACATGTTGGGACGGAGCTTGAAGTCGTCGTTCTTGACATCAATCCGCAAGCGGCCAGTGCGCAGTGATTCGTTCATGAATGGGTCCATGACGGAGATTTCCCCGTTGAATTTTTCGCCAGGATAGGATGAGGATGAAACAACCACCGGCAGCCCCTTTTTCAGCATGGGCAATTCGTCCTGGTAGAAATCCACCCACACCCAAACTACCGAGAGGTCGGCCACGTCCACTAAATGGTCGCCGGTCATCACTTTTCGGCCCTGCGCCACGCCGAGGTCCTGCACGACGCCGCGGAAGGGCGAGTAAAGCGTAAGCGTCTCCCGCGCTTTGCGGGTCGTCGCCAATGCGGCGATCTGCTCACCGGAGATATTCCACAAACGCAGCCGTTGCCGGGTGGCCTCGATCAGCCGGTCGGTGCTGTCCAGGACCGGCTTGTTTCCCTTGTCCCGCGCTTCGTCCCGCACTTTAAGCAAATCCACAAATTCATTTTGGGTGGTCAACAAGTCCGGGCTGTAGATCGTGAGCAGAGCGGCGTCTTTCTCCACCAATTCGCCACGCGAAAAAACCGAGAGTTGCTTCACATAGCCATCCACCCGCGCCACATAGCCCCAATGCCGTTGCTCATCGTAAGCCACCACTCCGACCCCGCGAATCGTGTGCCAAAATGGCCGCTTTCCGAGCGTGGCATAGGTCACGCCGATTTGCTGCTGGCGCGCCAGTGGCACGGTGAACTCGTCCGGCTTTTCACCGCCACTCATGGACGTGGGTGGCGCGGTTTTTGGGGCGTTTGTCCCCGCCGCGTCCTTTTTCTTCACCGGCACCAGGTTCATCGAGCAAATGGGGCACTTGCCGTCCGGGTCTTGCGACCTTACCGACGGGTGCATGGTACAAGTGTAGTAATCGACGTCATCGGGTTTGGTGGTCGCGGTTTGCTTGTGGCAGGCGGTGGCAAACAATGCCGCCGCCAAAAGTGGCAAGAGAATTAGGAGGGTGGATTTCATCTGTTTCATGGTGTTTTCGTCAGTGTTCATGGTTTGGAAGCAGGGAAGGTTCGCTGGCTAGTGAAGCGAGGGCTTCAACATTCTGCAGCCCGCTCCACAACAGCAATTCGGCCAGCATTTCGTTTTCGTCCGCGACCGCGCGGGCGGACATCAACTCGCTCTCCAGCAAGAGGCGCCGCGCCTCGAGCACGTCACGAAACAGGCCGTGCCCGGTTGCCCAATCGGCCAGCCGGCTGGTGAGCGCCTGTTCGGCGCGCGTCGTTATTTCGCCGCCGTAGAGCAACGCCTCGCGGCGGCTGGCCTCGATCTCCACCGACAGATGATGCAACTGTTCCCGCACCATCCCCACCTGATCTTCGCGCTCCTCCTCGGCGGATTCTTGCTTTTCTTTGTCACGTTGGTAGTCCTTGTGATACTTGTCCTTGTTGAACAAGGGCAGGGAGAAGCGAAGCATGAAGTCGCCTTCGCGAAAGCCACCGTCCCCGCTGTATTGCCGGCCTTCCACGCCGAAGCTCACGTCCGGGTACCGAGTTTGGCGGGTCAATGCGGCCGATGCTTCAGCCTGCTTAATTTCCTGCGACAGCACTTTGAGTTTCGGCTCGTTGGCCAGCGCCAAGGAAAGGAGCTTTGCCGAAAATGAAATGGCCGGCGGCGCCGGGGGCAGTTGCAACCGCGGCCAGGGAGAGTCCACGGCGCGATTTAAAAGGCGGTTCAGGTTGAATTGCTCATGGGCGAGCAAGTGGCGGTCTGTCTGCAGGCGATCATTGCGTTCCGCCAGTTCATTCTCGATTTGCAACGTATCGGCCAGCGCGGCCTGCCCATCCCGATACCTGGCTTCGACGGCTTTGACCGTTGCCTCCAGCCAGGCCAGGTCTTGCTCCCCAATCTCCACGACCCGCTCGGCCAGCGCCGCCGAGAGCAATTCCTTGCTGAGGTCGCGGCGCAATTGTTGCAGCCGGTAATGGGCGTCCGCCAAACGCAACGAGGTCTCCGTCGCGGCCGCGTGGCGGGTCAGCTTTGGCCGGCCCCATAATGGCAGTTTTTGTTCAAGGCCATAGGCTAGATCGCCAAACTGCGCCGGGTTCATGCCACTCGCACTGAACGTGCTCCCTCCCACCAAGAACCCCGGGTCTTCCCAGGTGCGGACGGCTTCGGCATTGAGCGTGGCCGCACGGACCCGGGCATCAGCCGCTTTGAGCGAAGGATTATTGGTGCGCGCCTCCGCCACAAGCCGGTTGATATAATCGGTAGAAATGATAACGGACTGAACATCCGCGGCGGCCTGGACTTTGAGCAAGCCGCCGCTGACCAGTAAAATGATTCCAAAATTCTTCATGACAAAAGAGAGTTGAGTTAACCTTAAACGGACACCATGCGCCAAAGGCGTTTATCGCCGGGCACACCACGAGTGGGAGAAGCGGCAACTCAAATGAGATAACAGCAATCGCGCTGAAAAAGCGGAATGGCTGTCATCGGAGGCAGCAAGGAGATGCGAGAGGGAAATTCGTGCGCGACCGGAGAGGGCAAGGACAAAAGGGAAAGGATGGACGCCGAGAGTCCCTGTAACTCATGTTGGGAAGGAGAGGGGACTGGGGCTGGCGCAACCGGAGCGGAAGGGGTTTTGGGCGCGGCGCAACATGGCATGTTACAGCAATGTTCAGCATGATGGCAGCAGGACTTTATCGAGGGCGAAGCGCCCGACATCTGCACGATCGGATAGGCTGACAGGAGGAACCCCAGCAGCAGCGCGACCGCAAATCTTCTGACTTTGAAAGTCATGCCTTTTCCTGGCTCGCTTTTAATTAGCGAGCCTTATCTAAACTCGCACATCGGGGCAGCGAAGTAAAGATTTATTCGCCAAGGATGCCGCCTTCGCTGGAATTGCCTATTCCACTCAAGGTCATGCCCTGATAAACAGGGCGGAAAGCTGTGGCCCAGCACAAGCTCCGTGCGCCACCACCATCTCCTTCACCTTGGCACTGGCTCACCCTGATGGCGTGAGCTCATGGATCTGATCCGCGTTACCAAAGGGTGAGCGTTGCTCCGGGGTCCATTCCTGCCTTTTTCCTGGGCGTCTTCGCATTCAATTTCTGTTGCATCATTACGGTTCAAAACAAACTGCTGGCCATGGTGCCGAGCACGCTCAGGGGGCCGGTGTCTTCCAGGCTCTCGGTGGCCTTGTCCAGCTTGTGCAGGGAAAGTTGCGCGTCCTGCAGCAGGTTGTCGTTATTGATGAGTTTGCCCACCGTGCCCTGTCCTTGATTAATCTTCACCGAGATTTGATGGAGATTGGTCATGGTGCCGGTCGTTTCGAGATAAAGAGTATCATCGGTCAGCAGCTTGCCCACCGTGCCTTTGCCGGCTTTGACCCCAAGGACCAGGTCGTTGGCGTTGGTCAAGAGGGTGCGTCCGCTGGTGATGGCGCCGTCAATTTCGCCCGCCGTTCCTTGCAGGTTGCTGATGGTATTCAAGGCCGTAACATAAAGCGTGTCGGTATTAATAAGCTGTCCGACCGTTCCTTGGCCCGCGACGATCCGATCCGAAGTCGTCTTGATGTTCGCGATGGTGGCGGTGAGGTTGGCCTGGTTGTTCTTCAGAAAGTCCGTGAACGGGCCAAGCAGATTGTCAATTTTTTCACCACTAAAACTGCGGGTGAGGTTTTGCACGCCGCTGGCCACGGCGTCCAGTTTGACCATCAACGTCCCCAAGTCCGGCTGTTCGAGGACTTCGAGCGTGGCCCCGTCCTCCGCCTTGGGTGCCGATGGGGTGCCGAAATCAATCGCGACAAAACTTTGCGCCATCAGGCCGGTAAAACTGATGCTGGCCTTGCTGTCGGTCTTGACCACCGCTTCGCGATTGAGGTTCATGGAGACATCCGCGTACGCATTGCTCAAGGTAATGGATTCCACGCGGCCCACTTGCACGCCCGCCATCTTGACGAGGTCCCCGACCTTGAGCTCTTGCACGTTCTTAAAAAGGGCGCGCACGTGGTAACCGCGATGGAGAAAAGAAAATCCTCCCAGGAATTCCAGAATGACCAAGGCGAAGATCACCGCCAGGGCGAAGAACAAACCTAATTTGCTTTCAATATTCTCTTTCATAAATCAAGTGGTGGAAGGTGAGATTTCCGCGTGAATGAATTTTTGGACGCGAGGATCTTTGTTCTCTTTGACCTCGCTCGGAGTGCCCATGCAGATTATTTCCCCGTCCAGGATGATCGCGATACGGTCCGCAATGGAAAAGGCCAGATCGCGATCGTGGGAAACGACGATGACCGTGGCCCGCGTGCGTTTGTTCAAAGAATAGATTTCCCGCCCGATCGTGGCCGCCATCAGCGGGTCCAATTCCGAAGTTGGTTCATCAAAGAGGATTAAATGCGGCTCCACCACCAAGGCGCGCGCGATGGCCACGCGCTTTTGCATGCCGCCGGAAAGTTCGCTCGGCAAGCTGTCTTGCAGGCCCTTGAGCCCAACGGCTTCAAGCTGGCGGGCCACGATGGCTGAAATCTCAGCGGGTGATTTGAGTCGGTGCTCCGTCAGGTACAACCCCACATTTTCGCCGACAGTCAGCGAAGTCAGCAACGCACCCGCCTGGAAAACCATGGCCATGCGATATTTCTCCCGGACCGCGGGATTCGCGATGGACTCCCCATCAATGAGTATTTGCCCCGCCTCGGGCGCCTCCAGGCCGATAATATGTTTGAGCAGGACGGTTTTGCCACTGCCGCTGGGCCCCATAATGACAAATAATTCGCCGGCGTTGACCTTGAAGGAGATGCCTTTGAGCACCTCCTTGGCGCCAAAGCTGCGCCGCAGATTGATGACCTCGACGCTGGCGTTTTCGGGATGAGGGTTGGGGCTGCTCATTTTTGGACGTAAAGCAAGAAACGCGTCAAAAAATAATCAAGGATCAGGATCAAAATAATGGAATTGACCACCGCCTTGGTCACACTCCGGCCAATGCCGCGCGGGCCGCCCCTGGTCACCAACCCCTGATGGCAAGAGACGATGCCAATGGCTAGGGCAAAGACGAACGACTTAAAAATGCCATTGCAGATATCTTTCACTTCGACCACCTCGCGGAGGTTTTGAAAAAACGGGTCGAAGCTCACGGCGATCTTTTGATTGAAATCGCAAACCAAAGCCCCTCCAAACCAGCCAACCGGTATGGAAAAAAGGACCAACGTCGGCAGCGCCACCGCGATAGCCACCAACCGCGGTAGGACAAGGTAGCGCACCGGGTCGATGTTCATGGTGCGCAAGGCGTCGATTTCCTGATAAACGCGCATGGAGCCAATTTCAGCGGCCATGGCCGAGCCAATTCGGCCTGCCACGAGAATGGCAATCATCACCGGCGCCAGTTCCTTGCACATGGAAAGCCCAATCATACCGCCGAGCACGGAACTGATTCCCCGTTCGACCAGGACCGGGCCCGTCTGGAGGGCCAGGACCCCGCCAATAAAAAGGGACAGGATGCAGACCATGAAAAGGCTGGCGTTGCCGATTTCAAACAGCTGATCAAAGACCTTTTGCCGTTCCTTCCAGAGCGACGGGAACGAACGGGCTGTCTTCCAAAACAGAATCAGGATTTCGCCAATATTTTGGTACATCAGGACCTTGGTTGCACGGGGGCCGCCGGCTTCTTGCCCAAATTAATGCCGCAAATGCGCCAACTCCCGCCGTTTGCCTTGGATTGATACTGAAAAAGACCGAAGAAGAGCGAGGTTTTTTTGGAGTGGGACTTTTCTTCGTGACGATAAAGATTCCACAGGAGCGATTGGCTGGAAGCGCCGGTCTGGGCGTTTTGTTCAGCCCGCCAGAACGACCACAACTGTGAATATTCCCGGCGAATAGAGCGGTTGTTCGGGAAAAACGGTTCGAGGACCGTTAATGTCTGCCATTGCTGATTTCCGTCAGGATCAAGATGATAGCTGAAAAAAGGCCAAAAATCGACCCGCCGCTTGTTGCGTTCAGATTGCTTGTTCTCTTCCATCGTGTCCGAGTAGAGAAAGAAAAGGATGCGCGTCCGGCGCCGTTCCAAGGGGGGCGATTCCAAGCGGTTAAACTTGTAAATGGGCCAGGCGTAAAAATCGCTCTCCAAGTCCTGGTTGTGGGCCCGGCTGTAAAATGGGAAATAGCGGTGGACCGTCTTGGAACCGCGCGCCTGGACGAAGAGCGGCCAGAAGACATCGTATTCCCGGTATTGTTTTTCCCGGTCATGGATCACGCTGTAGCCGAAGGGCCACCCATAAGAGGTTTCGTCCCGTGTGGTGGATCGGTTCCAACTGAAGAAGGGCACCAAGGTGCGACTGGCGGACGAGTTGGTGGTGCCGATGCCGAGCCGGTTATTGAAATAAAATGGCCAGAACAGGAAGAAGTTCTCATGGCCTCCCTCCAGGTCCGGCGCGACTTGCTCGTTTTCCGGCAAGGCCGCCTTGCTCTCTTGGCCGATCAAAGGCCAAACTTGCCAGCCCGACATCTGGTTGCCGTGCCGCCGGTCTATGAAAGGATACAAATAATTGTCCGTCACCCGGTCCTTCTTGCGCGTCTCTGAAAACAGCGGAAAAAGGAAGAATTTAATCTCGTCGCGAAAAAGCCGGTTTTTCAAATGTCCGTAAAAAGGTACGAGGGCCGTGTAATTGAGATCGGAGTTGGTGGAACTTTGGCGGAAATAGAAAGGGAAGACCGTAAACCGGCGCGTTTGTTCTTTGTCGGGAGTATCGCCGCCATTGAAGGAAATCAACTGGCCAAACTCCAAACGATACTCGGTGCCAAATCGACGGTAATCGATGAGCGGGTAAAATACCTCCCACTCGCTCCAATCCACGCCGCCGGTGCGTGTGCGGCAAAAGAAAGGCGGTAACGCCCACTGCTCCTCCTCCGTCCTCTGCGAGTAATACAACGGTCCTAGCGCTTCCTCCCGCCACCCCGGGGCCAAAGTCAAAGCGAACTTGGCATAGGCGGGCCCGGCAATGGTCTCTGCCACGCTCTCAGCCATGGCGGAGAGCGTCAAAACTAACCAGATGAAACAGGTAAGCAGCCGACTCATGAGTCAAATGAGCCATAAAGCTAACGGCTTCCTGACTTCCGTCAAGGTTATCACAGGTCTTGTAAGGTAAACCCTCTCAAGTTGGTTGGAAGCTGGCGTTATCGTTAATGTTTGTGAAAATAGCCATAAGTTACCTTTTATTGCGCAGACTTTAACACAATTGCCATTGACTTTTTTGCTGTAACTCCTATTCTAACGATCAGATTGAGGTTTATACCTTGGTTCCTCCAGACCCGGTGGCAGATCTGCATTACTGCTACTGGGTCTCTTCTTTACCACGCTCCAGCCAGCCCTTTCCAAGACGTGCAGGAGGGCGGGCAAGAAACTCAAAGCAGCAATCAAACAAGCTCCGATGCCTGCGGCCATAACCAGCCCTAAACTCTCAATCCCTTGGTGCTTGCCCAAAGCCAGGCTGCCAAAGCCGACAATCGCGGTTAGCCCGGAGACCAGCACTGCCTTGCCTGTGCTTTTGGAGAGAATTCCCGCATTGCCCTCTTCCGCCACGCGGTTGAGAATTTGGATGCCATTAGTCACACCAATGCCAACCACCAAGGGCAGCGTCATGATGTCTGCCGGGTTGAAAGGAAGATGCGTCAGTCCCATCAAACCCAAGGTCCAGCATGACCCAATCGCGACCGGCAGCAAGGCCAGCACCACGCAGGCCAGCGAACGAAAGTGCAGATACACCATGAGAGCAATGACCGCCAGGGCGTAGAGCGCCGCCTGCTCGTAGCTGTTCTTGAGCAGAGTTGTGTATTCGTAAAGCTGGACCGGTGTGCCGGTCAGGCGATCGGCCTCGGGTCCCAACGCCGCTCGGATTTCTGCAATGAACCTGCCCTGCACGTCGTGCTGCCAAATATCCCCCTGTGGAAAGACTTGCACCATATACTTTCCTGTCTCCCCGACGAATTGCGACCGCAAGGCTGGGGGTAAGTCGTCCGGAGTCAAATGGCCGTCGGTGTCCTGGTTCATCAAGGCCGCAAAGGTCTGATGAATATCATCGAACAGCGCCTGTTGGTATCCCTCTAGCCGCTGGGGAACAAGCGGATCATCAGAGAGAATCTTCACCCGGAAATCGATGATGGCCTGCCGCACGGCGCGCAATTGGGCCGCGATTTTCGGGTCAGACTTTTCCGCCTCATCGGCGGCCAATCCCAGATAGCCCATCGTGCTGTAAAGGGTCGCGCTGAGCTCATGGAGGTGGGCCGGAGGAGATTCCTCCGTCCGCAGGCCTGCTTCTTTGGCCGAAGAGTCCAACTCCGGAACCGAGTTGGTCTCGACTGCGGCAAAATGAAAATGGGAAACCTGGTCCTTGATTTCACGCACCAGGGCGAGTTTGGAGGATTGGTCTTTGGTCAACAGGTCGTAAATTTCCGGACCGCGGTCACTCCCATCCACGCTGGCCACCGTGGGCAGCCTGCGAAGCTTCTCTTCGAATTGCCGGGCTTGGGCCAGCGAGTCCGCCACGACGGCGGCATAAAGGACCGAAGTGCCGGAAAAAAGCAATTTCTTCTCATAGACTACCGCCGGCAGCCCTTTGCTCTGCATATCCAGCAAGTTATAATCAAAACGCACTTTGGGCATTTGCAGGGCCGCCAGCCCGCAGAGAGTCAAAGCCAGTCCCAGAACCAACCCCGGGCGATCGAGCCAGACCTTCTCAATGCGCGCTCTTTGGTGGGCCGGCATGCCGCCTTCATGATCGAGGACGTTTTGCCGGCCCTTAATGAGCAGCGCTGGCAGCATCGTCAGCATGGGGATCAGGCAAAGAATCAAACCGCCTCCCGAAATGATTCCCATTTCCTGAATGCCTTTGAAATCGGTAAATCCCATGGCGAGGAACGCCGTCGCGGTCGTCAACGCGCCCGTGACAATCCCCTGTCCGGTGTAAATCATCGCTGTCTCGACGGCCTGCTCCGGGGTCCAGCCCTTGCGGATCTCCTCTTCAAAGCGACTGATAAAATGCACCCCAAAGTCGATGGCCAAGCCGATGAGGATTGGCGCGAACGTGATGGTCAGGATGTTTAAGTGCCCGACGGCCAGCGTCGTGAACCCCATGGAGTAGCTCAGGCCGACCATGAGGCAGGCCACCGCTTTGAGGGGACGACCGGTGCCGTGGTAAGAATAAATGAAAATAAGAGCGCACAAGATGAGGGACACGACGCTGGCCCGGGTCGAATCTTTTTGGGATTGCACCATTTCGTCATAGTCCAGCACCGGTTCACCAGTGAGACCAACATTCAAGCCCGGCACTTCCATTTCGGTTTGAGCCAGCAAGGCGCGCACACGCTGGACAGCCTGCGGAATCAATTCCCCGCTGCGGGTCCGAGCGGTGACCAGATAAATCTGGTTGGTGGCAAAAGTGATGTACATCCGCTGCTGGGCCTCGGCCCCGGCGCCAAAGAGGGCGTTTACCCCGGGCGAGACAGGGTGGCCGGGCCTCGACAAGGTTTCAGTGGCTTGGCTGATGATCCGTTGCAGGGCGGGGATGGCGCCAAGGAGAGCGTTGTTTTCGGCGTTCGTTTCGTTTTTGGCGGTGCGGAATTGTTTGTTGATCAGCTCAAAAAATGAATTCAGGTTGGTCGCCTCGGTGAATTGGTTGATGAAGGGTTTGTAAACGACCAGTTGCTGATTCATTTCCTTGAGATCCTCCAAGGGCACGAAGAGCAAGGCCTTTGGACCGAGGGAAGCCAGGTCCCCTTTATAAAAGATGTCCTGCAGGAGGTTGGTTTCCAAGGCCAGCTTGGCCGCCAGCCTTTCCACGAACTGCCGATTTCGATCCGGGCTCTCACTCTCCACCACGACCGCCAACTGGTCTTGCACAGGAAATTCCTTCTGGAAGTTCATGAACACCTGATGGTACTTTTTATCCGCCCCCACCAGATTATCCCGGCTCATGTCGAATTGGAGGTGGAAACAAGTATAAACCGCGCAAACCGCCATGAGGATCAGTTGCGTGGCGATAAGCAGTTTCGGGAACCGGATGACCAGGCGGGCGATTCGCCGCAACGCTCCCGCAAAAACAGTGTGACCTATGGCCGTCATACTGTGGTGCCTTCCCGCCAAACCGCGGCCTCAGTCTCAGGCAAGGACCAACATGGAGTCTCGCAAAGGAAACCCTGCTGCAGCTCGCTGGAGAGCCTTTTGCTCATGAGACGATGGGGGTCAGGCAGTTAAGCGGTGAACTCCGCGTTGGAATACACCTCTTTGACATCATCGTCCTCTTCCAGCAAATCAATCAGCCGGTTGGTTTCCTCGATGGCCTTCTCATTGGCCAGGGGGACGGTCAAAGTGGGCAGCCAAGTCACTTCCGCAGCCACCGGCTTGATGCCTTTGGCCTCGATTGCTTTATGCACCGATTCGAAGCGGCTTGGGTCGGTCAAAATCTCGTAGGCCTCCGTCTCTGTTTTAAAGTCTTCCGCGCCAGCCTCCAGGGCCACTTCCATGACCGCATCCTCGGCCGCCGCCTCGCGGGCCACCACAATCTGGCCCTTCCGCTGGAAAAGGCGCGTCACGGAGCCGCCCGTCGCGATCGCCCCCCCGTTCTTGGTCAATAAACTGCGGATTTCCGATGCGGTCCGGTTCCGGTTGTCGGTGCTCAACTCAATGAGCAACGCGACGCCATGCGGTCCAAAAGCCTCGTACGTCAAATCTTCGTAAGTGATGGAATTGTCACCCCCAGTGCCGCGCTTGATGGCCCGGTCAATGTTGTCATTGGGCATGTTGGCGGCGCGGCTTTTGAGCAAGGCCATGCGCAAACGCGGGTTCATGGCCGGGTCGCCGCCCGCCAATTTGGCCGCGATGGCAATTTCCTTGCCCAATTTGGCGAAGATTTTCGCTCGTTTGGCGTCAATCCCGCCTTTGAAATGCTTTACCTTGGCCCATCTGCTGTGTCCTGCCATAATTTTTGTGTCAAGCTTTGGGTTCGACTTGGACCGCCGTGCCGTAGCAAAGGACTTCCGTTATACCCGGGGCGATTTCGGTGGCATCGTAACGGATGCCAATGACGGCGTTGGCGCTGAGTTGATTGGCGTGGGTGATCATATCACGAAAAGCCTCATCGCGCGCTTGTTCGCACAACTCCGTATAAATGGTGATGTTGCCTCCGAACAGGCTTTGAATGCTCGCCCCGAAATTGCCGACCACCGAGCGGGAGCGCACGATGATGCCGCGGACCACGCCAAAATTCTTCGTCACCCGGTAACCCGGCAGATCAAAGGTCGTTGTCGTTAATGGATGCGTTGTGCTCATCAGAGACTCGATCAGCAAGAATGCCCCGCATCATAGGGGACTGTCAATATTCTCAATCCGGCCGCGGGTTCAAGAGATGGAAGGTGGACGATCCCAGGCCACGAGGCTGATCTTGCTTTTCTTGGCCAGGATCTCCACCGAGGGTCTCTCCAGCAGCAACGTCCGCCCGGCTTCAAAGGCCAGCACGTTAATCCCCGCCGCCCGGCAGGTTTCCAAGGTCTGTGCTCCCAGGCAAGGGATGTCAAAGCGGAGATCATGTTTTTCCTTGGCCACTTTCACCGCGACCGCGTGGCCGCCCCGGGACAACTCACCTCCCCGGCGCAGGCAGTTGTCCGTGCCTTCAAATCCTTCCACCGCCAGCACGGTCCCATTTTTGACCACCACCGTTTGGCCGATTTCCAGGCGCGAAATCTCCTTGGCCATGCGGAATCCAAAATCCACGTCCGTCCGCTGTTCGGCGTCCAATTTAGGGCCGAGGCAAAAATCCGGCCCGGGCATCAGCGGACGCAACCAGCGCACCGGTTCGATTAAGTCAATGCCTTCCTTCTTCAATTCCTCGGCGAGGGCTCCAAAAATGGAATGGGCATTCTTTTCCTTTAGTTTCATGAGCAAGGCCAGCGCGCGGAAATCGGGGCGGACGTCAAAAAGGTTGCGGGGCGCGATTTGGCCGAGCATCACACACCGGGTCACGCCGCGCTCCTTGAAAGCTGCCAGCAGACGCGACAACTGGCCGACCTTCAACCACACCAAATCATCCACTTTCCCAGCCAGGGCGGGGTCCGTCTCGTTTTCGAAGCCGATGGCGACGAGGCGTTTGACGCCTTGCGCGCGCGCTTGTTCGGCAAAAAGGAGCGGAAGCGCGCGATTACCCGCGATAAGGCCGAGCGTTGCCATGTCCTGATCCTGGTCCACAGCTTCCACGATAAGGGTCATGGAGCCGGGGCCGCAAGATTTCCATTCCATTTCGAAGGAGCGACAAAAAACTCATACCCAATGGACCACGCTAGGCCGAGATGGAGGGGAGCCTCTCATATTGGCTCAAGCTTCGACATCATCCAACGGGACCCGGTCCAGCAATCGGGCAAAATATTTGGTGCTGCCCATTCCACGCTAAGGGATCATGGGCTGGAATGGCATCGATCACCCAGCCGTTTTCGGCCCAGCCTATGCGAATCGCGCAGAGCACACCCTTTTTATCATTGGCGTAGAAAATATTTGCGTAGCCGTTTGTCTGTAATATGCCAGCTTCGCCACGACCTTGTCGCTGAAGGATTGCCAAGGCGGCGGTAACAGGACCCTTCACTTTTCCTTCGCCGCCGAGTTCCGCGATTATGGGGCCGTCCGGCGCAATCCGCAGCAACTTGTATTTGCGGTATGTCATTTCACCAGCCGGGATTTCCGTCTTATCAAAGAACCGGTCCTTGAATTCAGCATAAACTGTAGCGAAAATCACGGAGGCACTTTTAGTGAAGAAATCTCGCAGGACTAGTGGCGATGTGGTGGCTGGAATGACCACGGTTTCAAGAGGCTGAAGCAGGACTGTGTTGACACCGAGGTTCATAATTATTGGCTCTCCCTGAATAAACCGGGTGCCTCTCTGACGGAAGTCACCTTGTTGTCGAACTGGTCCGACAACCTGGAAGCCATGAGCACGCCGATCATCACGCTGAGATTACCAAAGCTCCGACTTTTGAGCTAGTTAACATGGAGGCTTAATCAATTAAAAAGTTGTTAAGCATTTTTCCTGCGCCGAAATCCAACCTAAAGCAGCCAGTATTGGCCGTTTTGATTTGCGCATATTGGACAAAAGCGCACAAGTGTGTCGCAAGTTGTTGAATCAAAAATAGTTAGGTGATATTCATGAAAATTTTCCGCAATAGCATTTTATTAAAATTACATAAATTATAATTTCGTAATAATTAAGAATATATTAAATAGTATGATAACTATGGTTTAAACGTGGCTATATTTGAGTTGATGCTAATTTTTATCTTAAAAAACGTTTATATCATTTATAAACTTAATTTCGGCCCCCGATATCGGACCGCGGAATGTGGAAGGCTCAAAATCAGTTCCACAGAATTTAGTATCTTACAGTTTCATTAAATTATTTTGTACGGTCTCGCCCTACAAGTTTCTTAGTGCGAGTTTAAGAATAATACAGACAATGCGGGTCCGTCACGCGACTCAATAACCTCTCTGTACGGTAAGACAAAATGGTCCTAAGGCGTTGACAGTCACCCGCTAACATGCGTCATGAACGTTTTTGAGGTCGCCGTTCGCAACACTATGCCCCAGTAACGAGATCCGCGCGCAAGCTTTTGCCCGCGACAGAGGTGCTGCGAACTGGTCTTCGCAGAATTCCCTCATATGGCATCATCGTTGCTAAGAGGGGCGTCGTGAATCCGTAATGAAGAGAATCGAGGCAATAATCAAGCCGTTCAAATTGGAAGAGGTTAAAGACGCTCTGCATGGACTTGGGGTTGACGGAATGACCGTCACCGAAGTCAAAGGTTTTGGACGGCAAAAAGGCCAAACTGAATATCACCACGGTGGCGAATACACCCTCGAGTTCCTGCCCAAAATCAAAATTGAAATCGTCCTGGGTGACGCGCTGGCGGAGAGCGTGGTCACCGCCATCCTTCGCGCCGCCAAAACGGGCAGGATCGGCGACGGCAAAGTGTTTGTGTCCGATATCCGCGAGGCTTACCGTATCCGCACGGAGGAAAAAGGAGAACAGGCCGTTTAAACGGTTTCACGCCTTTAATGAACCACAATTTGAAAGACTCTCTGATTGATCGAGACAAAGTGGTCATGGCCTATTCTGCGGCGGACTTCGTGGACGAGGCATCTGTCAAACCTATCGTGAATTCGGCCAAGACCATCTCCGCCTTTATTAAACTGCTTCGGCTCTGCTCGGCTAATAAAAGTGAACGAGGCTTTTGAGATCGAGCGATGAAAAAGAAAGTCTTATTGGTGGATGATTTTCCGGGTGTTTGCGATTCGCCAGGCCGCGCCTTGCGCTGGGAGGGGTATGACCTCACCTTGGCCTCCAATGGGAAGCAAGCGCTCAACGCTCTGCGCTCGACAGGGTTCGATTTGGTTCTGCTTGACCTCAATATAACGGCCACCGCAGGATGGAACGCTTTGAACCACATCGTCACCACCAGCCTTGCTTTACCCCTCATCCTCATCACAGGCCGCCCGGACCAGCAGCCGCTGGCAACCCAGAAGGGCGTCACGGCAGTCCTGGAAAAACCGTTGGGCTTGCCGTTGCTGCTGGAAGTCAGGGAGCGCGCGCTCACTGAAACGGCTGTGGTCCGCGGCAAGGGCGCGAGGCCGGAATCGATTTGTTTAGCATGAGGAATCCCATGCAACTTGACAGCAAAGCGTCGCTGGCGCTGGGCATGGCGC
>Ga0182016_10002543_pt1 | contig 21383 bp, 14 predicted proteins | sample 712S2MmetaG_FD_120491 | JGI IMG/M metagenome (GOLD analysis project Ga0182016, IMG submission 120491) | Permafrost microbial communities from Stordalen Mire, Sweden - 712S2M metaG | ecosystem: Environmental > Terrestrial > Soil > Wetlands > Permafrost | place: Sweden: Stordalen | collected... | reverse complement strand
GATTTCCGGATCACCCAAACCGGAGAACCGAAGAATGAAGGCTGTGGCACGAGGAGGGTGCCTCGTTGATGCATTCTTTCACCCCTAATGCAACCCATGCCAAACAGCGAGGACGCAAATTTCCGTTCTCTGTATTTTGACTCTTAACTGTGTGTCTCAATTTGGGGGACAAGTCCATCCCGCCGCTCTGGGTCCGTAGCTCACGCATCTGCGGGTAGCGGGAACTCGTGACTTTCGAACTATGCGGGAAACCGAGGGCCGGACCGAATTCGACGAGATGCCGCACGGAATGGGCCAAATCGTCTTGCTGGTCTTGGGAGAGGGCATTCCACCACTTCCCGAATTCGTCGGTGAACTCGACTTCCCAGGCCACGCCTACAGTATGCCATATACGGAATATCCGGGCGGTATGCACGCAACGCTGCTACACACGGAGGATGATATTCAAGTATTCACATGAGCGGATGGCCGTCGTCCCGAGTTTCCGGCTGGCGGGCCCGGCACTTCTAAGCGACCCCGGCGGCAGCGTGTTGTCGATGATCGGCGGAGAGGATAGGCCCCGGCGTTGTAGATCTTGTGCACTGCCACCAACCCATATCGTCGTAGAAAGAGGAAGGTGTCAGTTTAGAGAAATCGATCAAGCCGTCGGGCTTGCTGTAAGCGGGCGCGTTTTTCTTCGAGGCGTCGGTCTGCTCTACAGCACCGGCATCCAGAGCCAGTGGATGGAGAGTCTATGATCCACCCGTGGGGCTGACAATGCGGAAAGGCACGACACGCGTGACGGTGTTACGGCCCTGCCGAATCGTCACCCGCGCCTCATATGTCCCTGCGTCCAGGGAAGCCTTAGGCATCGTCGCCAGAAAAGGAAATTCGTGCTTCTGCTCCCCTTTAGGACCCATGGTGCCGCCGTCCGCCGCCGTGTTATAAATCTCGTCCTGGAATGGCAGGTTGGAGCGTCCTAAGGCCCGTCCGTCGTGAATGATTTCAATGCTGATATCCGGCTTACCGCCGCTCAGATCGGGATAGATGATGAAGTAGATCTTTAGATCGAAGTCCTGGTTGGCGGGGAAAACCGGATCGAGCAGGGGGGCTAGGGCGGTCTTTCGATCGAAACTCAGCACTTGATCGGCATCGAACCTGTCGGAGGATTCGTTCAGCTCCCTCACAAACAGCGGGTCGCTCATAGCCAAGCCCGGCAGGCTGTCGCTGGCATGCAGTGGCTCACTGGCAGATCCTGACTTGCCGGAAACCAGGTCGTCTACCGTTCCCTCGATCGTATACCGGCCGCCTGGCAATTGGATCTCACGCATGAAATACAGATTGCCCCCGCGGCGCGCAGGCAACTTCTTGAGGGGCTCCTTGATGGTGATCTCCTTCCCGGTTTGCCATACCACTTTGCCGTCGGCATCGCGGATGGTCGACCCAACGTGGGCCTGTACCAGAAATTTCCCGGCGCGATTGTCCGTTTGAAACTCGAGGGCGTTGAGGGGACACTCCACTAGCAGCAGCCCGCTCATGGGACCTAGGTCCGTGTTCACGGACTTCGCTCTGAGCGGCTGAGTACGGATCAAGTGCGTGTGGACAGGCAGTCCGCCTGAGGATGTGGCGGCCGCCGGCATTGGAGGAGCATCCGCGGAGGCGGCGTTCTCCATCGGAGCAACAATGAGAACGGTGTTGTCAAGCACCTTCGGGTCGCGGACCAGCGCGCCGCCAGTCGCAGTGGCCAGGTTCTGCAGGGGCGCCCAGGTTTCCGTGGATGCCTGCGGAGACGGGTCCATGACGATGATGCTTACGGAATTTGCCCTACAGAGATCGATCGTATGGTTCAGCCGGCTCCGAATCTCTTCAGAACCGCCCTTTACGGATGCGAGAACATCCTGTCCCGGGTTCTCCAGAAAAACCATCAGGAGGCGCTTTCCCGGCCGCCGTGCGAGCGCATCAGCGGCCTGATCGAGAGCATCGACGAACCCCGGTAGATCGGTGTCGCGCGCGCCGCGCGCGGCATCTAGCAATGCCTGATCGAGATCCTTGGGTGGCATGTTCCTGGTCAGTTGTTGGCCGTTAGGAGCGCCCGGCTGCCGGAGTTCAACGCCGGCGCCGTCCATCCTCAACCAGTTGCGCAAAGTACCTGCCGCTGAATGAACCGCCAACGATCCGGGCTTCTCACCAGCCGGACCGAATATGATGACGAGTGAACGATCTCCCGCGTGAACGGGCCCCGCGGCAAAACCGGCGAGCAGAACGACAACAGGGAACCATGATCGGAGCCGCATAGACACACTCCAGCCGCATCTTAGCACCGCGCGTTGGTGAAAAACAGGCAAACTCCGCAATGATGGTGGGCCACGCCCGCGGGCCGCGCTCTGTTACTGGTGAACAAGCGCAATGCGCCAAAGACTCTTCAGCTGAAAGAGGAGTGGAAGAACGGCCACACGGCGGTAGTCGACTCGTCGGGCGCTGGGACGGTCGCCTTCCAGGGGACGGAGATTACGCTCAAGCCGTTCGCGGTGGCTGTGCTTTTCGAATAAAGAGCCGCGGCCGCAACGGAGTCGGTGTCTCCGTGCCTCCTAAGTCTAGCGCGGCGAAATTGAGGGGCGCCTCCATCGTCGGAGGGAAGCTTCGCGGGAGCCAGGCGCGCTCACGAGGAGTAATCCCCCAGATTGGGACTGGAGGGCCTCCGACCGCTTCGTCTTTGGGCGTAGGGATGAACGATCTCCCGGAACATTTGGGACCATCCCGCGAAGTAGTACCTCCGCGCGTCGGGTGTGTGGCGGGGACGGTCAATTCGGTACTATGATTGCAAGGTCGGAGGATTCTGCAGCATGGACCTCGTTCGCTATTGCCGCGTGCTGTTGCTGGTGGGTACAGTTGTTTCTCATGCTCCCGCACAATTGATTAGCCCCACTCCGCCGTGTGCGGTGGTTGACAAGACTGCGACTTATCGAACCCCGCCGTTGACGTATCCGATGACTTCGGACCGTTACGCTGTCCAATACCAGTTGGGTGGCAGCGGGACCTGGACCACTGCGCAGGTCTACATCAGCTATTACGGTGGGACCAACGCCTCGCCAAACCGCAGCTCTTCAGGCTATGTGTCCGACACATCCATGTCGTTTGTGAGTATTCCCGCCGCCGCAAACACGGCGGTGGCCCTCCGCGTAACCAAGCTTTTTGGTTCGGCCTTTCCAGCCGTCGACCAGGTGTCTGTCCGCCCACAGGCCAAAAAGATTCACGTCGATTCGGCTAGCGGTACCCTGGTGCAGCTCTCAACCACCACCGCCGCCAATTTTGCGGGCGATCAGTTCCTCTTGTGGTGGACTGGCGATGCACAGCAAAGCAGCATTATTCAGAGTTTGGTCTTCTTCCTCAATCCGCCCTACGCGAAGCCCACGGGTAGCAACGTGAAGGTAATTGCGGCGCCGGCCGACCTGACGGCGAACCTCTCCTCCTTCGACACCTTGGATTTTGAAGGCACTCTGGCAGTTGCATCCACCGGTAACCAGGCTTTCGTGGTTCCTGCCAACATCGCCAACGTTTTTTTCGGGCCGGGCGCCTGGATCCAGGGCAAACTCCGCTTCGTGCAGGCCGGCAACGGCAGTACCAGGCGGATTTACGGTCCGGGCGTGCTGGATGTAAGCCGCTTTGAATACGATCTTCGGTCTTGCGACGCCAACAGTGGCTACGCGGACCAGGGCTACGAAGCCATTTCGCTGGTCGATCCGCCGAAGAAAACCGTTGCTGACATCTTCCAACTGGATGGATTGGTGATCACCGACCACAATCACGCGGTGGCCGACCTAATCACGGGCGGCGCAGTGAACAACGTGAATACCATCGGCTGGAATGGCCTCAACGGCGGATTCCGGATCGGACAGAACACCTCCGTCTCCAATCTGTTTATTCGCGCCGGAGACGATTCCTTGATGATGTGGGGCTCCTTCGTTACGGTTACCAACGCAACCGTTTGGCAGAACTACAACGGCGGCGTCTTGAACCTCGGCTGGTCCGACAATTCCCCGGGCGATTATTCCCTGGTAGACGGTCTCTACGTCGTGAAGACGGACTGGACCGTTCCCGCGGTTCCCAGTTGGACTGCTACAAATCTGAACGGTCAAAACGACGCGGTCATCGCATCCCTGATGGTTCCCGGTACCATGTTCGGCTCGGTGCAGCCCTCGCTGTACCGGAATATCTTCATCGATGATCCTCCGCTGACTCTGTTCAGCCTCAAGATTACGTTTCCGGAATGCAACGACCCGAATCAGCCTCGGGACGACAACTGCGCCCAGGTCGATCTAACCCAGCCCAGTCTTCTGAATCTCGATATCGAAAACCTTTTCTCTCCAGCGTCTACCGGCCAAAATTCAATTGGCTTCCAAACTCTTCCGGCCGGTTTCGCCGACGGAACCCAGACTTTTCCAAGCGCCTACACCCTTACAGGCAGCATGAATATCGGTTTGAACAATGTGCAGCTCACCATGCCCAATGGAACGGTGACCACTCTTACCGGCGCCAATGCCGCAACGGCGGGAAACATCGGTATGAACGGCGGGACGGTCAATCTCAACTTTGCTCCGTACCGGGGCGTGGACCCGCCGCTGCTCCCGGCGATTCTCTCCGGGGGCATCGCGCCCGCCACCATTCAACCCGGCGAATGGGTGTCGATTTTCGGGAACAATCTGGCCACCAGCACGGCAACCTGGAGCGGCGACTTCCCCACGTTGCTGGGAGGCGCCAGCGTAACGGTCGACGGTAGACCGGCGTATCTTTCTTACGCCAGCCCCAGTCAGATTAACCTGCAAGCGCCCGCTGACACGGCTACCGGCTCCGTGGCTGTCGTCGTGACGACCGCTGCTGGCGTCGCGAAGTCCACCGCCACTCTGGCCGCGTTCAGCCCTGAGTTCTTCGCGCTCGATGGCACGCACGTCGCCGGTATCATTTTGCGATCCAATGGAAAGGGCGCATATGGCGGGGGCACGTACGACATTCTCGGTCCCACGGGAACCTCGCTGGGATATGCCACGGTCGCGGCAAAAGCGGGCGACAGCGTCGCCTTGTTCGGCACCGGTTTCGGGCCGACGAATCCCATTGTGGCCCCGGGTCAGCCGTTTTCCGCAGCCGCCCCGACTATCAATTCTGTGAAGGTGAAAATCAATAGTGTCAACGTCACGCCGTCATTCGCGGGCCTGTCCGGAGCTGGACTCTATCAACTGAATGTCACCATCCCATCGGATTTGGGTACAGGAGATGTTTCTTTACAGGGTGTGGTTGGCGGGGTGCAAACTCCTTCGGGCGTTGTGATTTCACTGCAATAATCGCGATGGAAAGTGTCCTCTCGGTAATAAACCGGGGCAGAGGGCCAGACGAAAGGCGTTATTCTTTTCCACTCGGGGTGCATAGTTGGCTGGCTAGGCTGCAGCTTTTCACGGAAAACGATTCGGACGCCTGCCGATTCGAGGCCGGCGCGCTTCCACCGGCAAGGACCTGAGTAACGCCGTAGTGGCGATCAATGTTTGGCGGTGCCAGTGCGAATAGTGCTCGATCGCATCGCCCGCCTCTTCGCAACAAGTGAGGATCTATCTCAGAGTTTTATAGTTCAGGGGCCCCAGCCCGGGGCTAAGAGACGGCGGCTACGCGTCAACTTGGACTGCTATCCGAGCGGGGCGATAAACTACCAGAATCGAAGGGGCAACAATCGAGGTTCGGTAGTCGCAGGAAGCATCCAGTGGGTCGCGCTCCTCTGACCGCCGCCTTTCTAGCGCGGAACGCGAGACCAAATGGTCCGTCACTTTTTTCGATACCTCCTTTCCCTTCAGCAAATCGGTCAGAACAGCGCGGACCATCGTGGTCCGCGGGACGGTGATATCGCGAGCTCTATTCGTCGATGCCGGCAAGCGGACAAAGGGGCTGTCGGGCGCGCAAGTGGGTTACACTGCTCCTCGATGCGTGACTCGTTCCTCGAAGCCGCCGGGACCGTTTCCGATGAAGCACTGGTAGGGAGGGGGCAAGCCGGAGAACGCGATGCCCTCGAACAGTTGTTCACCCGTCATCGGCCATGGATCTTGAATGTCGCCCTCCGGATGCTTGGCCGCCGCGCCGACGCCACACAAGACGTTTTGCTCCGCGCTCTGAAATCCCTCCACAGTTTTCGCGGCGATAGCCGGTTTCGCACCTGGCTATACCGCGTGGCGGCCAATCACCTGTTGAATATCAGAAAGAACCAATGGACTGCGTCGGAAGCGGTCTGCTCGTTCGCTGACGCCTCGGCAGGACTGCGGCAGGTACCCGATTTCGATCCCCCCGATCCGCGCACCGTTCCGGTTCCGGTGGGAGGTGCTGGTAGAGGAGACGAAGATCGCCTGCACGATGGGGACGTTGCTCTGCCTGGACGGGCGCCAGCGCTTAGTCTCAATGCTGGGGGAGATTTTCGGTGTCAGCGACGAAGTTGGCGGAGAGTTCGTCGGGGGCCTCCGATCCTCATTTCGACCGGTCGCCGGATCGCACGCTGAACCACGGAGGGGAGCCAAACTGAGGTCTGGTGCGGCGGACTCCCTGGTCCGCGCGGGTCCCCCTGGACCCGCTCTGCGCCGAGCCTGAGAATTCTCCGTCACCGCACAGGCCGACGAGGGCGTCGGCCGCGGACCAGGGGGTCCGCCCCACCAAAGCACGCTGTCGGCTATCAGGTCCTGCGGGTAACGCCGTTGCGCACTTCGAGCGCAATATCGCTGCCCAGATGGCAGAATCTGTAAGTGGCGCCTTCCATCCGGGCGGCCGGCCGGCCGGCGATTCGCAACCCGTCCAGTCCGGGCCAGGCGCCGAAACAGCCGCGCAGGAAGCCCCACGCGATCAATAATGAGTCGCACAGCGGCTCGCTGACGAGCGCGCCGGTGTCCCATTTCAGGGCCGCGCCCCACAGGCGATTGCGCGCGTATCCGAAGCGCATGGTCCGCTCGAAGACCTGGTACGCGCCGTCGCTGTCGCCGGCCGCGGCGCGCGCCGCGATTTCCAGCCCCGTGGAATGGAAGAACGAGCACCCGTTTTCGTAGTTCGGGAAGATCGTCTGATTGCTGCGCTTGCCGAAATCCACCATGTCGCCGAGTTGCGATACCGGCCGCATGTTTGCAGGCGTTGCGTAGATGGCGTCGCGCGACACTTTGTAGTCGCGGCATAGCCGGGCATAATGTTCGTCCAGGTTGCGGAGGATGCGCTGCGAGCGTTCCGGCCCGGCGACGCCCTGAATCGCCGCCATCAGGTTGTGGTCGGTGTAGAAGTAGTGCCGCCGGCCGCCATGCACGTCGATCCAATCGCTGTACAAGGATTCGGCTTCGTTCCAGAAGACGCGATTGTGCGCTTCGGCCGCCCGCGCGTGGCGGCCCCGATATTCCTCTGCCAGTTCCGCGTCGCCGAGCCATGCCCCCAACTCCGCCACAGCCTGCAATGCTTCCACACATTGAATATTGATGTAAGCGTCCTTATGGCCGAACTTAATGATGTCGTACCAGTTGGAACATTCGCGCTTCCCGTTGGGAAGGCCGGACGTCTCCGGCACCTCGACCACGCCGTCTCCATCCGTGTCCAGCGAGTTCATGTAGTGCGCTACACGCCGCACTACGGGCATGAGCGAGCGCACAAACTCCCGGTTACCGGTATGGATGGCGTGATAGTAGACCGCCAGGATGAAGTGCGGAATCTGGTCATGCAGGTTGCCCCACGGCACTTTGTAGTAGCCCTGGATCCACCACCGCGGCATCACATAGCCGTTCTCGTCCACGCCCGTGCGGGCGAAGAAATCCAGCTCCTGTTCGGCGGCCTGCTGCAACTCGGGGTTGGCCCGCTGGATGCCGTGGATCATGGGAAACCAGCCCATCTCGTGCAGGCAGGGGACGCTGGCGGGATTGTTGCCGAAGATCCAGCCCATCCACTGGTTGTAAACGCCGGCGAAGCTGACGAGCTGCGTGTTGAGGAAGCGATCCGGCAGTTGCACGTCCAGCGGACTGCCGCCGGAGGGGTCGGGCGCGAAGGACCACTCCTGTTTCTCCACCGCGCCGCGTTCGTACGCCTTCCCCGGCTGCGTGCGGTCGACGCTCTCCGCGCCCAGCGTGACGGCGGAGGCGGTGCCATCGGCCACGGCCTTGGCATAGCCGAAGAAGCCCGAGGTAAACCGCACCTTGGCGTGCAGATTCGAGGGCGCAAAGTGAATGCTCTGTTCGCGGCGGGGCGAGACCACTTCGTACCATTGTGCGCTCACGTCTACGGGAAAGCCCTTGATTCCATCCAGGCGCATTTCCGCATCCAGGAAGCCCGGGATTTCCGAGTACAGGCCGGCCCCGGCCTGCGTGGAAAACACCAGTGCCGGAAAGCGGTCGGCCGTGAGACGGCAGGATTCGAGGAACGTGCGCGTGATCCGCCATCGTAAGCCGGCAGCCCCGAGTTCTAATGACCACTCTTCGCGCGCGAGGGGACGCTCGGTGGGCCCGAGTTCGATGCCTTCCACGCGCAGCCAGCCGGGTCCGGCAGTAACCTTGGATGGATCCGGCATGCGGCTGCCATGCCAGCCCGACCCTTCCACCAGAATGGCCGTGCCGCTTCGTAGCAGAGCGGTATCCGGCTTGCCCGGCAAGAGGTTGCCGCTGAAGCCCTGGCCCGGCCAGCCGGGTTCGCGGTTCAGGGCGAAACTCGCGAGGTACACTCCCTCCGGTCCGGCGTGCAGTTGCAAGCGAATGGCTTCGTTCTGCAACTCGTGGCCCGGCGCAGCGGGGGCGGTCAGCAGGGTGGATGCGGTGGAATACAGAAACACGCGGCGGGTCAGCGCAGAAGGCAACGGGAATTCCGAATGTGCCATATCTTCACACGATGCTAACAGGCTGCAAGCGCAGGGGACGGGCGATTGGCCGTAAAGAAACGGAGCCACTCTGATTCCCATGCGCAGTGAGGCCGTGCACGATCGCGTCCTTCCAGATGCCCTTGGCTGCCTCCGATTTACGCTGTGGCGCCGGACAGGATTTATCAGGTGGCACATGAGAGCGATGGGCGTTATGCGGCCAACTGGCGGCCGGGCAGCCCCAAAGTCAGTTACCGATATGCCCACTTTTCGTCCAACTGGAAGTCCGGGACGTTGGTTCTATTTGGTCGAGTCAATGCTTGAGCTATTCGATCCCAGTTGTTCCTTACCTCAAGATGTTCGCAGGGCCCACATCACTTGGCTTCGATATTCAGACTGGAACTCGCCATCTTCCCGCTCACCGCTTCCTGCACCACCGCCCGCAGTCGGTACTTGCCTGGAGGCACGTCCAGATTGAGTCCGGCATTGATCCCACTTGCCGACAGCCGCGTATAGGTCGCATCGGCCATCGCAAAATCCATCGTCCCTTCCTTCGCGGCAACGATGTTTCCGCTCCCGTCGAAAAGTACCACCACCAGCTTGAGCTGTTGCACCCGCCGTTCCTCGCGGACCGGAAACTGCAACTTGTCGATGGCTACATGAATCTGGGTCTTGACCGTCACCATCCCCGCCGCGGGAGCGCGATCCAACCGGAACGCCACGGTGGCCGCGAAATCCGCCTTGGTCGAAACGCCGCTGACCTCGCGATCCAGCTCTTCCTGTCGTCCCATGGGCTCGCTTATTCCCGGCGGTGACGCAAAGTAGCCCGGCCGGGCCTGAATCACATACGGACTCGACCCGCTCAGAGTCACCTTCAGCTTGTGATACTTCCCACCAACAGGCGCCTCCCCGGGATGAAAACCGAGCACGTAACTTACTTCTGGAATCGATCCTACCTGGCGGAATCCATTCGGCAGGTCGTTGTTGTTATGAAAGAACAATCCTCCGGTGGCCTGCGCCAGGTCAGACATCACCTGATTACTCGCGAATCCGATGACGCCGACGGCGCTGGTTTCGAAGCGGAATGTGGCGCCGGGGAGCGGCCCCACGGTATTGAGCTCGTCGTTGGCGCCCCTGGCCGGCGCCTCCGCGTACAGCCCCTTCGCGTCGAGAGCGCTGATCACGATTCCCGCACGCAAAGCCTGGTTTATTAATCGATCCATCTCGATCTCGAGCGTCCCGCTATTGAAACCGGAAGAGATCAGCAGGAATAGGCGTTGTCCTGGCATGTTCTGAAGAGTCCGCATCGTGCGGGCGATGGCGTCGAGAGTGGTTTGCGACGCGATCCGAACTTGCGCCCAGGTGAGTTGAGCCTGAGCGACGATCATCTGGTCCCCGGAAACCCCGGTCTTCGGACCGTCATAAGGACTGTGCATATTCGACTCGCATTGCGCGGCCTCGGCCTTTGCCGCATCAAGGGCCGCCGGATCGGACAGAACAACGATCTGATATGCCTGATATGGGCTAATACGGGGACAGCCACCGAGCCCCGCATCTGAAAATTTCGCATGCGGCCTAATCCGGTCAATCGCCGCGATCAGTTGGGCCTTGTCGCTGGTGTAGTCGAGCATGTCACCGGAGGTGGAAAACACAGCGATGCGGTCGCTGTCGTCCATTCCTTCCTTAATGAACCGGCGTCCGGCGATCTGCGCGCGCTTCAAATCGCCGCTGCTGGTACCGAAGTCTTCGAAATAGAGAACGATGAATCGCGGCGGAGCACCGGCGGGCTGCCGGTCCGATACCGCAACCGCCCGGCTGGCGCCGCCAGCGAGGTTTTTGGTGGGTTGCTGGCCTCCGCCGTTGACCCCAGGCGTCTCGACGGAAAAAAAGGTCAGCTCACGCGGCAAACCCTGATCGATGACCACAAAGTCTTCCCGCTTCAGCCCCCCAATCGCGCGCCCGTCGTGATTGCGCACCACGACTCCCACCTCGATCAGATCGGTCTCGACACGCAACGCGACCGGCGCGGGTAAGTAGGGTTTGGCGCTGACCCGGATTTCCGGGACCGCCTGAGCCCCGGCGACAAGGGCGGCCAATAGGCAGCTCGCGCCGCGGAAATTCGGCCGATGGATCGACATCGTTTGCCGCATTATACATGAAAGCCGTCTATCCCTGGGCAGGTTGTCAGGGGCAGTCAACAACTGAAATGGGCATTGTGACAAAAAGCGACTTTATACCGGCCAATTCGTGACCGGAGTGAGAGATCGCGTGAGTGACCTTCGAATGAGTCGATTGGCCGGTATTAATCCATTTAACTGGTCCAATCTGTGCACGCGCCCTGTAAGACGAGGCAACTAAGCCACTTAGACATGCGCGGGCATCACGATTGGCCAGTTAAACGGGATTATCGGTAACTTGACGTGCTCACTTGGCCGTATTGTCGCCGACTCGTTGATTGGCCGAACGGCGTTCGAGGAGATTGGCAGCGATCGCGTCCGCGCGGCGAGGGCCGCCGATGTCAATCTCCCCCAAGGCGACTCACGGCTAGCGTCAGCTGGCAAATCTACGGGCGGTGCATCGACTCGGACAGCGCTAGGGCCAGTTCCCGTCACGGCAAAGGTCATCGGCACTGCTGACACGAGTTCCTCAACTTCGGTGCGCCGGCGGCGCACAGCGACCGGCTTACATGTGCTATGTTGCACTCGTGCGTTTCGCATTTCTACTGGCGGCCTCCGCAACCGCGTGCTTCGGCGCCGCGCCCATGGGATGGAACTCCTGGAACAGTTTCGCCAACATCGTCAATTCTCAAATCGTTCAGCAGCAGGCCCAAGCTCTAGCCGCGAATGGCATGAAGGAAGCCGGTTACGAGTATGTCGTCATCGACGAAGGCTGGTGGCTGGGCGAGCGTGACGGCGCAGGCAACATCATCGTGAACCCCAGGCAGTGGCCCGCCATCAGGCCCGGGCAGAAAGACGGCGACATGGCCAACATCGCCGATTATATTCACAGCTTGGGGTTGAAGGCCGGGATCTACACCGACGCCGGCCGCGACGGTTGCAGCATGTACCCCGACTCCGGACCGAAGTACCTCAATACCGGCAGCGAGGGGCATTACGAACAGGACTTTGTGCAGTTCTCGAAGTGGGGCTTCGACTATGTCAAGGTGGACTGGTGCGGCGGGGCGGAGGAGAAGCGGGAGGGCGCGGTCCAGTATGCGCAAGTTGCCCGCGCCATCCAACATGCGGAAAAGACAACGGGGCGCAGATTGTTCCTCTCCATCTGTGAGTGGGGCAGCCAGAATCCCTGGTTCTGGGCTCCGGGAGTCGGCGGCATTGAAAGCACCGTCTGGCGCACGGGGGGCGACATCATCCCGCCCGTTGTTGAGAGCCTGGAGGATCCCGAACATGCAAAACGCTTCATCACCCTCAAGAATGTGCTCGACTCGTTCGAGGCCGGGATGCATCCGGAAGCACAACACACCGGCTACTATAACGACCTGGACATGATGGTAATGGGTATGCGCGGCATGACCGATGCCATGGACCGCGTGCACATGGGTCTCTGGGTGATGGCGAGCGCACCGATGATGGTGGGCTCCGACCTGACGCGGCTTTCGCCGGCAACCTTGTCTCTGCTGAAGAATAGGGAAGCGCTCGCAATTCACAATGACCCATACGGTTTACAACCCATCAAAGTCGCCGAACCCACGCCCGGCCTCCAGGTTTGGGCGAAGCCTATGGCAGTTGCCGGAAGACGCGCGGTCGCCATACTGAACCGTACCGACAGTTCCGCGCCAGTGAAGATCGATTGGGGCAAGCTTGGCCTGGTGGGCACTCCGCGATCGCTGCGCGACGTGTGGAATGGACGGAATTTCACCGCGGCTGACCCGGCTTTCTCCATACCCGCGCACGATCTCTTGCTACTGTCCGTGGACGGCGAAGATAAGAAACCGGCCGAGTATCCGGCAAACCAATCGGACATCGCCGGCATTCAAGCGACGCACGGTCCGATGTTCGCCCGGCTCGAGTACGCAAACGCTTCCGGGCAGGTTGCAGTGGTCCGCGTGAAAAGCACATCGGGCCTTTCCACCGCCCTCGCCCTACCTCCCACCCATGGATCAGACACTGGCATGGCTGGCTTCCTCTTGCCCGGTGGAACCGCTGACCTGTCGTTCGAGGCACAGATAGTAGCGGTGCGCAAACTCGCCGTTTACTCCTGGTGATCGCACATCACGCGGCCGGATAGACGAATTGAATGGCTTCCCGGGGGTCTTTATGAAATGAAATGGAGGAGGCGGCACGAAGACACAGGAGCGAAATCCTCCACGTTCGTCATCGACCGCAAAGACGGCAAAGTGAAGTCCTACTTCGCTCCATAAACCATACGCTCAAACCCTTTGCTGGAAAAGAACTTGCGCTCTATCACTCACTTGGCAAATTACCCGAGCCGGAATCGACCCACGATTTCTTCTGACGAACCAGATTCAAAAGGCGCCAGTCAATTGGCATCTGGCCGGCCAGGGGGGCCTCCCTACCTGAGTTTCGTAGGAACTCCGCTCCTGGGAAAACTAAGCGACATTGGCATATAGGTCCCCGCCCCACCGAACGGCCCACCTACCACTTATCGATGTAGATGGGACGCGCCGGCGGCCTGCCTTCGCACCAGTAGTGGTCGAAATTCGTAACGCCGGCGAGTTGCGTGAGCGCATCCTCATCGATCCACTGACGCCCGGTAGAGGTCCGAGGCTCCTGCGCGAAGATTGCCATAGAGGCATCGCAAATGATCTCCGGCGTGCGCCATTGGTCGCGCCCGGCCATGTTCCAGTTGATGGACGCCTGGCTCTCGATAATGGTGCGCGGCCAGAGAGTGTTGCCGGCGATGTTGTCCGCGGCATGCTCGGCCGCCACCCCGAGGGCGACATAGGCCATCCCCAGCTTGGAGATCATGTATGCCACCTTGCCGGGCGATGGCTTTAGGGAAAGACGCGGGCACATATTCAGAATATGGCCCCACTGCTGTTTCACCATGTGCGGCAGCGCGTAATGGCACGCCAGATAAGTGGCACGGACGTTCACCCCCATCACCAGGTCGAAGCGTTTGACCGGCGTGTTCAGGACGGGCTGCAGCCAGATGGCCCCGGCATTATTCACCAGAATATCGAGGCGTCCAAACTCGTCGATAGCGCGCTCAATCATCCTGCGGATGGCTTCCTCGTCGCGTATGTCTGTAGGAACGGCGATGGCCCGCCTTCCCAATGCGCGGATTTCGTCCGCCGTCTCATGAATGCTGCCGGGCAGGCGTTCGGTGGATTGTTCGCTCTTGGCGGCGGCCACGACGTCCGCCCCCTCGCGGGCCAGCCGCAGAGCGAGCGCTTTGCCAATCCCGCGGCTGGCGCCGGTCACCAGGGCGACGCGCCCGCGGAGATCGGGATGCAATGCAGAAGTCGGGTCTGGCATAGGCTCACGCTATCTTCGCATGGTCCAGAGCTGGCGGGAACTGCGCGGCAACCGGCGGTTCGACCGGCGCGGGCTCTACCACGGGCCTTGGCTTCCGATGCGCCGCCGGCTTCCGCCGTCTGGCAGCGGACCGGGGCCGGCCGGACACCAGCCGCCCGGCAGAGTTCCTCCCAGGAAATGCCAATGAAATCGCGGAGGCGCTTGACATCGGCGGCCGCCACGGCATCCGCCGTCAGCCCGAAGCACATCTTGCCGTTGTAGCTCTGCACCGCTACGCCCACGCCCAATTCGTAGCCCGTGGGCACGTGAGGATAGGAGGAAAGCATCCGTTTGCCCACGCAGTAGAGGGCCGTCGGAGAACCGGGCACATTGGTGTAGATCAGATTGAGCAGCGGCGCCGGCAGCGGCACCAGCGGGATTCCCTACCAGAATAACGCCTGCGCGGGCGGCGGAGCGACGCCCAGCCCGCTGGCCGCGATGCCCACCAGTTCCGCCGCGCGGACGCTTTTCATGATGGCGGTGCGGAGAGCGATCTCCTTGAAATGCTGCAGCGGGTCCGCCACATCCATAGGGAGCGTCAGGGGAAGGAAGGAGATCCGGTTGCCCAGCGAATCGCCCTTTTCGTCCTTCCGCAAACTCACCGGGCAGACCATCCTCAGCAGGCGGCCGGCGGTGGATTCCCCATGCAGCTTGACATAGTGAGCCACGGCGCGCGTCACCACTGTCAGGATGACGCCGTTAACGGTGCCGCCGGTGGAATTACGGATGGCCTTCACGTCGGCAAAGTCGAACTCGGCCCAGCAGAACTTGCGTTCACTGCCGCAGGGCCGGTTAAACGGGAGTCTCCGGACGGGGCTCGCAATCTCCGGCAGTAGCGCCACCAGGCCCTGGAGCCCTTTGCCCGCGGTCGCTCAACAATCCTGCGCCAGGTCCAAAAGCCCGGCCTCGGCGGCCACCAGATTTTCCAGCGAACTGTGGATGGCGCTGGCGATGGCGTCGCTGAGGGAAGGCTCCTTAGCCGGCGCCGGAGGGTGGAAGTGCGGCTTATGGATGGCGTGCGATCCCTCCGCCGTCGGGTCCAGCATGATGCGGAGCAGGGAAGCGCCGGCCACCCCGTCGGCCAGCGCGTGATGCACTTTGGCGATCAGGGCGCCGCGGCCGCCCTCTAAACCCTCCACCACGTAAACCTCCCACAGCGGCTGTCGCGGTTCATCACGGTGGAGAAGACACGGCCGGCCAGTTCCTCTAACGCCTCCTCATCGCCGGGAGCGTTGACGGTTAGTCTTATGATATGGCGGCGAATGTCGAAATGCGCGTCGTACTCCCAGTTCGGATAACCGATATCGAACGGTGGGGAACGGCCACCTGGCGATAGCGCGGCAGCAGGTGCAGCATGGAATCGATAGTGGCGACGAAATCCTCGAAGGGGATGGCTTATTCAAACGTGCAAACGCAGGCGATGTGTAAGGGAATCTCCTTCCGCTCCAGGTACAGGAAAGCGGCGTCCGCGCCGGAAAGGCGCTTGCGTAATTGCGGACTCTTCTCGTCCATTTTTTCATTCTCCGTCGAATTCCAGACAGGAAACTCCGTTTGTAGATTAGGCCGGAATAGAGACGCTGTCAATGCCCACCGGGGTGGCCCGCAGGCCAAGGCCGGGCTGTTCGCCCGGCTGGGCAAGCTAAAGCTTACCCCACATCAGGAAGGCCGGCGTATTTGTGGGATAAGCTTCAGCTTGTCCAAGCGAGCGGAGCTCGTTCCGGCTCTTCGGGCCATGATTCGCAAGCGGTTCCGCGAGTCCGGAAAACTCGTGACGGCGCCATTTTCCGGTGCTATGCTATCGACCGGGTGACGAATACGTGTATCGCAAGCTGCTTGCGCAGGTGACCCTGGCCGATGGCGCGCACGATCAGATCGCGGTCCAAGCTCCTTTCACCGGCGGCCTGACGAATATTCCGGCCGGCACCGAGGCCGATGTGGAACGGGCCGTGGCGCTTGCCCGCAGCGCGCAGCCTGCCTGGGCGGCACGATCCTTCTCTCATCGCGCCGCCATCTTTCTGCGCTTCCACGATCTCCTGCTCGATCGTCAGGACGAGATTCTCAACCTCATCCAACTAGAGACGGGAAAGGCTCGCCGGCACGCTTTAGAGGAAGTTCTCGACACCGCGATTGTCTCCCGCTATTACGCGTTCCACGCGCAGCGGTTGTTGCGGCCGCGCCGCCGGAGAGGCGCCCTGCCCCTGCTGACCAAGACGTGGGAACTCAAGTCGCCGGTTGGCGTTGTGGGCTTCATCGTGCCCTGGAATTATCCGCTCAATCTGGCAATTACCGATGCGGTGGGAGCATTGATGGCCGGCAACACGGCGGTACTCAAGCCCGACCTGCAGACCAGCCTGACTGCCCTTTGGGCGGTCGACCTGCTCCGCCAGGCGGGCATGCCGGCCGATGTGTTCGCGGTGGTGACAGGGGACGGCCCGGTGATCGGCCCCGCCATGGGCGAGCGCGTCGACTTTCTCATGTTCACCGGCAGCGGACGCACCGGCAGAACGGTCGCGCGGCAGGCGGCCGAGCGCCTGATCGGCTGCTCGCTGGAACTCGGCGGCAAGAACCCCATGATCGTGCTGCCCGATGCCGATCTGGAGAAGACTGTGGAGGGCGCAGTACGCGGCTGCTTCTCGGCCGCCGGCCAGATCTGCGTGTCGATCGAGCGGATGTTCGTCCATGAGGCGATATGGGACAGATTTGTGGGCCGCTTCGTCGAGCGGACCAAGGCGCTGCGTCTGGGAGCGGCGCTCGACTATTCGGTGGAAATGGGTTCGCTCGCCTCCGAGCGGCAGATGAAAGCCGTGGAGGACCACGTCGGCGACGCGCTGGCGCAAGGCGCCAAGGTTCTCGCCGGCGGGCGCCGGCGTCCCGACCTCGGGCCGCTGTTCTATGAGCCTACAATCCTGGTAGACGTGCGGCCGGGCATGAAAGTATATGCCGAGGAGACCTTTGGGCCGGTGGTATCCATCTATCCCTTTGCCTCCGAGGCAGAAGCCATTGAGCAAGCCAACGCGACCCGTTATGGCCTGAGTGCCAGCATCTGGACGCGCGATACGGGACGTGGCGAAAGGCTTGCTCAAAGGATCCGCGCCGGCAGCGTCAACGTCAACGAAGCTTACGCCGCCACCTGGGCATCGGTGGATTCGCCCATCGGAGGAATGAAGGAGTCCGGCCTGCGGGCGCGGCATGGGGCGGAAGGCATTCTGAAGTTCACGGAGTCGCAGACGGTCGCCGTCCAGCGACTCTTGCCGGTGGCGCCCCTCCCGGGCATGGATGTCGAGGTTTACGCCCGCTGGATGACGAGAGCTCTGAGGCTGATCCGCAAGACGCGATTACTGGGGTGAATGAGGCGTTTTTCCGGCGCTCTGCGCGGTGTAAGGTGTCGGGAGGCCTCTGTGAACACGACTCTGACCGGAGTTCTGATAGCGGCTGCAGTCTTGCCGGGCGTCATTCTGGCCCAAGGCGCCATCAATACCTACGCCGGGAGCGACGCTTTGTTTGCCGGCGCCGGCAAGCCCGCAACCTCAGCCCAATTAGTGGCGCCGAACAACATCGCCGTCGACAGCGAGGGGAACATCTACTTTTCCGACAGCGGACTATCCCAGGTTCTCAAGGTTGCCACCAATGGAGTCATCTCCATTGTCGCCGGAACCGGCCTGACCAGCGGCGGCGGCGACGGCGGACTGGCTACCGGCGCGGCACTGGATTCGCCACAGGGTTTGGCCTTCGATTCGGCCGGCAATCTCTACATCGTGGACTCGTTCAACAGTAACGTCCGCAAGGTGGATACCAACGGAATCATCACCACGGTGGCCGGCGGTCAGGGCCAAGCGGGTTTTGCGGGGGACGGCGGCCCCGCCACCTCAGCCCTGCTTACGAATCCCACGGGGATCGCCATTGACCGCTCCGGCAACCTTTATATTGCGGACCGCGCCAACAATCGGATCCGCTTGGTCACCGCCAGCACCGGGATCATCACCACCATCGCGGGCAGCAGCAAGACCGGTTTCACGGGCGACGGCGGACCGGCGGCCCAAGCCACTCTCACACTCCCGACAGGCCTGGCGTTCGATTCCTCGGGAAACTTGTACATCGCCGACAGCAACAACTGGGCGATCCGCAAGATCTCCACCAGCGGGATTATCACGACCGTTGCGGGGACCGGCCAGCCGGGCTCCGGCGGCGACAACGGGCCGGCCACCAAAGCGCAGTTGTCAGGGCCGCAGGGGATCGCGGTGGACGCTTCCGGAAACTTGTACATTGTCGATAGCGGCAACCAGCGCATTCGCTATGTCAATGCCGCCGGCACGATCGTCACCATCGCAGGAAGCGGCGCGGCCGGCTTCAGCGGTGACGGCGGCGCGGCCATTAGCGCCCAGTTCAGCAGTCCCATGGGAATCGCACTTGACGCCTCCGACGCGGTTTACGTGGCCGACCTCGACAACAATCGGATTCGCCGATTTACGGTGGGCGGCGCCATAAACACATTCGCCGGAACAACGAGATCCATCGGCGATGGCGGACCATCCATCCAGGCGCGTTTGAACGCTCCCTGGAGCATCGCGGTTGACTCCACCGGCAACCTGTACATCGCCGACCGCTCCGACAATCGGGTACGTAAGGTGACTCCGTCGGGCACCATCGCCACCCTGGCGGGAAACGGCCAGAACGGCTATGGCGGCGATGGCGGCCCGAGCACCATGGCGATTCTGAATACGCCCAACGGTATTGCCGTCGACTCCGCCGGGAACTTGTATATCGCCGACGCCGGCAATAACCGAATTCGCCGGGTGAGTGCTTCTACGGGAATCATTACCACCTTCGCCGGTAGCGGCGGTTACTCTTACACCGGCCCGGGGACGGGCGGAGACGGCGGCCCGGCTACCGCCGCGACTCTTACATACCCTGGGGCCGTGGCCGTGGATGGCTTGGGAAACGTATATCTCACCGATGTGGTGCAATCCAATACATCCCCAGCGGCGCTCGCCATACGCCGGGTCACAGCCGACGGAAAGATCAATACCTGGGTCGGCGGCAACCCCGCACCTGGATTCAGCGGAGACGGCGGGCCGCCACTCGAGGCCCAGCTCAGCACGGGGATTAATATCGCGGGCGGTAGCGACGGGAGCCTGTATATCGCGGACCAAGGTAACAACCGGATCAGGAAAGTCGACCCGGCGGGGGCGGCAATCAACACCATCGCAGGCAACGGCAACGCCAGCAATTCCGGCGATGGCGGGCCGGCACTATCGGCGGGTGTGTCCGGGCCTTGGTCGGTACTGGTAGACGCGGCGGGGAATCTTTACATCGGAGATATTCCGGTGGTGCGCAAAGTCTCGCCCGGCGGCGTGATCGGGACCTATGCGGGCACCGGCCGATACGCCTTCTCGGGCGATGGCGGACCCGCAACGTCGGCATCGCTCACCGGGATGCCCGGCTTGGCGCTCGATACCGGTAACAACCTGTATATGGTGGACGCGGGCAACCGCCGCATCCGCGAGGTACAGCCCGCGGCCAGCCCCGCGACAGCTTTGTCCGCCACTTCTGTGACCTTCAACCTGGCGGCTGCCGGGTCCACGGCGACAACCCAGACCTTTGCGCTAACCAATAGCGGCCAGGGCACGCTGAACTGGGCGGCGGCTGCGACCACCACTGCGGGCGGCGCCTGGCTTTCGGTTTCGCCGGCCATCGGATCGGTCGTGGCCGGCCAGCCCGGAACCACCCTGACGGTCACGGCGAATCCCGTCAGTCTCAGCGCGGGCGATTACTACGGGGAGATTCAGGTCACCTCGCCGAGTGCGGCGAGCCATGTCCAGATCGTTACGGTGCGCTTGACGGTCGGGACAGCGGGCGAAGCTCCGCCCCAGGTCGCCGCGGGTGGTGTGCTGAACGCCGCCAGTTATAGCCTGCAGACGCCGGTGGCGCCGGGATCGCTGGTCTCCATCTTCGGCTCGGGCTTCACGGATGCGGCCGGCTTACAGGTCGCCACTGAGTATCCCTGGCCGACGGTGCTGGGGACAACGACGGTCACGGTTGGCGGCGAGTCGGCTCCTATCTATGTAGCGACCGCCGGCCAGATCAACGCCATGATGCCCTTCGATCTGCCGGTGAATGCCATCCTACCGGTGGTGGTCACGCGAGGCAACGCCGTCTCCGCGCCGCAACCGGTAAGCGTGGTATCGTCCCAGCCGGGCGTGTTCACGCAGACGGCCAACGGCCAAGGGATCGGAGTGGTGGTGATCGTGAATCCCGATGGATCCGAAACGGAAGTAGGAGGCGCCATTTCGGCCAAAGCGGGCGACGTTTTAGCCATTTATTGCACTGGTTTGGGGGATGTTTCGCCGACCGAGGTCGCGGGATTCCCGGCCTCGCCATCGCCGCTCGCGCAAGCTATCGATACCGTGACGCTCACGATTGGCGGCGTAAACGCTCAGGTATTATTCGCCGGACCCACCCCGGGTTTCACCGGGCTTTATCAAGTGAACGCCATCGTCCCGAGTGGAATCGCGCCATCGCAGCAAGTCCCGCTGGTGCTGTCGCAAGACGGCCGCACGAGTTCCGTGGTGACCATGCCGATGCAATGAAGTGTGGCGCGGCGCGCCGTAAAGCAAAGATCTCTCACAAAGGCGCAGAGATCACAGAGAAGAAAACTTCTTGTTCTCTGCGCCTCTGAGAGAGAGAATTCTCTGTTCGCTCCGCCGGTACCCAACCGCAAAGGCGACGACGTCCACAGTGCTGCCTGCTAGTTATACGATATGTATAACTATACGATTTGAATGGGGCGAACAAAAAGACGCCGCCAAACAATGGAGCGCAGCCCTCAGATTTGCGAGTGCGCCACTTATTTTCGACGATCAGTGGTGGCACGCCATCGGGGCAATGCAGAAGGCGGCCTGCTGGTGGTCCACGTATATCGGGAGGAGAAGGAAGATGGCGAAGAAATCGTCCCGGCGCGGGAAGCTAGTCAGCGTGAGCGCCGAATCTATATTCAACAAACCGCCGGGTAGGCGGCAAAAAGCTGTTCTGGGCCGGATCGCCGCGCGGCAAGCCGCGGGTGACGATTC
>Ga0182016_10002541_pt1 | contig 21390 bp, 16 predicted proteins | sample 712S2MmetaG_FD_120491 | JGI IMG/M metagenome (GOLD analysis project Ga0182016, IMG submission 120491) | Permafrost microbial communities from Stordalen Mire, Sweden - 712S2M metaG | ecosystem: Environmental > Terrestrial > Soil > Wetlands > Permafrost | place: Sweden: Stordalen | collected... | reverse complement strand
CTGGAGGCATAGCTACCAGATCGCTCGATGCGGGAATTACAACGGAGCAGTAGTCAATCCGGACAGCGGACGGCCCATTGTTTTCGACAACGAACGCCTGTTGCGCGATGACTTCGGCAAGCAAGAGCGGTTCGCCGAAACTCTGGAGGCGGTGGCGCTGTGTGGCGGCGATAAGACCAAGCCTCGGAAAGCCATCTACAGTCCCCTTTGGCAGGCCGACGGCGCCAGAATCCGCCGTTACGCACCGATAGAATTCATAGGACGTTTCCTTCCGCACTTTTTTAAGTTTGGCATAGCCGATGAAGTGCACGAGGCAAAAGCCGCCGACACCGCGCAGGGAAACGCGCTCGGAACGCTCGCCGCCGCTGTCGATAAGACGATCGTGCTTACCGGCACTCTCACGGGCGGCATGGCATCCGATGTGTTCAACGTCCTGTATCGCATCGACCCCCGGCGCATGGTTGCCGAGGGCTATGAATACGGCGAGGCTGGCATTCGAAGTTTCACGGAGACGTACGGAGTCCTGGAAACCATCACCACAATCGAACCCCAGGAGAACGCCTGCTCCAAAGCGAAGGTGACCAAGCGGGTGAAAGAACGGCCAGGAGCGTCGCCCCTGCTGTTTGGCAGGTTTCTCATGGATATTGGGGCGTTTGTCTCGCTGGAAGACATCTCCGCCAATCTTCCGCCATACACGGAAGAGGTAATCAGTGTCCCGATGGACAAACCACTGGCCGACGCATACGCGGAACTGGAGCAAGACATCGCAGCAGCCCTGCAGGCACACCGCGGCAATTCGTCCGTCGTGAGTACGGCCCTCAATGCTTTGCTGCTGTACCCGGATCGGCCGTTTTCAATTGGACCGTTGTGGGGAATTGCCTATGACGAGGAGACCAAACAGCGCGAACGCTTCCTAATTGCGGACCCACCAGATCTCGATGAATCCGTCCTCTACGCGAAGGAGCGCAGGCTCGTCGAGATGGTTCAATCGGAGGCCAGGAATCGGCGGGCGGTCCAAATCTATGCTACCTATACCCAGAAGCGTGACGTGACGCGCCGCCTCGAATCAGTTCTGAACGCGGCCGGCATCAAAGCTGCCGTGCTCACCACCCAAACGCCACCTGAGGACAGGGAGGCGTGGTACGAGCGTCAACTCAAGGCTGGCGTGCAGGCTTTTATCGGACATCCACGTCTTGTTCAGACCGGGCTCGACTTGATATTCTGCCCAGCAATTATCTGGTATCAGACCGGATACTCCACCTTCACTCTGAGGCAGGCCAGTCGCCGGAGTTGGAGAATTGGCCAAACCAGCCCCGTGACTGTGCGTTTTCTCTGTTATGAGAACACCGCGCAGGTCGGTTGCCTTCGGCTCATGGGAAGGAAACTTCTGGTGTCGATGGCGATTGAGGGCAAATTCTCCGATAGCGGTCTGCAGGCAATGGACGACGGCGCCGATGTCCTCACCACGCTGGCGCGCGAACTCGTGATGCACCAGGGCGTCGGCCAATCTGCGGACGAAGTCTGGAAAGCACTGCAAACGCAACAACCGCAGGGCCACACCCTGGAGTTGCCGGTGCCGGAACCGATGGTCGAGCAACCACGGATTTCCGTGCGGCGATCTACTCCCTCGCTGGTATTTGGACAGGACGTGCCGCCGGTGGCCGCGCGCCGGAGAGTCGCTTCAGCACCTTGTACGGAACAACTCCCGCTATTCTGACTTCGCCCAGTACGAGCGTTCATTCGAAGACAACTTGACCGATTGGCCACTGCCAAAAACTGGCGTCGGCATTCCGAACGGGCTCGAACCCAAACTGCGTGAACGCCGTTAGGATCGGGCACTTTCCAAAAACAACACGGAGGATATATGGCGTGTCAAACACCCCTGCCGCTATCACAGACCCTTGCGTCGGAGATGACGCTGTTTGAGTTGGACGAATCGTTGTCTCTCCTGATGGAATCCGCAACGGACGAGGCGGCGAACAACGACGGAGAAATACCAGAGGAACTGCGACAGGCCTTGCTCGATTACTGCGAGGCGTTCGGGGCGAAAGTCGACAATATCGCGAACTACATCAAGTCGCAGGAATTCGAAGCGCGGAATGCCAAGTCTGAGATCGATCGCTTACAGTCCCGCCAGGCGACGGCCGAAAACAAGGCTGAGCGGCTAAAGGGGCTTCTGAAATACTTCATGGAGACTCGCGGCCTGCGGAACATGAAGGGCTGGCTGAACACGATATCGCTGAGGAAAAACAGCCAGGACTCGTTGATCGTGGAAAGCGTCGAGAGGATTCCATCGGATTATTGTCGCGTTTCGTTCACCCTTCCGGTCCTGGAATGGGACCAGTTGATGCAATATCTCCCGGAGGGCCACAACCTGCGGGCGCGCCTGACGGCCGACGCTGACGGATTCGCACGGCGCGAGGTGGACAACGCGAAGCTAAGAACTGCACTCGTCTCCGGCGTAGCCGTCCATGGCGCCGAACTTCGACGCGGTCATCACGTCAGATTGACATGAGGTTTTAGGTTGCCGTGGATGAAAAGGGCAGGCTGGAACGCAGACGCCGTCGAATTGCGCTGAGCGCCACGTGCGACCCGCGGCCGACTCAGCAGCGGGCGACGTGACGCCGTGATCTAACTAATCGCACGTCCCAGTCTCAAGGACGTGGTTCATGCGACGACATCCGGTCTCGCCAAGTGTGGAAACTCGGGCAGCTCACTGTCTGAAAAGCCCCCCAGCGACATCGCGGCACACCAGAGTTGATCGAAGACGTTGAAGCCTACGGGTTGAAACCCATGTGCGAGGATGGACTGGTTACGAGCTGCCAGGGGAGAGCGTTGGGGATCATGTAGTCCAAGCGCTTTGAAGTCCCTCCCAGTCGGATCGCCAAGTTCGTCCAAGAGGGCGAATGCATCTTGCAGCCCGAGAAGGAGCTTGCCATCCTCAGCACGAAGCGACCAATGACCACGTATTGACTCTGGGATGCGCTCCAGAGGCACGCGGTCGGTGCTCTGAATCTCGTGGCGTTCTGCCAGGGCAAGCTGTGCGAGCGACTCGATTGCCCGATACAGGCGCGCGACCCCGTCGTCATAGCGGGCTTCGTCTTTTCGCCTGCGAGCATTAGCCAGTAAATCGGCAATCGTCGTGCGGGAACGGGGCTGAGCAACGAGCCGTTGCAAAGCCTGCTGATCTCGCTTGATGCTGCGGACTACCGTTTCGGAGCGATGCGAACCGAGTATCGTTTGGATGTCGGTGGCGTTTTTCAGGACGCTGGCAAGTCGCTGGATCGCATCTTTGTGCTGAAACCGATCCCAGACCCCATATCCCTCGCAGAGCTGATGAAACGTGGAAAGGCTCCTCTTGACACTTTCGTCGTCCGCGGCCCTGCGTGCGCCATCTAGCCGGTCCGCCGCAGGCATGAACGCGTGCCGATCGAACAGTAGGCAGGCATCCTCTATGGCTTGGTAGCCCAGCGCATTCCACGGGTTTTGTGTGACGAGCGTGTGTTCTTTCCCTGACACCACGATACCGGTACCGCCCTTGGTACGCTCTGTTCCACCCACGTAGGAGAACGCGCAAGGCCACCGCCGCGAAACGAGCGACAACGCGGCGGACATGCATTTGGTTCCGCCGGTGAAATCCACGATCACGTCGTACTCGGGTCCCTTTCTCCGCCATGCCTCAACGTGCTCGTCAAGACTCCGCATCCGGCGAACGCAGTCGCCGAAGTCCTGCCCGTCGTCGAGTTCCAGGCTGTCCCAGCTACCGGGCTGCAGCAGTCCGGGCTCTTGCGCTACCGTTTCGGCAGTCGCTCTCGTGTCGGCGCTGGGCACAAGAAGCACCCGAGCCGGCTTCCAGTGCCGAACTGTGGCGACGATAGGCTGGGGAGTGCCGCCTACTGTGCAGATCAGTAGATAGTGCTTGTCGCCCGGCATGCTTCAGATCCTCCGGCCACCCCTTCCCGAACCGCCGTGGCCCTTGACTTTGCTCGGTGCTCGCTGTGCGCGCCCCTCGTCGGTGGGAATGGGGTAGCGAAACGCGATTTCACGTTCGTTTGCGATAGCGACGATGAGCCTCAGCGTCTCGCCCACGTTCTTGGCCGCAGGGACGTCGCCACTGTTCTGGATCGCGCCACGCAACCCAGAAGGTTCGTGCATCGCTTTCCAACCGCCTTTCTTCGTGCGCTCTTCGAGTAGTCGCGCGTCGACCAGCTCTCCGGGAGTTGGCAGCGCTACCTGCTTGGCCCGCAAGGTCGCCTGCTGACTTCGGATTTGAGACGAGTCAGGGGACACAAGCCGGCCGTATCCACTGCTGGTCTTGCCGCCGACTCCCCACTCTGCCAGCGCTTCACGCAGAAGCTTCATCGATAGCGCGGTCCAGGCCTCGGACTGGTCGGACGGCGTGGCAACCGGCCCCGCCCAGGACACACTGATTTCAAAGGTCCCGGAAACCGAAAGGAATGAAACCGGAATCGGGCTGTCGAAATCGGTGGGCGGCACTTCGTTGTGTTGCCACTGCGGATGATGTGGAGTCATGACGTCGAGGCGCAATGCACCATCCTTCAGCGATTCCGGGGTTATCAGTGCATCGTGGAACGTGATCACGCCGCCATCATCGGTAGTTCCAAACAGCAGCGAATGGTGAGAGCTACCCCGCCGGAATAACCGGTTCTCTTCGGGCGGCGTCTCGGCGTGGCTCTGTCCCCAAACATCGTGGCAGTAATGAGATGCCAGCCCCTTGAGCGCCGATCCGGGTATGATCGGGAGGCCGTATGTGTGGTGAAGTCGTAGCCCTGTCTCCAGAACGCTCTCCGACCCGATGCCTACCACGAGGCGGCCTGTCGTGGCGAGTTGCTCCGCATGGTGCCCCTTGCCCTGCGGAACGGATCGAGTCCAGCGCGCGAAAACCTCCGAATACAGGGCACGCAACGACTCGTTCCGCGCGGCATTGAGCGCCGCATCAAACAGAGCGCGCTTTTCTTTGGGATCCGCCTGTTTGGTGAGATACTTCTGAAGGATCAGCCCCGGATGGTCCCCGCTCCCGCGCCTGTCAGCAAGCTCGATGATCGCCTGTCGCACTTCTACCCCTGCTCCACGGCTTCGACGTACCGCTTCAGCCACCCGGCGACCTGGAGTGCGTTCCTGCTTAGGCGGACGTACGCGGAAACCGCATGTTCGCGCGTTGCACGCTCGAGACCCTCGGGGGAAGCCGCCTCGGCGTGCCCGATGGCGGCCAGCACGGCGGCCAAGTCTTCCAGGTACTGCGCCTGTTCCTGCTTCTTTGCTCGGGCAAAGGCAACCGCCTGCGCGAGACCGCATGAATGAACCAGCGAAGGGAAGTCGCGTGCGAAGCTCCTGAACTCCTTGCTCGGCTTACGTTCGACAATTCGTCGCCAGGCAGTTTGTGCCATCTTCTGGCTGTTGGTCTGGACGACCATTAGCGCCCCCCTGTACTTGTAAAGACACAGCGAACTCGCCCGCGACCGATAGTTGCCTTGCCGCCGATCTGCAGTGACAGCGTCGAGGTGGCGAATTCCCTGACGAGATCGCCTACTGTCACGTTGCTCGATTCGCGAGAGTAAATCCGATCACAGCAGACGACCCCGGCAAGGATCGTCTCGGCCGGCAGCGCCTCTTCGTTCCAGAGCTGACTTCCCTGCACAGTCTTGAGATTGTCGTCGATCCGCACGCGTGCCGATACTTCGGTCCCTGTTTCCGTGAGGAAGTCGAAGACCGAGTCAGGCACTACGGCAAACCTCTCTCTGAAGCGGTCTCGCCACGTCCTGTCGTCGTCATCCGGGAATACCCATGTGGCGAGCCGCGTTGACCATGCGGTGGCCGTTGCGCATTCTTTGCCGGCGAAATCCAGGTCTTCAAGGAAGATACGGCCGTTGTCCTCGATCTTCGTCGCCGTGGTTCGGTGGACCGCGCCCTCGGCCAATGGCGGCGGAACCGCCGGAAGGTCGACCATCCCAGCCAAGGCGAGATCCCGATGCAACATCTGCAACGCAAGAGGCGAGGTGCACCATGCGAAGGTCCCCTGAAAGCTGCGAATCGGGAGGCAGACGAGGCGAGCATCGGTGGGTACCAATGCGCCGGCATTCGACGCGTTGGCTTCCCGATCTGATGCTCGCCCGAACGCAAGGCCGAGCTTCGGATTCGACCGGCGGTTCTCCTCTGTCGCGCGGAAGTGATCAGCCCACACACCCTTGAACGCGGAACCTGGGATCAGGGGCCAGCCTGTTACCTTGTCTCGTTGGATTGGAAGGTCGATGTACCCAACCCCGCGACCCGTCCCGACGTGGGTCGGCGATAACGTGTGCAGCCAGTAAACCTGCGTGTTTTCCACTTGTGTGTTCTCCTTGCCTGCGTGTTCCCCGGGAGATGCTTTCCGGTTTGTTGGGTCACCAGACCCCCCAGGCGGCTAAGCCAAAGCCGTCGCGCCGGTCCTGCTCGTCGTCGCTGACCGATTCGAGCCACCGATCCGCCAGACCTGATGCACTTCCCTCCGCGATCTCGAAAAAGTAAACTCCGCCAGCCGGAGAGATTCGTCTGACCGGCTTCGGCCCGCGCTTCTGGCCCGGCAGGTCCGCCAGCGACCAGCCCGAAACGGCCCTCCAGCGTTGAATGCTGACACCCACAAGCCGCAGCTCGACGTTCGCACCTGGAGGCTGGCCGGCGAGCTGTTCGTTCAGCCATCCCGGCCGCCAGCCGTGACGAAAGACAGCGGGCGTGGCAAGCACCATCCTGACCCTCGATGCGCCGGCTAACTTCGGGCGAATCCTCGGGGGGCAGAGCCATGCGTCTGTTTCCGAGGTCGCCTTCCAGTGAGCCAGTCGCCTTTCTCCGCCCATCGGTTGGAGAATGTTGAGCTTTGCAGCCGCGTCGCCGCACCAATCGTGGGCGCGAACTCTCGCTGCCAAAGCGATAGCGGCGAACAGGGAAGGAAAAGTCCCCCCGGCGGGAGGTCCATGCCGCCGCAAATGGCTCAAAGCGAGCGCGGCGCTTGCGAACAGATTGCCGTCCTCGGCCGCACCTGCCCGGGCATCGAGCTGAACGTGCGTCCGGATGTCGACCTCGGGTGCGCGCAGAAATCGATCGTCTAAGGCAAGATCCTCGCCTGACAGCCACGCCGCGTAAGGCTCGATCGGCCACCATGCGGGCGCTTCCTCGGGCTTGAAGTCGTCAGGCGCCTGCTCCGTCGTCAGGCTGACCGGGCGCAGGCTCTGTACGGGCCAATCGCATCCGGCCGGACCGCACTCTTGAGGTTGCGCCCGAAGCGGCTGCTGTTGCCGCACTACGCAGTCTTGCGGTAAGGGAAGGTACATCTGGCCGTCTGCAACCGGGAACACTCCCGCTACTTCGACCCCAAGCAGTTCCTGAGCCACGGCCGGCGAAAACTCCCGGTTCGCCGAGTTCCCGAGCGCCGAACGCAACGACCCGGCAACAACGGAAGGGAGCGGCCAGTCCAGACTCCGCATCCGGTTGCCCTGACCTGCGCCGAAAGGTCTGCCGTCCCGGCATACGATAGGGTCGCGGCACGTTATTTCCAATGACGTTGTCATAGCGATTCGCCTAACTGCGTACTCAGCGCTGTAGCGAGTTGTCGCGCGACCAGAAGCTCGTTCGCGAGTCCACGCAGGGAGTCGGCCCCGGTTACACGTTCCCGGATGAGGGTCTCGATGTGATCCATCCTGCTCGCGCCTCGCGGTTGCTTTCCCTTCATGACCGAAAGCGTATCGGTCTGGATCGCTTCTTTGACGGTATCGAGTGGCCAGGACTGGTACAAATCGGCGATCTTCCGAAGTTCGTAAGCGACACCGCCGGGGATTGCGCAGGAAGCGACCCACTTCGCGAGATCCTGGAGCCTCCTATCAAGTTGCGTCGACCAGTTGGCGCGGACAGCAACAGGCCCTCCGCCGCGCTTCAGAACATGCACGGCGAATCCGTCACGTTGTTTTTGTTCGCTGTCATCGAGTCGAGGTCCCTTGGCGTGTTTCTCCGCGGCACGCCCATACTGGAGCAGGTCTTCCAGCGGCTCCATGAAGTGAGCGATGGCGAGTCCCACTGACAACGTCAGATTGGTCCTGGTCTTGGCCGACCAGATCGCCAGGGATTCGCTGAACCGATCGCGAAGCGAACGCGAACACGCAATACACCGGTCCATCGGCACTAAGGCCAGCACGTCGTCGCCGCCAGCGTAGACAAGCACACCGCTGTGGACATTGACGATCTGCCGAGCTTCGCCGGCAAAGTCTGCAAGAGCCCTGGAAAACTCTCTGTGCGCGTCGGGCGACTGAAGTGCGCACAGCGCCTGGCCCATACGATCGCCATCGGCGACCAACACGCCGAGATACGGGCTGGGCTCGCCGAAAACGCACGTCAAATCTGCAAGCGATCGAGCGAGTGGCTTCAGATCTTCTGGCGAAACCTGTGCCTCCCTCTGAAATTCGAGGTAACGCGACCGAAATACCGCCGTGCCTTCGAACGGAAAGGCGGCATATTGCGGACTGCCGCATTCTTCCGACGTGTCGATCTCGTAAAGGACTTCGTTTCCAAGATTACGGCAGGCTTTCAACAACGGGCCCATTCGCGATGCGTCCACGCTCCGAAGCCACGGATCGGCGGCGACACGCGCAACCGAAGGGTAACGCGGAGCGCTACCGCCTTCTTGTACCCAGACCCGCTTCACGACGCCGACGACATCGAGTTGTTCCCCCTCCGCGAGACGCAAACGTCCGATGGACTGCGCGGGCCATTCTCTCGAAGGTCGCAGCACGCTTTCGCGCAGTCCATCCAGAGACGATTTGGGAATGCCGGGCCGGCCCCTGGCTGGGAGAAAATCGCGGCATCGCTTACGAGCGGCGAGCAGCCTCATTAACGCCGCGCGGTCGGGTTGGTAGGTTTGCGGCGAGTAAACACGCCACGCGGCGTAGAACTCGATCACGTCATCCACTTGATCGTTCCAGATCTCGGGTTGGATCACTCCTTGATTATTGCGGAACACCCGGTCCGCGAACGATCTCCAGTGAGCTTGAGCAGCCGCCTTCGCCGCACGCGCGACAGTTGCGGGATCGGATTCCTTCAACTCGGCCACGATTATATTGGCGACGTTGAGACGCGAATCGGGATCGAGGTCCGTGCTGTTGCGGGGCGCGGGAAAGATCAGTGCGCCGCCGTGGTCTCGCACCGACTTTGCCGTAGCCTTACTGATCTCGGAGAGCAGGTACGACCCGAACCAAAGGTCTCGCGTGCGTCGCGCGGCAGAGATGAACTCTTGCACCGGGCCAACCGTGAGAGCAAGGAGGTAAGCGGTCATCGGGTGACCTCGCGAAAGCCGTTGTTGCTTTTGCGTGCATGAAGAAGGAAGGCTTCAATGGCCGAACCGGATGCAGCGCCTGTGAGCGGTGAATCGCGATAAGTAGCTAACCTGGCGTCTCGGACGGCAGTCGCGGGAAACGGCAGAAGGCGGCTGCCTTGCTTCAGTTCGACCCCTGTGAGGGGTGGAGTTACCAGTCGCAGGATAAGCGGGACCGCCTTTCCATCTGCCATGGCAAGGGGCTTCAGCACCAGCGGGCTCGCCATACGCTCGCGAGGTTCTCCATCCGAGGCGCGGGAAGGGTAGAGTTCGGTGTCAGGAGGCTCTCCCTGACCCTGGAAATGGAACACGATCGGAAGGCCGAACTCCGCGCGCGGGAACGCATCCTCAGGAATGTGCTCCAGCCGGAGATGCTGCCACGAGCGCGTATTTGTCACCCGGCGGAGCGTTTCGGGCTCAGGGTACCGCGAGCGGCCCGGCCGGTTGCTCTGCTGCCCAGGGTTTCGCGCAGTGCCCACGCCCTGTCTAAATGCCTGCAGGAGACCAAGAACCGTCTTCCAGGCAAGCAGTGGCTCTTCTGGTTTGTTTCCGACCAGGAGGCTCGACGGCATCGTGGGCCAGTCACGAACGCTGGAGGTTACTGGGAAAGACCCGGTTTGAAACCACCGCTGGAGATCGTTGATGTCTTTCGGGGCCAGTTCTTTGCAGACCAGAGCGCCACAGCCACGCCTCGTGCGAGCTCCGAGCCCTCCGAAGCTCACCCATGCCCGGACCGCCGTCTCGACGTCCCGCTGGAGCGCCTGGGGATAACGAACCCGCAGCGTGAAGGAGGCGGCCTCGATGAACTGCGCCGGGGCTTTCTCAACGGTTCGCCAGTCCTTACTCAACTTTCCCTGAAACGGGAAGAGTGCATACGGCAACACGCGGTCCGAACCCTCGAACGGTTTGTCCCAGTTCAGCCTCAGCTTGCCACCATTTCCGGGCACGTACCTTGCACACGGCTTCTGGAGTGCCGGTGGCACCTCGCGAACTTCGATCTCCACCGGGCTCGCCTTGTCCGTCTTTCCCCATACATCGGCATGACGGGCGAAGAGGTCGGCGCAGGCGCCAAATTCGCCGCCCCGCGTGGCGCGCCACCAGAACTGGAGTTGCCCCCGAATCGATGTTCCCCGGATGGGCAGCGTCTCATCGGGCGCGCCAGCCTCCACTCCGCCGCCGAACAAGGGCGTGATCAGTGAGATCTGGTAGTCCCGGATCACACGATCTGACAAGCGCGACGAGGGGGCCACCGGACAAGCAGGTATGTCGCTCGGCTTTGGCATCAGTTCAACTCTCCTGTTCTTTTCCCCATTCGCTGTGGTTTACCTCTGGCGAACCGTAGTAGTCACCATTTGTGTTGCGCATTGCCAAATCGCTGAACGACCGGATGCTCAGCCGCGAGCGGTCGGCATTAGGGTACTTCCGGGCCAGAGCGTCCGGCGGCGGACCCCGCCTCAGTCCGCTCTTTACAGAGGCTTCATAGTGCTGGCAAATGCGCCACGGGTGATCCTGGAGTGCTTCGAGGAGTGCATCCTGCAGCATAGTGCCCAACCCTTCTGACCCCATCCACTAAACACATTCAGTACGGCGGCTATAGCGCCGATACGCAGATCTCGTATTGACGTGCAGCCGTTGAGCCTCCGCACTGGCCGGCCAGGGAATAACCCTTGTCGTCCACTGCAGTCTCGCTCATAAAACTGGCTCCACTAAATATCTTGCGGTTCAACAGCATACCACAGGCAGCAAACCGAACGCATCGACGTGCTTGGGGTCATGAGAATGGAAACTTGGCCACTTGACTGACTCACGCTATCTGATCCCTTTTCCAAACTTCCGAACTTTCGGCTTAACCGGCCAAAGCATCTGATTTCAGAGCGCTCGCGCTGAAAACCAAGGTTTAAGCAGCCCATCCGGATGCTGGCGGCCCGGTGCAGGGCCGATTAGCCCGCGATCAGTCGCCAAGGACTTACTGACGGTCCATTATGGCCGTGATTGTTCTTTCCGGTTCGCGGCTGATGGCTCATCACGCGGCGTCAAGAAGTTCGGTCGCACGGCGCTCTTGTTGGTCGATTGCCGCATCCAGCGAGGGTGGGTCGACATCAGCCTCTAGGTCTGGCGTAATACCTTGGCCTTCCAGGCACTTGCCACTGGAAGTGAACCAGCCGAAGACCGGCACACGAAGCCAGTATCCGGCGCCGACCTTCTGGTTCACAGCTCCGAGGACATTACCCGCGGTCTTGGTGCCGATGATCGTCGCCAAACGATTTTCTGAGGCGAAGCCTGCCAGCATCTCTGCTGCGCTGTTGGTCCATCCGTTGACGAGGATGACAACCCTGCCGTGAAACGGCTGTGGGCCTAACCCTTGGGTAAGGAGCATGACGGACTTGTCGCGCAGTGCGAACCGGGCGAGGGCCAACATGAACTCACCGGTCGTCCGTGGCATCGGTACACGAGGCAGGGTGTCGTGGCTGTACCCCTTGCGGAGGCGGGCAGGCGTCAGGCTGTGGCCGATCGGAATCCGGTCTGGGCAAAGGTAGCTCGCAAGACGGGCGAAACCCAAACTCCCGCCGATGTTGCCGCGCAGATCAATAATGAGGCGGTCGCACCCCTGAGATTTGAGATCTCGTATTGTCAGATCGAGCGCGTTCGCGAAGCTAATCCCGGTCGGACCTGGGAAGTAGGGAACCTTGAGGAGCCCGGTTTTGGGAGCGGTGACCGTATGAATCGGGCTCTTCGGTTCGACAATCGGTGGGCGTTCTTTGGTCCCCTTCCTGAATGGAACGCTGATCGTGATCTCGCGCAGGTTTTCACCCAGCGCACTCGCGATGGCAATATTGTACGTCTCGCCAATTCGGAATGGAGGCATCGCCGGGGGTTCGTACGGCGTGCCGTCGACGGCGACCAACGTGTCGCCCCTCTTGATACCAGCGAGGTGGGCTGGACCGCCTTCGAAGACGTCCAGGAAGTGCCAGCGTTGCCGACTATCATGCCCAAAGGCGCGCATGGTCGCATTGATCGAATGTTGCGGCAGAAGCCGGTTGGACCGCTCGTGGTAGAAGACGGTATGGCTGCTGCGAAGTTCCGCGAGGGCCTTGCGTACCCCATCTTCGAACTCCTCAACGTCCACGCCGAGCAGGGAAGGTGATCGCTCGTCAAACCGGAGGGCCCACTCGTGGTAATCCACACCTCCCACATTGAAGTGATGCTTGAGAATGTACTTCTTGACCGAAGCCAAAATATCGGTGCGTTGGCTTGGGGTCAGAGATGTGAGTGTCATGTTGGTTTTAGTCATTGATTCGCCATCGCCTGGTTGCCTGCGCCCTCCAACGTGTACCCGGCCCAATAGTACGGAACCGCCGCCGCGCCATACCTCCGCAACATGTCGCGCTTTGCCGCCGTAAGCGCAACTGCGGGCGGCTCATGTGACGCCAGGTGTTTGTAGAACTGTTTCATGAGGAAAAGCGAAAAAGTATCGTCAATCGACCAGAGCGTCGAGACTACGCTCCGCGCGCCGGCCAGTAAGAACGCTCTTGAAAGCGCCGCAATTCCCTCCTCTCCCTCTAGTGGGCCGATAGCCGTATCGCAGGCCGAGAGGATGACAAGGTCGGAATGCAGTGGCAGCTGTACAATTTCCGAAGCTTGAAGAAAGCCGTCTTCGCCCGCGGCCGGATCGCTCAATAAGACGAGCGCCGAACGATTTCGCTCCGTTGTGCTGGCATAACCGTGGACCGCGAGGTGAATGATACCGTATTGCGACGTGGCAGCACGTTTGAAAGCCGACTCGGTCGCACGCGGTCCGATCAAGAGTAGATCACCAGGGCCGTGTACGGCGGCCTCGGCGGCAATCACCTCGTCCCTCGACGCGGGCAGGTCGCTGAGTGCTCCGGGGTCATAGCCTCGGGTGATACTGGCCTGTTTTAGCTCGGTGGGACTGTACGGAACGCCGCCCACCGCCAATAGGGCGTGCCCCAATGATGTGGGACGGCGCTTCTGCGACGTGAGCAAGTAGAAGCCCGTTGCCGACGGTTCGTAAACTACCGTATGGGTTTCTGCGACGTACCGATTTCCGTCATCGATGAACCCATCGAAGGGCACAAGGTGCAGCGGGCCGTCACGCACCACGAACAGATGCTCCTTCTGTGCCGCCATCGGGATGGGAGCCAGAAGAGCGTCGTACAGACTCCGCGCTTCGTTGTGGGCCGGCGCCTTCGCTTTCACAGCCTTCAGATACGCAGCGATCAGGGCTTCGATCTTTTGTTTGCCAGCGAGCGGCAGGATGCGGACGTCCGTCTTTGAAATGACGAGGCAATATGAGCTTGGATCAGCCACCACGTATTCCAAGATAACCGCTGCCGGATCGAGGCTACGCTGAACCTGTTCCACGCTAACCGGGTCGTGCGACTTCGCCTTTAGAATACTAACCTCGGGAGTGATCCACCTGGTCTGTTCCACCAGGAAGATCTGGTCACGAATTTGCCGAACGTCGCTGGTTGATCGCGCTGCCGCCAACTTGAGACGTAGTTCGGAAATGGCAAGTTGGTCTTTCTTGGCTTGCGCAGGAGCGACGGCGCCAGCCATAAGGAGATCGGTCGTCACGCGCCCCCTGACCTGCTCAATAATCGAGTAGGCCTTGGAAGGGTCGTTGAACCGATCCGCGACAAGTGCAAAGTGCAGCGAATATAATTCGCTGGATGCGGCGATCAGGGCTGTCTTCTCCAGAACGCTGGAGTAATCGCCGATCAGGGCATCGATGAAAGCCGACGCACGGTCAAAGACGCGGTCTGCCTCCTCATATTTGCCTTGTTTGATATCCAGCACGGCCACGGCCTGTAGCCGGCGCGGAGTTGACCATGTATCGCCGCTTTCCTGAGTGGAAGTTGCAGCCAGATTTGCGAACTCAGTCGCCTTCTCCAGTTCGCCGCGGTCCCGATAGATGTCGGAGGCCAGCGCCTGCGCATCCGCGAGATCCCTGACGAAACCGCCGGATTTAGACAGTTCCATCGATTGTTGGAGCGTCTGTAAGGCTGCCACGTCATCGTGTCGCTGCCGCGCCATATGAGCTTCGAGCATCAAGACAATCGCCTCGGACTGAGGGTGGTGTCGTTGCTCTGCTTGCGCCAGAATCTCATTGGCCAGCTTCTGGACGGAATCAGTCCGCTTAGCATCGATCAGGTCTTCAAGAAGGGCTTCTTTTGTGAAAAACGGGTAACCGATATCGGGAATGGTGCTGGCGATCTTGAGAGCGTTGTCGAAATACGTTAGCGCCTCTTCGTTCATGTGCGCCTCGCGCAGGCCGATCCCAAGGGAGGTTAAAAAACGGACCTGCGCTCCACCGTCACCTTCCTTCGTGGCCGCAGCCAGGGCGCTGGCGACATTCTTTCCCGCAGTTGCGAGGTCGCCATCATAGAAGGCGGCGACACCGAGTTGAGCGAGGGCGCGGTACTGCCACTTCTTGTCGCCCAATTGCGTTGCGAGGTCCTGCACCGCCTGCCAATCCTCACGCATCGCGCCGGCGTCGATTTCACCGTCAATGTCGCCTTTCACGATCAGACAGAACAGCCGGAGTTGCTTGTCTGTTTGCAGCAGTGGGTTGTTGTCCAATTCAGAAGCGAGCTGAGCCGCAGTCGCGGGCAGTGCTCGCTGGTCGACGGTCGAGCGAATCTCGCCCAACTTGGCATACAACGCGTTCCGCTGATCGCCAGCGGCAAGGAACAGCTTCTCGGCCTCCGCAAAATCCTTGCCGGCGTCGTCCCAGTTGTAAAGATCGGCGAGGCGGAGGGCATGCTCCAACATTTCGCTTGCAGGTTGCCGATCCTGCGGCCGCAATGGCAGGAGCCCCAACACCAGGAAGAATACGGTGGAAAGTCGAATCATAGGTTCACTCCAAAACCACGGCGTAATAGCGCAAGGATGAGTTCGCTGCCCGAATGGTAACCGTGTAGGCTCCGGCGGGAACATTGCGCAGGTCGGTTCTGATCTTCAAGGTCTCGGCTGCCCCGTTCCAGGCCGCCGCACCGACCGCCTCTGCGACGAGTTCGTCGCTCTTGGACCGGAATTGGACCGTGTAGATTCCGTCTTCGGTGCCGATTGGCAGTTTTATGTTGAGGTCGAGCGACGCTCGGGTCAAATGCGGAGTCTCAGCAGGCCGCGGGCGCGATTGCTCCGAGCGCTCAGCCGTCCAATTCGTATAGTCGAGGGTCGCGGCCAGCACCGGTGCGGGGACCTCTTTGGCAGTTGGCTCGTTGGGGCGATGTTGTTTCAACGGGCCGTGGTTCCAGAAAATCCCTAGGAAAAGCAGGCCCGCGCAAGCCAACACGACCGCGCCTGCTTTGCGGAGCCGATAGCGGTGCCGTAGGCGATTGTACTCATCCAAACAGGGCGCACACGTAGCAATATGGTCGACGACGTTGTCAAAATCGGGCAACGAAAGGCGCCGGACGACTACCGCGTTGACCGCGTCGGAGCTGGGACAGTCGATGCGCTCCGGGTTCAGGCAGTCCCTCCTGGCGGCCTCGCCAATCATCTTGACGAGCCGCTTTTCGGCCCGCCGGGCAGGCAGGCCCCGTTCCTGTTTGTCGTTCATCAATCTGACTCCTCGGAGTGACCGGAACCGTTTGTTCCGGCGTTAAGCAGTTTCGCGTGCAGCTTTTTTAGTTCGTAATAAAATCGAGACCTCGCTTGCTTTCCCGAGATGCGAAAGGCCCGGCCGATTTCATTCCATGTGAATCCTAGAATCCGGTAGTGAAGCATGTGACGCGATTGGTGTGGCAGTTGATCAACGAGCACCTTCAAGCACAATTCCTGTTCCAGTGCTGCCTCCCAGTCCGGTGCTGTGAGGTGATGGTTCAGCTCCAATTCCCTGAGGAGACCTTCGTAGGTCAAGCGATTTTCCTTTAGGAATTGCTGGCGCACCCGGTGGCGAAAGGCGGTGACAAAATAACCCGGGAGATTCTGGCCGACACCCGGTTCCACCTGCAGTCGGCTAGAGACTTCAAGAGCGACGCTCTCCACAATCTGGGCCGCGCTTGCGGGATCGTGGAGTTCCCACTCGACATTCCTGTATGCCCACCGCCAAAGTCGTTCCGCCACGGCGACAACACGCGCGTCGATTGGCCGACCCTGTGAATCTCTGGCCAGTATCCAGAATGGTGGTAAATGGTCAGCAGGCACTCGCCGCGTGTCGTGATGGGGCTCCCTCATAGTTCAAGCCAGTTGTGCGACAACCCGGTCTTCACCAGAGGGTGGGTAGCGCTGCATACCAGCGAGAGCAAACCCTCTACTACAAATAAGCACCGGCGAAGGCGAAAAGCCCGAAGGAAACGCTGGGAATTTATGTCGTTACTGCGAATAAGGTAAGGTTTCGTACGTTCCCAGGCGTGTGTGCCTGCGTAAAGAGTGGTTTATCACGGTCAAAGACGTTCCGCCCATTTCCACCGTGACCTTGGGCCGCGAACTCGTCGAGCGCACTTCACTGACACCATGCCTGGTTTTGTGATGAAGATCCCAAATCGAAACTGGCAGCAATCTGCCTTTTTCCCTGGAAAATGCTTATTCGTTTAGAGGCCAGATACGGAGCATTTCAGAGAGCAGTTTTTGGGCACATACCTTTTGCGGTGCCGGTTTGTTTGTGGAGGAATCGGATGCACGCTCCAGAGGAAGGACAGGCAAGACTGAGTTCGGCAGATGACAACCGGCCAAATCATGTGCCGAAGAAGAAAAGGGGCAACCTTTCTGCGACGCTCGATCCACTCTTGGCGCCCCGACGCCCGGCCGGCCAGCCGGGTCGGCAAGTGGGTGTAAGCCGCTACGAGTGGACTCCGGAGACCGACAAACTTCTGGTTGACCTGTGTGCGAAACGCGGAGCGGCGACAGCGAAGCGCATCATAGGTCGCAAAATCCAGGACGGTCGACAGACCGCGACTGCGCCCAACGAGGACAGCATCCGCAAAGCGGTTGAGTATCGCATGGCAAAAATGGGGATCTCCCCGGAACATAAGCGAATGAACCCCGCGATGAGAGAGACAAAACGATGGACGGAAACCCAAACTAGCGCGCTGCTGGGTGCTCTGGGTGCTGACGCGACGATCGAATCAATCGCGGCTCGGACCGGTCACAGCGTGAAAGCTGTGCGCGCGAAAATCGCGCGTCTTGGTTATGGGATCGAAGAGATTCACGGATTCACAGTCTTCACGGTGAATAGCCTTGCAGCGCTTCTTCGTGTGACACCGCGACAGATTCGCCGATGGAAGGAACGTGGTTGGCTCGAAACGAAGGACCGCAGGATCACGGAAGAATGCCTTAGACAGTTTCTACGTGGGCACCCAAATCAGATTCCGTTTGACTGCCTCCAACCCGAAGACCAGGTCTTCCTCATCGATCTCGGATTTCCCTCTCGGCAAGCGGCGACCTTCAAGAAAAATGTCCGCGAGATTCTGGACGGTATTGGCAGGCAAAGGAAACCTCGCCGGCCGGTTCGAAGGGGCGACGTTACCACGATGGATCACGGCGAGGGCGATGAGGGCACCGAGAGCGATGATGGCTCACCGTTCAGGATTGGGACTCTTGGCTGAGACAAATCTGAGACCCTACGCCTCAAGGTATGCATCGGCGGCCTCCCGCCATTCCTCAAATGAAGGCAGGTGATCCGGATATTCGACAGCCCAGACACCGTGACAATGCAACGCGTAGCTGCGTATTGCGGGATATGCCGGGTGGTGGCTGACGTGGAATCTCAACGCAGCGAGCAGTCGTTCCTGGTCGGCAATACCAAGGGCACGATCGAGCGCCCACTGATTAAGCTCGCGAACAACTGCCTTAGATTTGATAGCATGAGAGGCCTTGAATCCAGCGTACCGGTCTGCCAACTCCTTGGAGACGAGGCGTGAGGCTGGGCCCTCGGTGTCGAGCACCAATTCCAACCACAGAGAAAACGCCATTAAGTCCGAAAAGCCGTTGACGAGCTTGCTCCATTCCGCCTCGGATACACTCCGAACCGAATCAAGCACCTGCTGCGCTATGCTGCCGGGATTCGACAGCCGGGCCACGGCCGAAACTCTACACTGCCACTGTTGGTAGGTTGGAAAGTGTTGCGGTGCGGCTGCGCGCCACTGCCTGTCGATGTCTTCCCAGTGTGACCACGCTCTCATCGAGCGTAGCGACATCGAAGAGAAATAACGGACTGCATCCAACCAGCCGGCCCGCGCCGCACCGATGAAGACGTTGGTCTCCGCCCAGCCGCTGACATCGTGCCAAATCCTGGAACCCGCGCCATTCCCATTCTTAACAGCCGCCTCGACGGCCGGCCGGATGCGGCCGAGGAGTTGAGGCGTTCTGGATTCCATCTCCTCCGCGACCATGGCCGGGATGTTTCCGGCAGCCTCGACGACAGCCCGTAACCACAGCGTGAACACCTGCCAGTCGGTGTATTCCTCGGCGGCTTCGGCCAAGCGCTTCCAGGGGACTCGCCTGGCCTGCTCCAAGGCGCGCCGCTCTGTTTGCTGTCGAACTCGGACTATAAGGCTACCGCCGCGTTGGCTGCGCTGCATTGGCATAACCGTCCATGTCGGACGGTTCTATTCTGCACCAAAACGGGCGGCAGATCCATGCCCCACCGGTGAGCGGCCAGCTCTTCTAACGTTCGATGGATCGTGGTAATCCGCCCAGTATCCAAAGATGTTGACGCATCGGAGGATATAGGTTATTTGGTTGATTTTGCAGGAGACCCAATATGAGTCAAAAAGGGTATGGATCAAAATGCTGGTCCATGAAAGAAACACGAGAACCGAGTGGGCAAAGGAACTGACGGGGTATTGGAGAGAGTTGCTGTTCTGGATGCTCCTGCTACCGGCCTTTGGGGCGCTTGGGTCGATCCGACCTCGTCGACAAGTCGCCGGCCTGGTTGAGGCCTGCGCCTTCCTGCTGGTCGCTATTTCATCTAGTGGCAAGCTGAAGAGTCTCGGGCTGGAATTCGCGAATTGGAATCGAATATGCCGGAGAGCCGCAGCATCTTGCATTGGGGCGGGCCTCCTTGCGGGCGTATCCATCGTGGCGGTCGCCCGCTTTTCGCAGCAACCCCTCGGCACCGAGAGTGGGTGGAACAAAGCAATGCTGGCCATTACACTCGGGCCGGTTCTGGAAGAAGTGATCTTCAGGGGCTATCTATTGACTGCTGCTCTTATGCTAACCCGGCACCTGTCGCTGTCGGGCTCAGGTTCAGTTGCATGTTCAATCGTGGCCACAGCCGTAGTATTCTCGATTGCGCATCTCACGACAGCCGGGACAACCGCGATTCAACTCTGCTGCATTGTGCTTACGGGCTGCCTGTACGGTTCTCTGCGATTCCGGCATGGATCGACCGCGGCAGCGGCTCTTGCCCATGCCGCGTACAATCTGTCACTTTACCTCAGCTACTGGTGCGGGATTTCGCGCTGAACGGCACGTTCTTGGCGGTCCGGGATTTTGGGAAATTCCGAGAATCCTTGCCTCCGGGGCAATTCGGGGCGGGCACCAGGAGACGATCAGCGGCTGTTATGGCCTGCCCTTCCTGTTTCAGTCCCCTTCTCGATGGGGACGGTGTTGCATCCCCACGGAACCTTCCGGTAGCGTGGCAATGATCGAGTTTCAGTCCCCTTCTCGATGGGGACGGTGTTGCATCAAGCGCGCCTTCAATCCGTCAAGCATCGTTACTCCAGGTTTCAGTCCCCTTCTCGATGGGGACGGTGTTGCATCAAGCGCTGGGCGCGGGGGACCGGGCATACAACTTCCGTTTCAGTCCCCTTCTCGATGGGGACGGTGTTGCATCTGAAGGCCAGCAACATCAGCACGTCTGCTATTCGCGTTTCAGTCCCCTTCTCGATGGGGACGGTGTTGCATCGCGCAAGGGCCGCTACGTCAGAACTGCGAGTGCTGGAGTTTCAGTCCCCTTCTCGATGGGGACGGTGTTGCATCACCAGGGACGCAATTACCGTGTTAAGCCCCGCTTCCGTTTCAGTCCCCTTCTCGATGGGGACGGTGTTGCATCGAACATCGCGTTCAGGGCCACGGTCGGTATAACAACGTTTCAGTCCCCTTCTCGATGGGGACGGTGTTGCATCGCGAAATCGAAGACTTCCTGATAGGGGACATCAGGGTTTCAGTCCCCTTCTCGATGGGGACGGTGTTGCATCTACTCCACGTCTACGTTGCCGTCGAACATCGCGTTCGTTTCAGTCCCCTTCTCGATGGGGACGGTGTTGCATCGCCCAGTTCCATAGCGCGCCTGAACACCGCATTTTCGTTTCAGTCCCCTTCTCGATGGGGACGGTGTTGCATCATGCCCCAGGCCGCACCTGTGTGAAGTGTAGGACCCGTTTCAGTCCCCTTCTCGATGGGGACGGTGTTGCATCGATTGGTCTGAACGCCGTTGCGTCCGTTCTCAATCGGTTTCAGTCCCCTTCTCGATGGGGACGGTGTTGCATCCGATTGACTGGACCGTGGGGGGCATGCAGTTCTTTCGTTTCAGTCCCCTTCTCGATGGGGACGGTGTTGCATCTGCTTGCGCCACACGGTCTTCAGTTCGTCCTTCGTGGTTTCAGTCCCCTTCTCGATGGGGACGGTGTTGCATCGGGACGTGCGTCGTATCGATGACAGGGGCCCCGTTGGGTTTCAGTCCCCTTCTCGATGGGGACGGTGTTGCATCTCCTGGAAACCAACGGGTTGGATGACTGCCTGTGGGGTTTCAGTCCCCTTCTCGATGGGGACGGTGTTGCATCCGGTGGACAGCGTACTGGGCGCTGCACGTATTCTTCGTTTCAGTCCCCTTCTCGATGGGGACGGTGTTGCATCACGGTACCACGGGGTCCGGTGGATGGGGTCCGAAAGGTTTCAGTCCCCTTCTCGATGGGGACGGTGTTGCATCGAAACGAAAACCTATGTGATGACCAGCGCCAGTTCGTGTTTCAGTCCCCTTCTCGATGGGGACGGTGTTGCATCCCAAGCAGCCGGTGGTGTTCGATGAACCCAACCAGCGTTTCAGTCCCCTTCTCGATGGGGACGGT
>Ga0182016_10002535_pt1 | contig 21403 bp, 9 predicted proteins | sample 712S2MmetaG_FD_120491 | JGI IMG/M metagenome (GOLD analysis project Ga0182016, IMG submission 120491) | Permafrost microbial communities from Stordalen Mire, Sweden - 712S2M metaG | ecosystem: Environmental > Terrestrial > Soil > Wetlands > Permafrost | place: Sweden: Stordalen | collected... | reverse complement strand
CGCGTCGGCGGACTTCCACCTGCGATTCTCCTGGTCGAAGACATCTCCCTCTTTGTATTTCTGGATGAAGCCCGCCTCATCAAATTCGCCTCCGTAGCCCGTTGTTTTGGCCAAGCGGTAGGCGTCCTCGGCCTCTTGCGTAATCTGTTCGTCGGATTTGACCCCTGGCTCGACGTTTTCCTCAGCCCGCCAATCATCCAGAGCCGCCTCAGCTTCTGGCGTCCCAGCACGGAGAGGCTCCTCGCCTGCCACCTCGGGCTCGCGCTTGAGCCACTCCATGAACTCCTGCCGGCGTTGCGGGTTCGGCTCTTCGTCTTTCAGCCACTTTGAATTCTCGAGTTCTGGCTTGCCTCTGCTCATCTTCCCGCGCTTGGGCCGATCATCGTCCAGGTCGCCGTACTTGTCCTCGTACTCCGCGCGCTTATCTCTCAACGCCTGGTCGACTTCGGCGTTGACATCGTCGCCGAGATTCAGATGGCAAATCTCCTTGGAATGCCGGCACCAGGATTTGTCTTCTTCCACGCGGTCGTAAGTGTGATCCTCGATTTCTATTTCGGCGTCGAACTCCTTGGCTCGATCCGTATCCGATACCTCGTGCACTTCTTCGGGATGGGCGGCTTTCTCGCGAACTTGTGCGCGTTCGCCTTCAAATTGCGCCTTGGGAAAATCCTCGGCCTCGGCTTTGTTGGCGGGTGTCTCGGACTTCGGAGCCTCCTGGGGAGCTTCTGGCGCCGGTTTCTCTGTGGTGGAAGGAATCTCCGCTGTCGCGGGAGCTTCGCCCTCGGGGAGGAAAATACCTTTGATCTCCGCAAAGACCGCTTTTGCGAAATCCGCTGCGATCTCGCCCAGTACCGACATGACTCCGAGCACGCCCAAATTGACGATGCTGCCCGCCATTTCTTCGTAGTCGTCGTGATCCTGGGTCTCACGCGCCTTGCCGGTGAGCGCACGCCGGTCGGCGGACATTAAGTTTAAGCGGGACTTACCCACGGTCAGCACCTCGGCCGCGATCGTCGAAGCCAGAAGCACCTCGCCGACCTCTAGCGCCACCGCCGCACCAGCCTGAGGCGAGGCGAACACGGCGCCAATCAAAACCGACGCGATGAAGAACCACCCGTAGAGATGGCCGATGATGCCGTTCACGTCGCGCCAAATGGTCAAACCGGCGTCGGACGCTTTACTGAATTGAAAGTCCCACAGCGCGTCCTTTAGCTGGCCAATGTGCTTCTTCGCTTCGTCGACATCTTTCATGACGCCCGGCCAGGGCCACACAAGATCCCAAATCATGCCGGTCAGCAGGTCTTTCCAATGCCCAAACAGACTTGCCAGTTTCGGTACCAGGAAGTGATTCAGCAGAACATGTAAGTGCGGACCGTCAAGCCCGGAAGCAGCGCCGGCGATCTCTTCAACCCGGCCCGGAATGCGCGAAACCATTCCGTCCAGCGCCTTGTGGATAGCGGCCTCGAACTCGTCTTGATCGCTGATGACCTTCCAGATGTCTTTCAGGTACGCGCGTACGCTGCCCACGGTCTCCATGACGCCGTCGACGTGCAGCAGTCCCGCGATCTCGCGAACGCAAGGCGTCCTCTTCGCAAAGGCGATGAACCGGTTGAGCGTGGCCCAGACGCCATCATCCAAAAGTGCCCACGGCCCGAGCGTGGCGATCAACACTGCTTGTCGCAGAATCTCGAGGACAGGCTTGGCAAAATCGTAGATTTTAGAGAGAACGGATTTCACTGCGCCGACGACATCGGAGAATTTGCAGCCGCCCTTGCCAGACAGACTCTCAAAGAAACCCGCCGCCAGCCCAACCGAGCCAGAGGCCAACGACAGAAACGGAACACCGCTAAGCGCTTCCTGAAGCGACCTCAATCCGGAAGCAATTGCGCCCGCATGCCCACAGAGAAATGCTGAAGCCTGATCGAGCAAACTCTCTACTTGCGCAACTCCGGACAGCAACTGAGGCAGAATATACTCGCGGAACCAGGCGTTCACCTGCGCGCCCGCAGGCTTAAGACCGTGCGTCCAAATCCACTTCAGTACGTCCCAGAGAACCGGCGCGCCCTTCCAGATCAGGATTATCGGACCGAGGGGCGACAGCAACAGTAGCGCTCCGGCCACCATCTTCAAGGGGCCGAGAATCGGCGCAATCTTGTCTCGAATCTTGAACCACAGCTCTTTCGCCTTGTCGTATAGCCAGTCGAGGACTCCGGACCCCTCGTCGACGGCGATGTTGAACTGTTCCTTGATCCAATTCCACGCCGTGGACGACGCCGCACGGATGGGCTCCAGCTTGTCCCATACCCACGCAGCTTTCTCCTCAATCCAGTCCAACGCACTGCCTGCAACTTTGCGAATGGCGGCTAGTGCGGGGGCTCCCAGGTCATTCCAGAGATCGGAGAAGAACCCACCGACCGCGCTGGCCATTTTGCCCAATTCGGCGAACGCCTCACCGCCGATCTCCTTCACGAAACCGATGATCGAAGATGCCGCCTGGACCATCGATTGGCACGATCCGTTTACGAGTTGACCAAGCGATTTACCCAGGGAACCCGCCAGATCGCCAAGAAGTCCCGCAATAGCGCCCGCGACACCCTGATTCTGAATGCGGGCTGAGATTCCACCCAACAATCCACCGAGGCCGCCGCTAAGTTTGTCGAAGATGGCGCCGCCCACGTCGCGCAGGAACGGGAGCAGTCCGGGCGCAATCGTGTCGATGAATGCGGCGGCCGTATCTTTGGCGGCATCCCATGCGTCGGACGCCAGATCGCTCACCTCGCCGGCGACTGTACTGGCGCCTTCTTTCGCCGCATCCCAAGCCCTTCCGCCCGTGGCATCCCATGCGTCGGATAGGGCATCGGTCCAGCCGCGCCGAACGGCAGGCTCGCGATCCGAGCTCAGCGGCACGATGGCTGTGCCGGCCGGGCTCATCACCATATCCGCGACCGCGTCCGCTTCCCGTTCAGCGGGATCGTTGACAGCTCCAACCTTCACAGTTGCATGGAGAGCGGGGGCGACGGCCGCACCCCCTTTACCCTGTTGGATTGTGTGCGCCACTTCGTGTGCGATGAGCCGTTTGCCGCCCTCGGAATCCGGGTTGTACTTGCCTGTCCCAAAGTAGATGTGTTGCCCTACGGTGTATGCGTCGGCATGGAGGCCTGCGGCGGAGTCGGCGGACGCTCCGTCCGTATGTACGCGGACATGGTCCATACCCGCACCGGTTCTCGATTCGAGGAACTCCCGCGTTTTCGCGCCTAATGGATGTCCCGAAGAGCCTGCGGGAATTACTCCTGCATCGACTTCAGCTTCTCCCGGTCCCGCCGGCTTTCTTTGAGCCAGCAGCGGTTTTTCCTCAAGCGCCGAAGTCTGACACGACGAGCATGAGCCCCCACAGGAGCAACTTCGCCGAATGAAACCGTGGTTATCGTCGCGGAGGAAACGGGGAAGACCCGCAACGGCGCCGGCGGATGCTTCGAGCTGAAACACGCCGTCGTGGGCCGCAGCCGGGGCCTGAGCCTTGCTCTTCTTTTCCTCAGACTTGGATGCAACCGCGGAGGCCATAGAGGAAGCTCAAGCGCTCCTTATCAATTCCGTTGGTACTTGCCGGCTGAGCTTCCTGTATTCGTCGGCAAGCGCCTGCAGGATATCGCTGAACTCGATCTTCCGCCCCTCTGACCTCGCCAAAACCGCAGCCGTGAACACCGCGTTCCGAATGCTGCCGCCCAGCAGATCGGCAGATGCGGAGAGTTGATTCAGCTCCCGTTGGCTCAGTGTGTGGTCGTTACCCAAGTGAGATTGCCACAGTAACCGCCGCTCCATGGGTCCAGGAACGGGGAAGTCGACGATGGCGTCCAGGCGGCGAAAAAATGCAGGGTCGAACCGCGAGCGGTTATTACTGGTAAGGAAGACGATGCCATCGAAGCTCTCGATTCGCTGGAGAAGATAGTTGGTCTGTGCATTGGCAAAACGGTCGTTCGATTCCTTTACTTCTGTGCGCTTGCCGAACATGGAATCGGCTTCGTCAAAGAGCAAAATCACTTCGGAATGCTCCGCGCGAGCCAAAAGCTGCGCGAGATTCTTCTCGGTCTCGCCGATATACTTGCTCGTCACGGCGGCTAAGTCGACGCGGTACAGGGGCAGCCCCAGACGGGTGGCAAGCCACCCCGAGGCAAGGGTCTTGCCCGTGCCCGATGGTCCCGTGAAAAGAGCCCGAAAGCCCGGGCGATACTTCGCGGATGCACTGGCGCCCAACTTGTCTGCGAGCCCTTCACGTCCTCGGCAGCGCAACAACAGACGATTCAACTCTTCTCGCAAACCCGCCGTCATGACAAGCGCATTGTCGGGGATGGGTTCCGGTAGAGCCTGCGCCAGAGATTCTAATCCGGATCCCTCGGCGGTCCACGAAGCTGCGAGAACGTCTTGTATCAGTGGCTCGGCGCGGCCTTCCAGGAGGCCCTGATGTCGCGCGAGGCGGCCCAATTGCGCGATGCGCCCGCTGCCGTAGCGGTGGCTCGACAAGCCCGACGCCAGTGAACTGCTGCCTACTGCAAGTTCCCATAGATGCGCGCGTTCGGCTTTCGGAGCCACCGCGAGCGTCCAGCCCGGCACAGTTTCGCCGTCGGACTCGATACTCCCATCCGGTCCACAGATCGCAAGTTGTGGGCCGCGGTAGTGTGGGAGCGCCGGAAGCAGCTTGCGTTCGCCCGGCCCGAGTTCGAAACAAAATACAGGCACGCGCGCGGTAAGTAGCAACCAGGGGCCCACCCCCGCAGGTACCGGATTTCCCTTCCCTGCCTCGATAAATAGCGTGCCGCAACCCATCAAACGAGCTATTTCAGACGCTGCTGCCTTTGCTTCCGTCACCGAGCCGCTACGGACTGCCAGAGTTCGTTGAACCCGGGCTTGGAGCCCGGTCGCCTGTTTTCTTGCCCCCGCAAGAATCGATGGTGGAAGGGAAATTCCGTGAGCTCCGGCGGCGCCACCGTTTGTATTGAGCCCCGCTCCAGACCACTGCGCTTCAACGGCGTTTGCAGTCTGAAGCGCGAGACAAATTGGGATGGGAACGGAGACCGGACGCTCAGCTAATGGGGCTCCCTCGCTGGAAATCTGCAACAGCCCGGACTCTACTGCCCTTCCAGTCAGGATTTCGGCGATTGAATTCCGATCTTTTGAGAAAGGCCCGAGCGCCGCGGCCAGCAGGCCGATGGTCGGCCGCGAACCGCCCAATGGCGCCTGTAGATGCGCGATCACGCGGCCGCACATGAGGTCCGTTTCAACGGATGCCGCGAGCGCGGTGACCAGTATCTCAACGTGGTTGAGCCGAAGCTCATGGGCCAACCGGACCAGCGGCTCGTCCTCTTGGTCCGGACCGGCCAGATAGCGGTCCAGTGATGCCGGCGCGTTCTGAACAGCCGAACCGTTCGTACGCAGGAACTCAGCTTCCTGAGAATGGTCTCCTGGAACTGTCAGCCGTTCCAATGCCGCCAGACCGAATGAAAACAGCCGCCCGCGCACAGCCGTAGCTGTCATTGCAGGTCTCCGCGATACCGGTAATGGAAGCGCACCACTCGCCCAAACCATGGGAGCCAGCCCGGATCGAGGTCGAGACCAGCACGACGAATACGGATATCTGCTGAATCGATGGAAAGCGAGACATCCAGATCGGTGCGGGTCAATGTGACAATGCCGGATCGGCGTACAACGTCGACGGCGGAGATAGAGGCGTTCTTCCAGCACCACCGCCGGAGTTTCCACGCCCATATGCGGACTTGACGCTGGTTCACTTGGACTGCGTCGTCGTCAGCCAGCGTAAGCTGAGTCCACAGCAGTATCGGATCGTGGTCGTCAATCCCTGCTCGGCGCGCGAGGCGCAGGAAGAGGTGCGCGAGAAAAGCCTGTGTGACATTGGCATCCTCGATGCCGAGATAGCGCAGTGCGTTCAACAAGAAGAACAGTCCGGCGCCCTGTGTCATTTCGCCAAATTCCGTGGGCGGCACGGCATCGGACAGGGTGCCGGACAGAGCAGGCTGCCCCTGCGCCAGTTCCCCAGGCTGAGCGCCGCCCCCTTCAGGGCTCGTGCTATCGGCATCCGCAGTGGAGCTCCAGGACCTCGCAGGTTTGTCGGTGGAACCTGCCGGGGAAATGGGATGCGTAGCGTCCTTGGGCACTTGCGAATCAGAATGCACTGTCCTTTCGCTCGGTGGCGGATTTCCCGGACCACTTGTCCCGCGCTGGTTCCCAAACGATTTCACTTCAGGACTCGGATCTTGGGAAATCGCTGCGGGTGCAGGCTGATGGTCTGGCGCACAGTCATTCCGTAACACTGGGGGCTCGAAGCGCTTTCCAGCGATTTCCGGCGCTGACAGGGGAAGGTCGGAGCCCTTCCGGAACCCGGGCTCCGGCATCGTCTGCAGGATCATGCGCGCGGAGCGCACCGCGGTACCTTCTCCCATCGCAACCGGGCGGTTTATGATCACCGCGAGAGATGTCAACCAGACCACGCGTGGATCTTCCCGGCCCCATACTGCGGCGGCTCGCGTGATTGATTTTAGGGCCGTTCCCGCCACTCGCACAGACAATCGAGTCGCGGCCGTCGCCTCCGCGCTTCCGATCTCCCACAACCATCGCCGCACCGCCGATTCGGGTAGAAGGCCGAGTAGAGACACGGGGTCTCCCAACGCAAATACGGCAGCGGCCACGGCCATCCATGACGCCGCCGAGGAACTTAGCCTTTCGATCGCCCCGGCAATCTGCACGCTCACATCGTCAGCCGCATCGGCGCCGGAGATCGCGGGCCAAAACCACGCATCTACGGTACGCCGCTGCAGCAGCGAATTCATCAGCCACTCGCAGGCTTCACGTTGACTGAGGAAGTAGATCGCACCAGCCTTTGGCGCACTTGGATGTCTGCCATACACCGCGGATCGCGCCAGATCGAGCAGGGCGTTCTGAAACGCCTCAAGCCAGGTTCGCCGATCGCCATTTTCCGGCAGTCCACCGACGTGCACGCGCTGGAAGAAGTAAACCTTGCCTTCGCTCTCACCAGGAAGAGAGCACAGACGGAGCGCTTCCTCGACGTTGAATACGAGTGTGTGAACCGGCGCGCCCGCGCCCACTCGCATGCGCGCCTGGTAGACGTGCCTGTCGCTTCGCGAGATTACGCTGCCGGAAGTGGCGCTCATAGTAACGTCAGGAGAAAGCCTTGTAGGTAACCGCGTCGGAGGTCTGCGCCGTGTAGTGGACAACATCGTTAGCTTGCAGCGCTACGTTCGGAGCATAAATATCCGTGAAGGCTGCGGTAACGCCCGAAGCATCGAGATCGGTCACAACAGCCCTCGCGGTGAGGGTGCCGGCGCTGTACAGATTGACGTACATCCCGTGCGCCACACGGTCGGACGGAAGCGTAAGACGAATCGGATTGCCGATCACCGGCGTCGTCTTTGCCGCCACCGCTCCGGCGATGATTTCATTCACCGGCGCATCGCTGGCAAGCAGGATTGCAACTGCGACCACATCGTTCATGAGGGTGGGGGCGTTCAGGTCCGTGGCGTCCACCTGCTGGAATAGCCAGTCCACCAGCATTTGCATTTGCTGCCGGTCCGTATAGTTCTGTGAGTTCCAGCCGGGCAGCACGGCCAGACTCCGCAAACTCACGGAAGAGTGTGCCTCCAGGTACTGCGCCCACACTAACCGGTCGATCGGCAGGGCTTGGCCCACGCGCATATAGAGACACGTGGCCACGCTCGAGATTTGCTGCATGGAACGCGCTGCCGCTGCCGCGATTTCCGCGTGAATGGATTCGGAGGTTTGCAGATCGGCCACCGCAGCGATGTTGGTCAGAATCCCCACCTGAGCCGTCCAGCTTTGAGTAAGAAGCGTCGCTGGCTGGAATGCCGCCCTTGGCGTCTGGTATGAGCGGAACACCTGCTGATCGGACGTGTACATATCGGCGATCGACGGCGCGAACATCCCGGAAGAACTCACCGCGGAAGAGATATGCGGAGGCGATGCCAACATCAAAGTAGCGCGCGACTTGATATCGGATGCGAGATCCTGCAAGAGCGACGGACGCTCCAGATTCGCCAGTTGCGTCACAAGGGTCGGAAACCATGAAACGGGCGCTTCGCGGAGCAACGCCACCATTTCGCGCAGTTCCGGTGGAATTGACTGTACCTGTTTCAGACAAGCAGGCGCGGGATTAACGATATTTACCGGAGTCAATTGACGGCTCGCCACATTCGGCTGGTTGACCACCGTACGCGGGCGGTTGTACGCAACGAACTGCACGTAAGTCTGCAGCACGTTGATGCGCGTCGCAGTTACGGAGGCCACTCGGGCGGTTTCGTCGGCGAGTAGTGCGCTAACAAACGCCAGGTTTTGACGGGCCTGTGTTAAGTCGCCGTTCAGTTGAGTGACAAGCGCCTGTGCGCCTCCTAAACTGGTCTGGATATTCCTGAGGACAGTGGCGCACTGGGTCAGAAAGTCCTGGTAACTCTGGATCCTCGCTTCTATCGCCCGCATGAGCGCGGTATGTTGTTCCAGCACATGAATACCGACTGAGAACAGTTCCGCTTCGTCCGGATTCGTAGGATTCAAAGGCGCGTCTATCTGCGGATTGCCAACCGCGGTAAAAATCGCTTGATATCGGGCGGAGGTTGGGCCTGCCTTGAGGTCAGCCAGCGTAAGCGGCAACGTGATGCCCTGGGGAACAGCTACGGCGTCGACCGCAATCTCCAGGTCGTCGAGCGTCAGGTCCAGGTCCGAAAGAAGCTGCAGAAACGCCGCCCTGTTCGCGACCGAATACATGAGCGCCTCTTGCGACGGCGGCGGTGCCAGACGTTCGGCGATCGTCAACGTTCGCAGGTTCAGCTGCGCCCCCACAATAGGGGATTGCTGGGTAATATCGATCGTGTTCACCGAACTCCCGATCCCGGGGGTGATCTCCGTGAACTTCGGCGTTTCGGCTGTGAGATCGATGGTCACCGGCTTGGCCGCGGCGACGGACTTCACCGTCGAGGGAGAGACCAGGCCACTTCCGGCAAACTGCGTTTGCTTAAAGGCAAGCGCTTCATTGAGGAGCAATCCAGTCGTCCCGGTCGGAGTGTTCACCGTAGAGCTCGGCCGCGGGGTGGTTGTCGTCGAGGTTGTGGTGACCGGCGTGGCCGGTGGTTTTATTGATGCGAGATACTCCGATATATTCTGCGCGGTAGCTTGCGCGGTTACCCCCGAAGCGATGTTCGCCAGGATCGGCGAGACAGCTAGACGCGTAGCATCCGTCGTTTGCAGAACGTTTTGACGGTATCGATAGATGTCCGTCTGCGATGTGAGAAATCCTAGATCGAGAATGTCGTTGGCGCTGGCCAATCGAGCATTGATCATGTCGATGAAATGCTGCACGCCGTGGGTTGTAATGTCGGCAAAGTCCGCGGTCGTGAACAAGCCCACGCTTACGCCGCCGGACGTTACCGTGTAGGCGGCGGAATTGGCGAGCGCGGTCAGATTTTGGACATCAGTTGAAACGTACGCGTTGCCCACCAACGCGGTTGCAAAGGTTTCATCGGCCTCGGGAGTGTAGGCGGGCAATGTATCGCGTGCGGCGATCTCATCCGGCGTCAAACCCGCATCGAGATTCATCGCTGGCTTGGCTGCGGCGATCGCAAGCGCGTTAGCCTCTTCTTGAATCACCTTGCGGTGTTTGAGTATCAGATTCCGCTGATCTGTCGCCGCGTCCACCTCCTGCTGAAAGACTGCGGAAACCACTTCGGTTTGGAGGATATTAGGATCGTAAACCTCGTCCGGCAGGGGAACGAGTATTTCGATGACCTCATTTTGGGTTGTATCGAGCGGGGCGGCGGTGATGCCGGCCTGCAGGACGCCTTCCAATTCCTCACGGTACACCGGGGCTGCCGTCACAGACCAATTTGTCGGACACCACAGCGCGACTTTGTTTTGGAAATCCATCGTGTATGCCGGCAGGATGCCGCTTGGAGGCAGGTACTGAAACTCCGACGCGACAAGTCCCGGAGGTGACGCGGGCGTCAAATCTTCCCCCAACTGTTCCGAAAACTGACTTACTCTCGCGTTGGCCAGCGCAGGCTGTACGTTTATCAGGTTTTGTTGCCCGTCCTGAAAGGGAACGATGTAGCGGCGCCGCGGCAATCCTCCAGTCCTGACAACTGCGGACCGATCCACAAAGATGAGGTTTGATCCGGCATCGAATCCCGCCACTGCCAGTGGAACGCCGAAGAATTCCCAGGGAAGGCGGTCGTCGGGCCCGAGCGCCAGCTCCGCGTCAAAAATGGTGTACGCGAGACGGTTGCGCCAGTTAGTGGAAGGGTTAAAGGACGGCAGCGGAATTGCGGAAGGCCACGTCACAAAGACGAGTTGCGCGGCATCGACAATCTGCGGATCGCCAAAAGCATTCTCCGCCGGATCCTGATCGCAGGACGCAGCCAGGTTTCCTGATACGACTATCTCGCTGGGCCCATTGTCGACCTCCGAACCGGGCACAGCAGCCAGAACCTCCCGTAATAGCAGGACACCCGCGGTCTGTTGCAAGGAACCGGCCGGGTAACTACCGAAGAGGTCGGCCGTCTGCAGGCCGCTTGTCCCGTCAAGCACAGCGAGCCCGCTCAGGGTAGTGTGCATCGTCCTGAGTAGCGTCACATCCTGACCGGTAGCGGATATCCCATAACCCGGCGACACAGACAAAACGGGGTCTTTGGCCGTCAGGTCGACCGACAGGTCGAGACCCCGCACCACACCTTGAGTGACTGCTTGGCCGAGCAGGTTCAAGCGCCCGGATCGATAGTATTGCTCTTGCGTGAGCGCCGTGTCGCTGAGCGCTCGGCCGGTGAAAAGCGCCAACCGCTCGAGCCAGCCTGCGGCCGCCTGCTGCAGTAACGGCGGCTCGATGGCGATAAGGCCTTCACCCGCCAGGCCGTCAAGGATTTGCGTCGCACCCATCTGTCAGTACCCTCTTAGTTCATTCCGCATGAGTTACGTCCCCAATACCGGATTGGGGATCGGTATGATTCGCCGTGTCGTTGTCGTGATTGGCAGCGTTGTCGTGATTGGCGGCCTTGGCGTGGTGGTGGTTGTAGTCGTCGTCGTGGTTGTTGGTTTCGGCGTAGTGGTCGTAATCGTTGTAGTCGGCGCCGGTGTGGTGGTCGTCGGCGCCGGGGTAGTGGTTGTGGTCGTCGGCTGCGGTGTCGTGGTTGTAGTTGTTGTCGTGGTTGGCGGCTTAGGCGTAGTGGGTGTTGTTGTCGCTGTAGTAGTAGTCGTCGGCGGCGGAGGAGTGTTGAGATGGACCACGGGCGGAGAACTACGCCTCCGGATGTAATACCCGTAGGTTTGGTTTGCGATCGCTGTCTGCCATGCGCTGTTATCGGCCCCGGACGGCTGATTGATCAGCGCATTGCCCTGATAAAACCTAAGAAGCTCGATCGGTCTGCGATTATTGAGCACCTGCGGCAGGATGTTGTTCACCGCCACTTGCGGAAGCTTTGTCGCAAGCGCCGCGAAGCCCTGTCGCAGTACCGGAATCAACGCAAAGATCGCGAGGTCGGCGTAGGAAGAAGGGTCGGCCATAAGATCGATAGGCGGCAGCGCCAGGCTGTCCTCGATCAGAGCAGGGATCTCATCCTCAGGAACAACGCTGAGTCGCACGTCGATCTGTGGCGGGAAATAAATCTGAGTGAACCCGTCGGTACTGATGCTCGCGATCGGAAATCTGCCACTGGGCGGTAATGCTTGCGCAAACGAACTCGCTGCAAAACGCGCCGGCAGATTCTGCCGCACGAAAGTATTCACGGTCTGCTGCAACTGCGTGTCGTATTGCAGAAGGAACGACTGCTGCACGGCCGGGTCGGTCAATCCGAATCGCACACCCGTGTAGGCGACGGCCGCTTCGCGTCGTACCAGCCATGGGTCGATCCACTCGATGACACCGTTCTGCATGCTGATCATCGTCAGCGGCAGTAGCGACTCGGAAAGCACGCCCGGATTGCCGGTCACAAATATCTGCCGTGCCAGCGCCGCATGCAAAGTAGTGGAGTCGTTCGTATTGGCTGGTCCCGGATAGGGAACCAGCAAGACGGCTGTGGCCTCCACCACGTCTCCGTTCACCATAGTCTTCGTTCCATTCACGGTGAGCGGATAAGCCGTAATTGCATTCGCGGTAAACTGCACCGGCTGCAGCGCAATCACGTACAAGCCGGTGCGCGCGGCTGTATTCTCCACTGCTGCGGATGCTAGCCCAAACTGGGCGCTGAGACTCGCCTGTTCCACCAGGTCGGATATGCGCAGAGTCAGGTTGGAGGGAACGCGCACCAATTCTCCGGCAGGCGTAACCCCCTGACCGCTGCCGATGACAATCGTTTGGGCGTCCTTCGTTTGTCCGGTCGACGTGACGGTGTTCACGGACAGTCCCTGAATGACGCCGAAGCCGGGAGCGCGCCCCAAATCGGCCTCCCGCTGCAGGTAATAGTTTTGCTCGCGATCCAGATCGCGCCCGGCGAGGAAGCGGCCATCGAACCACTTGGGCCGCGTCCGACGGCTGTCGAGCACGGCCGAACCGTTGTTCTGGTAAGTAGTGAAGTCTGCGGGGACCCGCGTGTCGCCTGCTGTGTAGTTCGCCATGGCTGGGTCCTCAGACCGTCTGTATCACCGGAGCGGACGTGCTGCCTGCAAAGGCGCCCGTGCCTCCGTAGACGGCCGTGAGTTGGTGAGTGCCTGCCGCCAGCGTTGCGGAGAAGGATCCAGAGCCCTGCGCCAGTGCAACTCCGCCGAGTTCAGTCGAAGCGTCGTAAAACGTTACCTGTCCCGAGGCGCTCTCGGGCGATACCGATGCTGTAAGCGTGAACGACCCTGCCGCGGCGCCCGGCACGACGGTGAACGCGATGGTAGTAACGGTCGTGTAGACTGGCGCGCTGCGCCGGCGAATGTAGTAGCCATAGACCTGCGACCCGATTGCCTGTTGCCAACTGGTCTTGGCCGCCACCGGAAGTACACGGCCTTGGAAGAAGCGCAGCAGGTTCAGCGGCTGATGATTGTTCAAGACCAGTGGGGCAGCCCCGGTTAGCGCCACCGGCGGAAGACTCTCAGCGAGTTGGGCGAAACCAGCGCGCGGCGCCGGCACGAGCATAAATACAGTCAGATCCGCATAGGAACTCGCGGCCTGCGTCAAGTCGATGGGCGGCATGGACTGAGCGTCTTCGAGCAACGCCGGAAGCTCATCTTCCGGCACCAGGCTCATGAGCACGTCTGTTGCGAAAGGAAAGAACAACTGCGTGAAAGCGGTGGTGTCGATCGCGGCGAGGGGGAACCGTCCAGCCGGTGGAAGCGCTTGAAAAACGTCGGTGGCGGCGAACCGCAACGTGGAGTTTTGTTTAACCCGCGCGTTGACGTTCTCGAGCAACTGGGCGTCATATTGCTGCAAGTAGGCCAGTTGAGCGGATGGGTCAGTCAGTCCTCGTCTCAACCCGTTAAACTCGGGGCCTGAATCTCGCCGCACCAGCCACTGGTCCACCCACTGGATCACGCCGCGCAGGATACTCACCATGGCCAGCGGCAGCAAGGAATCTGAAACGGGGCCGGGGGCGCCGAGCACAAAGATCTGGCGGGCGAGTGCCGGCTGCTGGGTCGTCGTGTCGAAATTGCCCGGCGGCTCCGGGTAGGGCACCAACGACACAGCCGCGCCCTCCACGATATTGCCGTCGTGCGTCGTCTTCGTTCCCTGGACGCTCACCGGGTAAGACGTGATCGGATTCGCCGTGAACTCCACCGGCCGTAGCGCGACCACGAACAGCCCGGTTCGCGTTCGCGCTACCGGCGTCGGTGCACTGGAGATGCCGAATTCCACATCGAGGTTTTCGTCATCGGCCAGATCCGATAAAACAACGGTCAGGTCGTTCTGGAGCATCACAAGGTCACCTGCAGGCGTCAGACCGTGCCCCGCGCTGACCACAATTGTTTCTGCGGCGGCGGCCTCGTCCGGCGGCATGGTGACCTGCAGTCCGTGGATCACCCCGAAGCCGGCGGCAGCTCCCATCTCCGCCTGTCGCAAAAGAAAATTATTTTGATCGCGCTGCAAATCGCGCGCGCCAAGGAAGCGGCCGTTGAACCAGTACGGCCGGGTTTGCCTGCTGCTCTGTATTATGGTTCCCGTGCCCTCATAAGGCGTCATCTGCACCGGCTGCTGAATCGTCCGCCAATCCACTTGTAGTGATTTCGTCATATTCTTGCTCATGACTCCGTTCCGGAACCGAGCCCGTTCCAGCGCGACAATAACGAAAGCGGTATCAAAAACAATCGCGAAGTGTTGTCGATGTTCGCGCTACCGAGCCCCGTCAGAGTCCACGTCGGCGGGTTCGGTGGGGTGCCGGGCGCAGCCTCGGCCGCAAGCGCCGCACCCGCCGTGGCTGGGACAAGAATGCGCGCCAGAAATACTGACGTCGTATCGAAACCGGTGAAAGGAGGATACTCTGCCTGCGGCGTCGAAGGCGGTCCCAGCGATCCTGCAAGCAGCGACTGGCGGAGCGAGGCCAGCACCGGTTGTTGCGCGCCGAGCGATGCCCACGGATCGACCGGCGTCTTTCGCGCCGCGTCCGTTCGCAGCACCAGTTGCATCGCGAAAGAGTCGAGTATGCGGTTGGGCGTGAAGGCGTCCGTCGCATCGTAGTTGTCCGGAGTCGCGAACGACGGTGTCAGGCCGCGCGTGCACCCGACGAAGCTCACAAACACATCTATGACGAGATTGCCGCCCTCAATAGCCGAATTGGGATCCGCAATCGGTGCGGTCCCCGGCGAGTTCCCCTCCTGCTGGGTCTGCCACGCCGCCACATACTGCGTCAGCCAGTTCTGAAGGACGATGCAGACCGTGTTTGGCACTTCGATAATCCGCCCCACCCGGTCTATCGCCATACCCGGCGTCACCTTGATCTCTAGCTTCGTCGGGTCAGCGTTTCCGTCGGTTTCGACCAGCAAGCCGCAAACGGTACCCGTGCCGCAGATCTGCATCAACGCGCGGGCCAGACGCCCGCGTTGATAGTCTTCTTCCGCCTGGAAGTCCTCCACGCCGAGCATGCGCCCGGTCGAGTAATAAACCCTTTGGGGTGATGGCGGCGGGTTCAGCGAATCGCTCATGGCCGCCTTCCTCGTTTCGGATTCAATCGCAGTTCACATGACATTTGCTTCTCCGTTCTCATACCGCGGGTCGAGGCTGGGCACGTGTTGGATGACGTTGTAGCGGCCAACCCGGCTGTTCTGGACGATTACCGGGTCCTCCGCCGGCGGTTCCGGCGCGAGATAACAGTTCACCCCGAGGAGCGACGCCATCCCGATCATGAAGGGCTGCTCCGCCACGCGGTACGTCGCCGCCACATGCGCCGGCTTTTCGCGCTCCACAATTTGCTTCACAAGGGTCAGGTTTACCGGGTCGACCTGATTGTGGATGAAGATCGTGATCCGGTAAGCCAGGCTGTCCAGAAACTGCTCCGCTTCCTGCTGCTCCTTCGATGTCAGTACCGAGCTTGCGTACAGTGCAAGGAAGTCGGGGTTGCGTGGGTCCCCCAGAAACAAAGTGTCCCCGACAAATGAATTCGTACTCGCCGTGAGGCCCGGCAACAAAGGATCGTTCGCCATCGTAAGGTCCGCTCCCAGAATCGTCGCGAAGATATGGCGCATTCGGAAGTCTTCCAGCACGATCACTGCACCGCGCTTACACAGCCCATTCGTCGCAACGTTCAGGGCTTCCGTAATGCCCTTCACCGTGCCCCGCTTCTTGTGGAGACTCGCGGCCGCCAGCACATGCGCCCGCTTGCGGTCGGAAGGATAATTGGCCGATTCGACGCCGATCCATCCACCCAGCCAGTCAAGCGCCGAATCGGGCGTGGATTCGGGCCGCGTCAGCAGATAGGCGCCAGCCACCCGGTCTTCGATGCGCGTCATCTGCGCCTCGAAAATGTTGACAAAGCGCTCGAAGAAATCCCGGCGCGTGCTTTCGCCCTTCACATCCGCGTCGGCTCCAAACTTGTTCTCGCGATATAACTCCGGAAGGTAGTGGTTTACGTAAGAAAAGCGCGGACTGTATACTCGCAGCGCAGCGATTTCCGGGGTGCTGCGCCGGTCGCCCTTCAGCTGAACACGAATGCCGAGATACCGGCCCGTCAGATTGCGAACGGCAGTCCCTTTTGGGCCTCCTCTTTGGATCAGCGTCATGAAGAGCCCCTGCCTGTCTTTTAAAGGCGTGCCACTCAAGAGCGGTTTCGCGAACGCCACTTCAGAGGCGGTCGATACCCACATGGCTTGTGGCGTCTCAGTCGCGGACGGAAGAGCGGAGGAAGCCGAGCCGAATACGTGCGGGTACCATTCGACGGCCGCCGCACCGGTGCCTCCTGTGAAGTCAGAAGGATTGTTCGATGCAGCCAACAGGACCGTAACACCGCATCGAGGTGGCAGAATAGCTTCCAGATACAACCGGTGCCAGACCGTCTGGGCCGAGCCGCCATCAATCGTCAATGGGGCTTTATCATCGATCTCGCCAAATCCTGCAAATGAATTCAGTGAGAGTGGCACCAACGGGTACATCGCTGCACCGCCGGCCGCGGACGCGTACCATGTCGGCGCATCGAACCCGTGCACGAAAGGCCCTGGATTCTGCTCATTCAGTATGTACGTTTCACCGGCCGCCGAAAGCGCGGCAGGCGAGTCTGTCAGATCGTAGATGAGCGCTTCTTTAAGCCCTGTCGCGAAGACAGCGAACTTCTCTGCCCCCAACCAGCTCACAGCGAAAGGAAATACCGTCTCCGAAAAGGTCCATGCGCTCGCAAGGCCCGTTGTGGGACTGTACGTTCTCAAATACGCGGTGGTGTTAGTTGCCGCATATACCTTCCAGGAAAGAAGGCAGAAGGAACCGGCAGCCATCGCGCCGAATGCGACGAATGCTTCGGTGGAAGGCAGCGGGACACGCAAAGTCACCTGAGGTGGATTCGCGTTCGACTGGCAGGATCGAAGAATCCCTGGATTCGGAGTGTCCGACGGTTCTAGCTGTAGCGGTAACCCCTCCACCTTGCCCAGTTGAGGAGTGGTCCGGTCGAGCGCCATCACGCCGCCTTCAGGCAGCGCCGCCAGCCTCCAGAAGGTGAAGTCCGGTAGAGCCAGGGTAGCGTTCGGCCAGCGGTTCCGCCGGTCCACCAGTACGAGCGTTCCGCCAACCGCTAAATAAAGAACACCATCGGTTCCCATCGAGAGATCCGTGACGGCCTGGCCTGCCGGCGGCGTGTAAATCGTAACTTCGCCCGAAACCGCGCCTCCCGCCACGACAGTCTTCCCAGCCGCATCCCAACGCGCGTAGTTGCCGAACTGGTCTCGCGCCATGGGCGAGGTTTCAATCCGTGCCTGCGCCGTGGCGAAATCCTTGGTCGGGGCGGGGCCGTTGCGCATGCTCCGCAACCGCAGACATCCGCTTCCACTGCAGTAATAGAGGTTCCCGTTTGAAAGACCGGACGGAAGCCAATCCTGCGCTGTGCTGAGCATTCGAAAACTGAGTCCGTTGGCATCCATAACGAATCCGCTCAACAAAGGTCCGGTGTAACCACCGGTACCGCGACAGTGTTTGGCCCGCTATTTGGAGTAGTTGTATCGAGGGTAGCGTCGGGCTGTACATTCGATTGGTCCGCACCCGTGGCGACGGTCACCTTGAGGAGTTCTGGCAGTTGCCAGCTCACTAGAGTCAACTCGCTTCGATTGTTCCCGTCGACCGGGAGCGGCTGATAGGTACCATTGGCCGCAAGCTGAAACAGCAACAGCCCGTTCACTTCCGAAACGCCCGGAACCTTACTGACGGCCACTTCCAACTCCAGGCTCCTCACCATGCGTCCCAGCGGCCAGCCCGTTTGGTTCAGTCCTCCCGGCGCCAGAGGCCATAGGTAACTCCGCACCGCCAACTCCACCTGTCTTCCCACCTGCAACAGGCTAAAACCGGTGATGACCTCCACCGCGATGCTGATGCCGATGCCGACGTATTCGGTCCCGATTACATACATTTCCGAAGCGGCCGGCCGCTTCGGATCGAGGTACGAATAGACGCTCTGTAAAAGCGTTCTATCCGCGCGGGGACACGGAGGCTGCACGCCGTCTTCTTCGGGAATCACCATGACGGAGACCACCCCAGGCGCATTGGTGTCGCGCGTCTGGGGCTTGAACAGCGGCAACACTTCCACGCGACCCACCGTTCCCCCCGGCATTTCCTCCACCAGGCTTTGATAGTCGCTCGCAGTCACGGCGCGTTCCTGATGCCGCAGGCGTGAGGGTATCCGCTGTTCGGCCTGGTCCAGCGTTTCGGCTTCCGCACCTCCCGTTGTGGCCACGGGCTGCAACACGACCAGTCCCGAAACGGCCGCGCCGGTCGTAGAGTTGCCGGTCACCTTGGTGAGCGCGGCAGCCGGCAGATTTCCTGCCGACCCACCGCCGTAACGCATCAACCGGACGCGGATCCTTCGGCCCATAGGCGGAATCAATCCCTGCATCTGATTGCCGAACGTCACAGTGCCCGCTTCAGGATCGAGTACGAAAGCCGGGACGGGCCCCTGCAGTACTGCCAGATCGTCCACCGCCTGCCAGAGTTGATAACCAAGACCTGGCATATCGACATCGAGTTGGAATGTGGTGGGGTCGATCTGCGTCTGCGTCACAGAGAACACCTGCCCTGCCGCGCCGCTGCTGACGCCAATCACAGTCAGCGTGTTTGTCGTCCTCTGGTCGATCTGGACCGCATTGACGCCGGCCCAGTTCAGCGTCAACGCGCTCGACACATTGATGCGAATCCATGCCACTAAACTCGCATCGACGTTCGGATCGTCGACGCGCGGCGGCCGGTTGCCAACCCCTGCCTGTACATCCGAGCGCACATCGTTCGGCGGCGCTCCAATGTCGGCCGTCTGCGGCAGAATCAGGCTCACCACTCCGGGTTGAGTCAGGCCGTTGGTGGTGTCGCCGGCGATGGCAACGGAATAGTAAACACCTGGCGTCCCGCCGCTGATTTGCCAGGTAACGGGCACGGGCGTCAACGTTCCCGCTCCCGCCAGAGGATCGCCCAGCGGAAGCGATGGCACGAAGCCGAGACTCAGAATCTGCTCTCCTGCCGCGCCACCCAGTGTCGCGCGCGTCGCCGCCAGGTTCTGCGGCTTACCCGCCATAAGAGCAATCCACAGGCAGCTATCGAGCGAGCCCGTGACATCGACACCAACGGGATCCGCCATGTTGCCCGGGAAAACCGGCGTCGTGGTGTAGCCTTGGAGCGGCCCGGTAATTCCGTAAAGCGTACCCAAACCCGTCAACAGAGTGGCCGAACTCGCTGTCTGGTCATTGGTCAGAGGAACCTTCACGTAGGTTTGTGCGGTTACCGGCAGAACATCCACCTCACCAAGCGTTTCGAAGGCGGGCGGCCCTGAAATTGCCGCCCCTTGAACCAAAGTCGTCGCCGTAGCGATCGATGTGTCGGCATACGACAACGAGACAATTCCCGTCGCCGCCGACGCCGCCTGCATTGGCTCGCCCAACAATCTTAGAAAAGCGATGCGCTGCTTTTCCGGAATCAGATTAGCGCGGTAAAGAATCGTGTCGGCCAACCATGCGAACAGCTCGATCACCGTCCGGCCCGGGTCGCCGGTCTGCGGCGTGGTCCATTCCGGCGTATGCGCCGGAATACTGGCCAGCATCTCCTGCACAAGGTCGTCGTATGAGCGGTCGTCAAGTGCGGGAGGGATCAGCGGCATGATTAAGCGGCTCCCATCGTCACGCCGATTTGGCCCGGTGCGTTGGTTCGTATCACGCGGTAGAAAATCTGGATATACACTTCGGCGGGCGCGCCGTCGATCGTTGTCACGTCCACCGCGTCCACGGTGATGCGGCTTTCATACTGTTGTAGAGCGTCCATGATGGTGGACTGAATCTGCCGGCGAACCGCTACCGTGTTTCCCTCGTCGAGAAAGTTCTGTAGACCGGCGGCGAAGTAAGGTGTCATCAATTGCTCACCGGGCCGCGTGGTCAGGATGACGCGGATCGCGTCGCGCACGCTCTGGTCGAGCGTCGGATAGGTCATGATTCCGGTTCCCGGCTGGGGTTTTGGAAGGAATGGCCAACTGATTGGGTCCTGATAGCTACTGGCCATCGTCGTCTCCTGATGTGCCTGGGGGTTGGAACGGAAACGGAATGCAGATCTTGATGAAGGGTAGCCAGAAAAACACCAGGTTCAACACGATCAGAAAGAGATTCAGCACAAAGAACGCGCAGATCGTAATCAGCGGGATGTTGAACCCGCAAATCCAATTAAGACTGATGCCGCCGGCCGCGCTCGGGGCAGTGCCCGTGCCTTTCGAAAGCCCGGCCAGGCTTGATTGGTTCATCAGGTTCATCAGCGCCGCGGGCACAGCGAAATAAGAGTTTGGCTTTTTCGCGTTCGCCCGGAACGTCGGATCTGTGGGGTCCGGAAGCGGCACCGGAGCCGCCACACGGCCGCCGGGTTCATGCCATGCTGCGATGCGGAACGGATCGCCGTAATTGCTCCACACCAGTTGCGTCGGGCACCCGGGCGCGTGCCCTTTGATGCGCAAAAAAACACGCAGCCGGTAGGTGCGTGTTGGATCCTGAAACCGCCCCACCGGGGCCGTCACGTTCGAGGTTCGCGCCTGAAGCAAAGCTTGAATGGCTGCCAGGATGGCGGCGGGGTCGGTGTTATCCCAGGAATTCGGCATGGTCACGTTCTGAGCCGCTGCACTGCCGAACGGATCGTAGTCCATCAAGTTGGTGGCTGCGTTCTGATAGAAGGCTCCCATCTGCACGGCGACGCTCGCTCCGGAACTGTCATTGACATACACGTTGAACTGGTTCAACACCCCAATGAGAGCCTGGGCCTCAGGCTTGGCTTCGAATGCCCCAAGCACTGAATAAAGCAGCCGCAGTGTCGCCGAAAACGTGAGGAAGTTGCTTCCGCTGGGCTGAGCAGTTGCGTAGTCATCGGACATCCACTGATAGTTGACCGGCTTGCCCGGAAGAATCGGGTTATGAGTCACCTGGGAAAGCAGCGTTGTGAGAAGCGCACTCACCTCCGGACCGTACTGAGGCGGCACGGTCGCTTTCGTGCTGATCTCCGAACTGGCGGTTGGAATGACGCCGTAGACCAACGTGGTCTTGGCCGCATTGCATGTGTCGGGCGGCGCAACGAACGCCGGACTATAGGTTTCTGTCTGCGCGCTCACCAGTCCCTGCGCAGCAAGCAGTTGGTCGAGCGCCGGTTGACCGGAAGTGGGGCGAATCTGCCGCGTGGGATCGGGATCACAGGTGTCTGCCCATCCAACCTGCTTCACCCACCCGCACTTACCCGTAACCGCTGAGCGCATCCATT
>Ga0182016_10002530_pt1 | contig 21425 bp, 18 predicted proteins | sample 712S2MmetaG_FD_120491 | JGI IMG/M metagenome (GOLD analysis project Ga0182016, IMG submission 120491) | Permafrost microbial communities from Stordalen Mire, Sweden - 712S2M metaG | ecosystem: Environmental > Terrestrial > Soil > Wetlands > Permafrost | place: Sweden: Stordalen | collected... | reverse complement strand
CTGCTTCGGCCGAAGTAATAGCCAGCCAGGTGAAGTCCAAGGAAAGTGCGGACGCAGTTGCCCAGGGGCGCGCTCTCGTTGTCACAGCTCTTGAAAGCCGCGCGACGCTACTCGATGCGCAGCTGGCGTCCCTGACGGAGGAATTGCAGATTCACGACCTTACCCTGGCTCTCGACGACCTGCTGGGATTGCCGTTGAATTCCCAGCTCGAACTCGACGAAGACGCCTCGGCTGCGTCCATCGCCATCCCCAGCCGCGAAGAGTGCCTCCGCATCGCGCAGGAACAGAGTCCTGATATCCTGGCGGCACAGCAGGCGGTGATCAAAGCGCGAGCAGGCCTGGCGGCAACAAGGGACGCATACATTCCCGATGTCACCGGACTTGCGCGTTACAGCTATCAGAGCGGCGTCCCGCTTCTGGTTCACAACTTCGGAACGTTTGGCTTCACCCTCAGTTATGACCTGTTTGACGGTGGTCGACGGAACGCAGAGGTTGGGGACTCACGGACATTACTCTCTGAGGCGGAACTGAGTGCCGCCAAGGCCAAAGATGAATTGACCGTGCAAGTGGAAACGGCCTACGACAAAGTCGAGCAATTCGAGAGCATGGTCGGCGTAGCGAAAGAGCTACTGGGCGTGAGAACGGAAGCCGCGCGATTGGCCGATCGTCAGTTTGAACAAAGTGCCGCTCTCGCTTCCGCTCCAGAGGAGGCCCACGCGAAAGCGGCTTCGGCAAAAGCGGCGCTTCTGGAAGCCACACTTGGGCTGTCGTTGGCGCAGGCTGAACTGAAGCGCACGATCGGCCAGATTCCACAATAGCCTGAGGTTCACCCACTGCTCTATGAATCCAGCAATTATCAGCGCCCTGGCAGCTCTCGGAGGCTCTTCTGTAGGCGCCCTTGCGCCGGTATTGAGCAACTTCGTCCTCCAGCGAAGCGTTACACAACGCGACCTGCTGAATAGGCAGATTTCGCAGAGGGGGACGCTTTACTCCGACTTCATCAACGAGGCTTCCCGGATATACGCCAAATCGGTAACGAACAACCTTGAAGAGATGGATGAACTCGTCTCCCTTTACGCATTGGTGAGCCGCATAAGGCTAATGGCGAGCGAACCCGTCGTGCGAGCTGCCGAAGCGTTTGTCAAACTCATTGTCACGCACTATGGAGAACCCAACTTGACGGTCGAGCAGATACGTTCTGCCGCACTCTCCGCCAAGGCGGAGCCGCTCGATGTCTTCAGCTTGGCTTGCCGTAAGGAATTGCGAATGATTCTCAAACGGGGCGAACTGTCCGCAACCATCGGAAGCTGAACGTTTCCTGAAGCGCGCCGGCTATGCATTCTCGCGCGCAGCGATCACGCGAACCGACGATGCAGCACAACTTTCAACGGCGCAGAGATCATGGGAGCCGGTGCTAGGCTGGAATCTCATCAGCCTATTATCCGGGCCAGTATCGCGCCGGGACGAAAACCGGTCAGCGTTGACTCGCCAGCATCGTTATTGATAGTTCAACGTTCGTGGCAAAGGAACTCTGGTCCGACATCAATCGAACAATCTTTCACCGGGGCAACTAGCGCTTGACTTTGCTCCAGGGTGGAAACATCTCAATGCCCAGTCTCGCCATTTCTTGCTCGGGATCGAGAGATTCAATGTTCAGCGGAAATTGCAGTGCTCTCCATGCAGCCAGCCCGCCAGTTAGAACGCGAATGCGATCGATTCCGTGCTTTCGCATCGCGGCAGCGACGCGTGCGCTGACAAAGCTGTTCTTGGAGCCGCAATAGAGCACCAAATCCAGATTGGCCGGCATGACGATTCGTCTCTTGCGTCGAATCTGGAGCGGATCGAGCCGAACGGCTCCAGGAATGACAGCCACCCCCTGGGGATCGTCTTCAAAACGAAGCAGATCGACTATCCCTATTCTTTCGCCTGAGTCGAGGCGCGCTTTCAACTGTTCCGGGGTGATCTGCAAAGGAAGAAGCAGCCTGACCATTCGCACGAGTTGAATCAGTTTCCATGTAAACAGGACCAGCAATGGAGCGCCTAGCACCAGAATCACAATAGAGGCGAAGAGCGAGGTGTAACGGACCGCCTTGTCCAGTTCTTTAGCAAAAATGAATCCGCATGTGATGTATGCTCCAGACCAGAGTGCGGAGCCCACCGCATCATAGAGCAGGAAATCGACACGCGATGCTCCGGTCATACCCGCCAGTGGAGGACAAATGCCGTCCAACCCTGGGATGAACTTGGCAATCAGCAATGCGCGGACCCCTTTCTTCGCGAATGTCGCTTTGGAATTCCGAATGCAATAGCTCGGATCGGGCGCCAGGGCGCAGAGCAATCGCAGTACCCGCTTGCCGCGGAGCCGGCCTGCTTCGAACCAAACCAGGTCGGCTAGCACGCATCCCAGCACGGCGGCCAGCGTTATTCCGGGATAGCTGAGCTTCCCTGATCCAGCCAATGCTCCTCCGGAAAGAAGAAATAGAATGGCGGGAATCGGAAGGCAAAGCTGGCGCGCGAGCACCGCAACAAATAGGACTAGATAGGTTGTGTGGATCAGATAGTAACTCACGTATTTCCCACTCCAGTCTTTCATCCCCGCCTGTTTGGACTCTGCCCGCGCTTTCATTCCCTCTTGAGATTTATGCGCGACTCCGAAACGGCACTACGAGTATTGCATCCGAGTCACAGGACTGGTATGTGAGTATCAGTGATCTAACGGTTACGACGGAACTCACCGTCGACCGCCCTAAGGCTTCAACGGCCATCCTCACTGTTAGATGACAGCTCAACACCTACCATCCACACCTCGAATCTGGAATGGTGGATCAAGCATGAACCGATGATCCATGCTCAAAGGTTGGTGAGACAACTATGCCCGACAAGGAAGCAGTAGTCGTCATTGTTGGCGGAGGCTTCGGCGGCCTGGCTGCCGCGCGCGCCTTGAGAGGGGCACCGGTAAAAGTGGTTCTGATTGATCGAGTCAATCATCATCTCTTTCAGCCCTTGCTCTATCAGGTTGCGACCTCGGTGCTTGCACCAGGACAAATTGCCTCTCCAATTCGCGGCATCCTGCGAAACAATGGCAATACGACTGTCATTCTCGGCACTGTTACCAGTATTGAGTTAGCCTCCAGGCAAGTATTCGTCGACACTCAGGACCGCGCTACCGTCCCCGTCTCGTATGACTACCTCATTCTGGCAACGGGACAGACCCACAGTTACTTTGGGCACGATGAGTTCGAGAAATATGCCCCAGGGCTGAAAAACCTTGCGGATGCCGTAGCGATCAGAAACAAGATCCTGACAGCGTTTGAGTTGGCCGAGGCCGAAGAAGACCCCGCGCGTCATAAGGACTTGTTGACGTTTATTCTGGTAGGCGCGGGACCAACCGGAGTCGAAATGGCCAGCGCGATCGCGGTCATGGTTCACAGCACGTTGAAACGTGACTTTCGGCGAGTCGATCCCGCATCGGCGCGCATAGTTCTGGTCGACATGGGACCTCGTCCTCTCGGCACATTTGCGCCAGAACTCTCGCAGGCTGCTCTTGAACGGCTGAAGAAGCTGGGCGTTGAAGTGATGCTTGGAAAGGGCGTGGACTCTATCGACGACGAGGGTGTAATGGTCGCAGGGGAACGCATCGCCAGCAGGACGGTTATCTGGACTGCCGGGGTTGCCCCGTCTCCCGCGGGCCGATGGCTGAACGCAGAGACGGATCGCGCTGGGCGAGTGAAGATCCGGCACGATTTGTCCGTGCAAGACCATCCCGAAATATTCGTCGTCGGCGACACGGCATCGCTGGAGCAAGACGGCAAGCTATTGCCCGGGGTGGCGCAGGTTGCCATGCAGCAGGGACGCTACGCCGGCGATCTTATCGAGCGACGGGTTCGAGGTAAGGCCTCGCCGCGACCGTTCCGTTATTTCGACAAAGGGAACCTCGCCGTCGTTGGTAAGGGATTCGCAGTATTGCAAAGCGGCAAGGTTCAGATGAGCGGGTTTGGCGCGTGGCTGGTCTGGGCTGCGATTCATCTGCAGTTTCTTGCTCAGTCAAGTCTTCGTGTCAGTGTGTTTGTTCAATGGGTCTGGACTTATTGCACGGGCCAGCGCGGCTCTCGTCTGATCGTGAAGCATCATGCCAATTGATTCCTTCATTGCGTTCCTCAAGGCGCGACAAAGCCGCGTGAAAACATCCAGACCATCCTTACTGTGAGATGACTGCTCCTCACCTTCCATCAAGGCTCCAGATCTGGAATGGTGAATCAAGCCGAACCAGCGATCCATGCCGATGCGCCGGGGATCTCTAATCGACCCCTAAAACCTTATCACCTCAAACAAGGAGACAAACAATGTCGTCAATCATGCCAATTCACCGAATCGCAATTGTGGGCACTGGACTCATTGGTGCAAGTTGGGCGGCATATTATCTAGCACGCGGCTTCGACGTGGTCGCCACCGATCCCGCGCCGAATGCGGAAGAGAATCTTCGCAAGTACGTCAATGAAGCCTGGGAGGCGCTGACTACAATCGGGCTCTCGACTGGTGCGTCTCGTGATCGGCTGCACTTTGTTTCGAGCATGAGAGAGGCGCTCGCAGACGCCGACTTTGTGCAGGAGAACGGACCTGAGCGACCGGATTTCAAGGCCAAACTCTTTGCAGATATGGACGATGCAACTCCTCCTGATTCCATCCTTGCTTCCAGTTCGTCCGGGCTCACGATGGACTTAATCCAGTCGTCGTGTAAACGTCCGGAGCGTTGTGTGATTGGACATCCATTCAATCCGCCGCACATTATTCCGTTGGTCGAGGTCGTTGGGGGAGCCAAAACTTCGGTGCACACAATTGAGAGAGCCATGGAGTTTTATGCGTCGATCGGCATGAAGCCGATTCGGCTGTACAAGGCTCTTCCAGGGCATGTCGCCAACCGGTTGCAGGCCGCACTATACAAGGAGATTCTCTATCTGGTGCAGCAGGGAGTGCTCAGCGTGGAGGATGCCGACATAGCGGTGTGTTACGGACCGGGGCTCCGTTGGGGTGTCATGGGCCCCAGTTTGCAATGGCATGTGGGCGGTGGACCCGGCGGCATCCATCACTTCATGGAACACCTCATGGGACCGCTCGCGGGCCTGATGTCGTTGCTGGGCACCCCGGATGTTACCGACGAACTCAAACAAACTATCGTCGATGGCGTTGTCCGCGAAGCTGGGAGCGATTCAGTTGACCAGCTGGCCCAAGAAGAAAACAAGGTTTTGGTGGGCCTTCTCGCATTGCGCAAGAACGCTGGAAGGTAGCCATCTCGCTTCGCAACCCCAACTAGGAGGCTCGCAGCATGAATAACAATGTTCACGGCCGCATATTTTTTCTCGATCTAGGCGCCGGCCGAATTCTGTCTGTCAATCCAGACGGTTCGGATTTGAAGACCATCGTAGAAGAAGGACGCAAACTTCCCGATGGCTTGGCCATAGACGCGATCAACGGATATATGTACTGGACGAACATGGGGAACCCATCGGCGAACGACGGTTCTATTGTGCGCTCGAATCTCGACGGCGAGAATATCACGATTCTCGTTCCGCCCGGAGAGACATTTACGCCAAAGCAGTTACAGCTTGAAACGAAAACGGCGAAACTCTATTGGTGCGACCGCGAAGGCATGCGCGTCATGCGTTCGAATCTGGATGGCTCCGGCATCGAAACACTGGTGCAGACGGGCGCCACCGCAACCGACCGGCTTGATCAAAAAAGATGGTGCGTGGGGATCGCGGTCGATCCCGATGGCGGAAAGTTCTACTGGACGCAAAAGGGCGGTGACAATGCGGGGGAGGGCTGCATCTATCGTGCAGACATCGATATCCCCGGTGGAGAAACACCGGTGACTCGCACAGACATTGAACTACTCTATTCCGGTCTTCCCGAGCCGATCGACCTCGATATCGATCTCGCGAACCGAATGCTCTACTGGACCGACCGCGGCGACCCGCCGAAAGGCAATACAGTGAATCGCGCCCCGATGGATCCGGGACCGAATATCAAAGAACGACCGCAGGTCCTCATCAAACACCTGATGGAGGCCATTGGTCTGGCTTTGGACCTGAAAGGCGGCCGGATGTTTGTGACCGACTTAGCGGGCTCGGTATACAGCGCCAACCTCGATGGATCGAACCTCAAGACGATCGTCGCTGCTGGAGGCAATCTTACTGGCATTACGTATGTGCCGTAACCCGATAGGCCAGGAGCAAGTCCTACTGGATCATTTATTGCATCCAGCATCACACCACAATTGCCAGACAACACAAATCTCTGGAGGGATAGACGAACATGAACACGACGCCGGATTTGTTGACACAAACACTCGAGAAGAAGCTGAATAACCCGGAGATCACGTCCGAATTTGACTTTCACGGCGGCGTGAATAAAGTCCTGGCGGACGTGGGAATGAGCATTTCGGATTGTGGCGGGAAGCTCAGCTTCTATGGCAAGGATCCCATTGTTCCGAGCCCTATCCGTTTTGCGACCATGGCGGCTCTCGGACTCGCGGCAAAGTCCGTCGCAGCCGCGGCAATCTGGAACTTTAGAACCGGAGAAGGGCAAGACATCGAGGTGGATGTACGCAAGGCGCTCCGGCGTTTTTGTTGCTTCTTTGAGGGTAAGTGGGAGACGATCAACGGACGTCCACCCGCGATGGGCTTCAACGAAGATAGCCCGTTTATGAAGTTTCCTCTTTTTCACGAGACAAGAGATGGCCGACACGTGTTGCCGCTGAACCTCTATCCCAGGCTGCGAACAAACACGTTGAACCTCCTGCGATGCAGCGACAGCACCGAATCCGTACGCAACGCCATTCTGCAGTGGCGCGCGGAGGAATTGGAAGTGGCTGCCGCGGAGCATGGAATTGTCATGGGGATGGTACGCACGAATGAAGAATTCCGTCGGGAGCTCCAGTACACCGAAGTCCTCTCCAAGATGCCGCTGATCCAAGTGGAAAAGATCGGCGAGAGCGATCCGAGTCCATTCAAGCAGGAAGCCAAGAGTCCCTTGGACGGTATCCGTGCGCTGGGTATGGGACATGTGATTGCCGGAGCAGCAATAGGCAGAGATCTCGCCCTCTATGGCGCCGATGTCCTCAACATATGGAGACCTAACGACACGGAAATAGAGAGCTTTTTCTGGACCACGCAGGTCGGAATGCGCTCCACCGTCCTCGATAGCTCGCCGCATGACCGCGCCGTCTTCGATCATCTGTTAAAAGATGCCGACATTTTCTTTGCTAACAAGCGCCCTGGCTTTCTCCACCACAACGGTCTCGATGCCGAAGAACTATGCGGGAAGCGGCCCGGACTCATCCATGCCAGCGTAGTTCTCCACGGGGAGCACGGCCCCTGGGCAAATCGCCTCGGCTTCGATGAGATCGGTGCAGCCGTGTCGGGCCTGTTTGCAATCGAAGGGACTCCCAGCCAGCCGAAAGGGCCCCCCATTGTACCCATCTGCGACTATGTTGTCGGCTGGCTCGGGACCGTCGGCATCCTCGCAGCGCTCCGCCGGCGCGCCATCGAGGGAGGCAGCTATCGCGTGGTCGTCTCATTGACTAGAACCGTGTTGTGGCAGCTTGCGCTCGGGATCTTCGATAAGACGTACGCGAGGGAGACGGCAGGCTCCACGGACGAGCACACCTATGTTGCTCCCGATCTCTTTACCGCCGAGACTCCCTTGGGCACCTACCAGGGAATCACGGAACAGGTGGTAATGTCACGAACGCCTGGGGCTTTTCGGACTGTGCTGGTCCCCCGTGGATCATCCAAGCCGGAGTGGCTGGCGCGATAAGCGAACGGCCACCCTTTCAATGTTCGCTCCTTCCGCGTGAGCGCGAGAAATCTCTATCGCGCCGTTGGACTGCGCCAAGTGAGAACCAAACGAAACGGGAGAGGAGAACCGCATGCGCTTCAAAGGCGAAACCGAAGATCGACAATCCCGCAACTGGCGCTCGACAATCGGCGACGAGGCGTTAGTTGCGATTGCACAGGCGGGAAGCCATTCAGCCTTCGTTGAGCTCTTCGTGCGTCATCGGAAGACTCTCTTTCGGACGGTACAGAGGATCACCAAGAATGCGCATGACACTGAGGATGTTCTGCAAGATTGCTCCATCAAAGCCTTCGTCCACATAAAGACCTTCGGTGGGAAGGCCGCATTCTCCACTTGGCTGGTCAGGATTGCAATCAACACAGCATTGATGATGCTCAGGAAGAGAGGGCGCGTGACCGTGGCTTCTCTGGATGACCCCGTCAACTCCGACCGAATGGGACCTTGGCAGATTGCGGAGCCTTCGCATAACCCGGAACAGGAACTACTTGAACGAGAGATGCAATTCCAGATTCATCAAGCTGTCAGGTGTTTACCTCCGTCGCTCCGCACTGTTCTGGATGTGCATCGACTTCAAGACAGACCGCTCAGGGAATTGGCAAGCATGACTGGGCTTACGGTCGCCGCGACCAAGTCGAGGCTCTACAGGGCACGGCTCAAAGTTCGGGACTCCGTTCAGCGGATGCGGGGAGAATCATTCGAGAGTCTTCACTGAATGCCGCTGGAACACTCTGATCGGGAAAGAACTTCAAGATCGTCGTGAAACACAGCATGTTTGAGTCCGATCAAGCTGGCGTTTCATCTCGCCGGGAGGCAACTTTGGACGCGCTCGCACTTCACCGAATTCACTTCGCCTTCACCGTCACTTTTCACTATCTCTTTCCTCAGCTCACAATGGGGTTGGCGCTGCTTATCGTTGTCCTCAAGACACTGGCTCTCCGCGCCACAGACTCACAGGCTTCGGGCCAGTACGACGTCTCCGCCCGCTTCTGGGCGAAGATCTTCGCCATCAACTTCGTTCTTGGTGTCGTCACTGGAATCCCCATGGAGTTTCAGTTCGGTACCAACTGGTCGGAGTTTTCGCGGCGCACCGGGGGTGTTATCGGCATGCCCCTCGCCATGGAAGGCATCTTCTCCTTCTTTCTCGAGTCCGCCTTCCTCGGCCTCTTTCTCTTTGGGGAAAAGCGACTTTCGCGCCGAATGCATTGGCTCTCTTCGTTCCTTGTCTTCTTTGGCTCGTGGATCTCAGGGTTCTTCATCATTGTTACGAACGCCTGGATGCAGCATCCAGTTGGATACAAACTGCTCCCGAACGGCGTTTACGCAGTCACCAGCTTCAGCCAACTCCTTCTGAATCCCTGGGCATTGCTCGAGTATGCGCACAATATGTGTGCCGCCGTTGTCACCGCTTCTTTCGTCATGGCGGCAGTTGGGGCGCTCTACGTGCTCCAGGGCCGCGAAGGTCCGTACGGACGGATCTTCCTCAGACTTGGCGTCATCGCAGGAATCATCTCCTGCACACTCCAGGTCTTCCCCACCGGCGATCTTCAGGGCAAGTTCATGGCCAAGAATCAGCCCACCGCGATTGCCGCCATGGAGGGTCTCTTTCATTCGGAGAAGGGCGCTGGAATGGTCCTCATGGGACAGCCCAACTATGAGACCGAAACAATCGACAACCCGCTCATTGTGAATAAGGTCCTGAGCTTCCTCATCTACGGAACCACTGCCGCCGAAGTCGAAGGCCTCGACCACTTCCCCAGGGATCAGTGGCCCTCAACGCTGCCGCTCTTGTACTACAGCTACCACATCATGGTCGGCCTCGGAACCTGGTTCGGCGCGCTCATGGGCATTGCCGCCTTCCTGCTCTGGCGAGGAAAACTCTACTCATCGAACTGGATTCTGTGGCCCGTTCTGCTCAGCTGGCCGCTGCCTTACATCGCCACGACCGCCGGCTGGATGACCGCGGAAATCGGCCGTCAGCCCTGGCTCGTCTATGGACTCATTCGCACCTCGCAGGGCTACTCAACCCATGTAACTGCCGGTAACAGCCTCTTCACCCTGCTGGGCTTCCTCGGCATGTACACCGTGCTTTCGCTGCTCTGGATCGTCATCGTCTACAACCACATTCAGTCCGGCCCAGTCGTCGCTGAGCAACCCTCGCATCTCAAGCTCGTCACCGCGTAAGGAGCACTCTCCATGGGGACCCTCTGGTTCTGGATCGTAGCGCTGATGCTTACAGCCTACGTCGTATTCGACGGCTTCGACCTCGGCGTCGGCATAGTCTATCTATTCGTAGCCCGCAGCGAGTCCGAACGCGCGCAAGCACTGCGGGCCATTGGACCCGTCTGGGACGGCAACGAAGTCTGGCTCCTGGCTGCGGGAGGCACCCTATTCTTCGCCTTTCCGCTCCTCTATGCCTCGGCATTCAGCGGCTTCTATCTCCCGCTCACGATTGTCCTCTGGCTGCTGATCCTGCGCGGCGTCAGCATTGAACTGCGCAGCCACTTCGCCGACCCGCTCTGGCGCGCCTTCTTCGATGTGCTTTTCAGCCTCTCAAGCGTCTTGCTGGCCATCTTTTTTGGAGCTGCCCTCGGCAATGTCATACGCGGTGTTCCGATCGGCGCCGACAACTACTTCTTCCTCCCTCTCTGGACCAACTGGAAAACTGGCTCCAGCCCTGGAATCCTTGACTGGTACACCGTCCTCGGCGGCGACCTGGCCTTGGTGGCGCTGGCGCTTCATGGCTCCCTTTACCTCGCTCTAAAGACGGAAGGCAAGATAGAGTGCCGAGCCCAATGCCTCGCTCGCCGCATCTGGATTGGTACGGTAGCCTTTACCGCCGTCGGCATCCCGGCTACCGTTCTGGCGCGCCCTGCGTCCCTCGATAACTACAAAGGACACCCTGCTGCGTTCCTCGTCCCGCTCGCAGTCATCGCCAGTCTTGGAATGATTCGCTTCTGTATCGCGAAGCGCTTGCGTCTTGCAGCCTTCCTTGCGTCGTGCGGTTACCTATCCTCAATGCTCATAGGAGCCGCAACCGGCCTCTTCCCTGTCCTCCTTCCCGCAGTGGGATCCCAGGGCCAAGACCTAACGATCGCTCGAGCTATTTCCGATTCACATACTCTCCGTGTCGGGCTCCTTTGGTGGTCCGCCGGCATCTCTCTGGCTGCAATCTACACCGGGATCGTCTACTGGAAGTTCCGAGGCAAAGTTCCCATCGACATCGAAGGTTACGGGCACTAGCCGTAGCCATTAAATCCCATCAAAAGGGCGAATATGAAATCCGTGATTTACCGTTCTGTCTGTCATCTATCGCTGTTGTTCTTCGCCTCGGCCCTTCTGGCTCTTCCTAAGCCCGGAACCGTGGCACCGACGCTGCAGTTCGAAAAGCTACTGCAAGCTCCTCCAGGAGCCCGCACAGATTGGGCATCCCTGAGCGGAAAGACCGTTGTGCTCGAATTCTGGGCGACATGGTGTGGTCCTTGTGTTCAAGCTATTCCCCGCCTCAATGAACTGGCTGCCGCTGTCGATCCGGAAAAGGTTATCTTCATCGCCATTGATGACGAGGATCCAGAGACTATTGAGACATTCATTAGCCGAAGAAAGATGGCAAGCTGGATCGCATTAGATCAAAGTAAAGTGACCTTTAAGTCCTACGGTGTCACTGAGCGCCCAGCCACAATTGTGGTTGATGGATCTGGCCGAGTATCGGCCGTGACAACGCCCGAGGACCTCACTGCGGCCACCCTCACATCTCTGGCACAGGCAAGAAGCTCGCCGACGCCTTCCGGTGTCTCCGATCCGCAGCCTCCTGTTGCCTCCGGAGCTGTATCGGCCTTGTCTGAGCCTTCCATCGCAGAGCGATTGGCGGCCAAGGTCGAGCCGCTTTTCGAGATATCAGTGAGTCCTGCTCCCCACAGCAGCGGTAAGCAGTTTCTGATGAAGCACGACATGGCCGGCAACTACTGGTGGTATGGAGTAGACGAAACCTTCTTGTTGTTGCAGGCCTACAACGTTCCGCTGAGACGGTTCACATTCATCGGACCAAAAGTCGCAGACGACTACGACTTCGCTCTGAAGCTCGATGGACTCGAAACTACGATCGCTGCGCCAGTAATTCGAGCCGCGGTTTGCAAGGCTTTGAAACTCGATGTAATCGAGACCGACATTCCTCAAAGCGCTCTTGTCATGAAGTCGACAAGGAATGCCGCGAAGCTACTCCAACCGACCGCTTCCACAGCGACTCCGCCGAGCGCTGGCGTCGAACATGGACAATTCGTGGCTGTGAATAGTTCGCTCGACGATATTGCAGCCGCCCTCGAAGACTACCTTGGCACTCCCGTTGTCAATGAGACTCAACTTAATCGGACTTTCGATGCCGACTTTGCTCTGCCGTCAAAGAATCCAGCGGTAGTGAAAGAGACTGTCCTGAAGATGCTGGGCATTGAACTGACACAGGAGCGGCGTTTGGTGGCCACATTCGTCGTAAGTAACCATCAACGGGAAGATAAACACTGACTCCAGCGTCGGCTTGAAAACGAAGGATGAATGATGCGGAACTCGATCGAAATGGCCCGCGCTTGTGTTCTCGAGGCGATCGTGGCCGCTGTAATTGCGCATCCCGACTCTGTCCGAGGACAGCTCTCACCATGGATGGAGCATCCGGCGTCTTCTTTGAACCTACGGCCAACGTGGTCCCGTTCGCGCCCGGGATTAGCCCACTGCCTGCTACGGTGAGAGAAACGATGCACCCGACACTCTCTTTTTCTGTGCTTACTGAGATAAGCATGGGGATTGAGGGAATGAGCATCTTCCTGTCGCTATGCCACTCTCGGTTCGTTTGAGAACCGATCTAGACAAGAGAACCGCGGGAAGAGAGGCTGCGATTCATAATTCGCCAGTTTCGCGCCTCGTATATGATTCCATGCATCCAGGCTGTGCACACAGGGCGTATTTCGTACGAGATCGAACCTCGGGTCAACCCGCACCCACAGCACCTCCGCTTCCCTCTTTTCGTAGGAAGCAATCAATGCACCGATTGCGCGCTTTTCGTCGCCAAGTGCCAAAGCCAATAGAGCCTGACGCAGACCGCTGATCGGAGAATCAATCGAGAACAATTTGAAGTGCTCTGCAATCTCTATTGCAGTTTCGCATTCTCCGCAGCGCGCAAAGACCTCTGCGGTAGCAGCCATGAGTTGGGGATTTGCTCGCACATCACGGCGGATGCAGTGCGCAAGTTGCCTGGCCTCTTCGAATTGTCGAAGCTCCAGGTAAGCAAAGGCGGCGAAACATCGCGACTCAGCCGGGCGCCAACCATAGATCGGCAAACATTCGTGCTCCTGAACTAGCTCCTCAAAGCCACGGCTGAAATAGAGTATTCGCGAGCGAGCGATCTTTTGTTTCGATGAGAAGGGGTCCATTACTTGCGCTTTTTCTAGATGATGCCGCGCCTCTTCGAATCGGCCCAGAGCGGTGAGGAGGAGAGCAAACTGCCGGTGGCCGGCATCCCCCGGTCCGAGCATGCAGGAATGCTCAAGAGATCTCTGAGCGCCTGCAAAATCATTTTCGAGAGCGAGAACGAGGCCCAGACACGCGTGCGCAGACGACTGATGGGAGTCAAGCTCCAGAGCACGGTGGACTGCGCACTTCGCCTGCGACACTGTTTCCCAAGAGTCTGAGATGCCGGATAGTGCTCGTTCGACAAGGCAGTCGGCAACACCGCAATGAGCTCGCGCTTCGTTTGGGGCATAACGAAGCACAGCCTCAAACCTGGTTTGAATGGACCGACAATCGACCGGTGAATCCTGATTCATCAGGTTTTCGGTGGCAAGAATCGCAGAATTGATGTAGTTGCTGGATGTTCTCTCCTCCGATGTTAATCCCCGGGAAGCGAAATCCTGAACGCGCATTCTGCGTGTAATCGCCGATGCAATCTGGTCGATCAGCCCGAAAAGATGTGTTCGTTCCGCTTCGAGATCCAGTTGCAAAGACCAGAGTTGAAAGCCGTCTGGATCAGCCAGGCGAGACGTAACGCGCAGGCATTTGTCGTTTCTGGCCACCGTCCCCTGTAGCACGAGATGAAAACCGTGCACAGCGTGTACTCTATTTCGCTCATGCGGAGCCGATGCGAAATGGCATGCTGACTCCGCATCGATTACCCGACATCTCTCAATCGTCATGAGCTGAAGCGCAATGCTATCGGAGATGGCACGTGCGCAATCTTTTGCAAGAGCATCCCCGGAAACATCTTCGAAGGGAATGACGGCGATGAGCACTTCGGAGAGTTCCGGGGCGCCATATTCTCTTCCTCGATCTCCCTGCGGACGATGGACATTCGCGCTACCGCTATGCGCAAACACCGGGACGTAGCTGCCCGCGCGAAGGCCGATGAAGACAGGATTCGTCTTGCCTTCAGATTCGTAATATTCCTTCAGTTTGCCTCGTAGCCGCCGCGCTTCCGTTCGAACGATTGAGTCCTGACTGGGCTCGTACGGTGGTTTACGGTCATACACCTCGGTTCCAATTACGTATTCCTTTAAGCAATCTGCTCGGCCTTCCAGCGTAGTTTCGACGACGAAGCGAAGAAACCTCCTCATCCTTGTCGACAAGCTGAAAATGGGGCTCCGTAAAATCCGCGCGAGCTCTTCGCGAATCAATGCGTCCGAGAGCATCTCGGCGGCGGAAAATTCAAGCCGCAGTCCATCGTTGCTGCCTGCCATTTGGAGTAGCTGGGAATTGGCTGCTTCCATGTGCATTTGCTGTCCTCGATTTCGCTGGGAGATCGCCTGGTCTAATGCTCCGGCGTTCGGCATCAAATATTAATTCGCTGGTGCGGGATCGAAATGGTATTGAAACGCCGCAATCGAACTTACTTCGTAAGGAAAATCAACTTACACCAATCTTCGTCGCCTATAGCAGCCATGCATACTCCCTATAGTTGTCTCGAGTCTCACCACTTTAGGGTTATGGGAGGTACCCACCTTCAGGGCCGGGATGAGTGCAGGCCACTCAGCCTCGAGAAAGCTAAGATATTGCCCCCGGTCAATACTTCCAAGCAGAACATGCAATGCGCTACTTCATAGAATGGCCTTCATCATCTCGCCTGTATTTAGTGAAAAGGCGCAGCAACTTGGCTCGCCGTCCAGGAAAGCGATACGCAACCTTTGCTGGAATGCGTATCTCGACTTCAGTTCCATCATCTGGAGAACTCCAAAGCTGCATCTCGCCATGCATGGTCGATGTCCGCTCCCTGATTCCTACCAACCCCCAGCAACCGTCTCGCTTGCCCTGGCCGAGGACAGCCGGTGAGAGCCCGACTCCATTGTCGGAACATCTCATGACGAACTCCAGGCTTCCGTAGTCAAGAACGATCTCTGCACTGGTGGCGCCCGAGTGACGACGTGTATTTGTAAGTGCCTCCCGAGCCATTATGCATAATTCGCTCTGAACCACCGGGACAAGCTCCTGGCGCTCCCCGTCCTCTGTCACCTGGAAACTCATCACCTTCTGCATCTCCAGTTCAAGTCCCACCGCGGCTAACATGGCCCCGAAATCCGCGCTGTCAGGAAGCTCTTCTCGAAGATCTTGTACCCGCCGCCTCCCCTCCACAATCACCTCGTCCGCGCGCGACAGCGCAAGCTGCAGCGATTGACGCGCAGGCTCATCTGGAGGCAGAGCCTCTGTAGCGAAATGAAACCGCAGCATGAGGCCGTGAATCGATTGCAGCAGCGTGTCATGCAGCTCGCGCGCAATGCGGATCCTCTCGCTTGTTCTCTCCTTCAAACGTTCCTTGAGCCGATTCGTCACATACTGCATTCGCACAAGATAAGCCATATAAAGAACAGTCAAAACGAGCAGGCAGCATATCGCGGTAAACCAGGGTGTCTGGTAGAAAGTCGGTGTCACTATCATGACCAGCGGCACTGACAGTTCGGTCATCGAGTCGTTTTGGCTTCCAGCAAGCACTCGGAACCGGTAGGTGCCGGGCCGTAAGTGGCTGAAGAAAGCCTGACGGCGACTGCCAACGCTCTGCCAACTCACATCCTCGCCTTCCATCATGTATCGATACTTGATTTTTTCCGGCGAACTGAGATCGAGGCCAACATAGTCAATCTCCAGGGAATGCAAAGAGCCGGCATTCACCTCAATTTTCGCTGGATGGTGTTCTCGATCGATGACCGCCGATCCGTTCACTGAGACTGTCTCGACCATCACAGTCGGAGGCGAGCGATGAAATGAGACCTTCGATGGATCCAGAAAGGATACGTGCCCGTCGGTTGAGAAAACCAGCATCCCGTCCTTGTCCGCAACTGCCGAAGGCGTCGGTTTCAATTGAGTGGCAGAGCCCTCAAGCCCCTGAGTTTCGTCCAATACGTCGAAGTCCAGGGGTGTTTCATTGTGCGCCAGGGCCTTCTGCACTTCAACGGCATCTATCCGAACGATACCCGACCTCGCGTTGAACCAGAGATCGTGAGATTTGTCCTCGACCATCCCGGAGACCCCTCGCAGGGCAGTGCCGTCCCGCAACACCAATTTTCGAAATGCACGTCCGTCAAAATATGCGACGCCATCTGTTCCTCCAGCCCAGACCCTTTCTTGAAGGACGGCAAACGAAAGTATGTTGCCAATCTCGGAGCCGTGTTTGGCTTGGAGCTCATGAAAGCCGGCCGGATCACGCATGACAATGCGGCCGTCGGCAAATCCCAGCCAGACTCGTCCGGCGGATTCCCTAAGCATTGCGAGCACATCCTCGTCGCGTAGAGCCGGATCAATCATACGATGCCAAGTGCCGTCGTATCTCCACAGCCCTTTCGTCAAGAAGTCGACAAGAGGAGACCCATCCAAATCTCGCCCGATGCTCTGGGCCACCATCAAATCGGAATCCTTCGGATTTGGCACTCGTAGAATTCCCGAATGGCCGTACTGCACGAGATCGTGAAGAACGGGGTCGACAAGCCAGACATGCCCTTCTTCATCGGAGACGATCGGGCTCGATCCAACAGGTGGACCGACCGGGGTGAGAATTCCTCCAGCGACATGCAGCAGTGTGTGTTCATGTGTGGCGATCCACACACCGCCTCGTGGATCGGCGGCGAGAGAAGGATAGTACTCCAGGCGGACGCCGGATAGGCTTTGCAGCATGGAGGCTTGGAAGCGGTCGAGACCGAGGGCCGAGCCCACCCAAATATTACCCTCACGGTCCCGCAGGATGGCCTCCGTCTGCTCGGAGACTGAGGTCTCCTTCACTACTTCTGTGGGTTGAAGTGTAGAAACATGTGAAATTCCCCGATAGTCCTGCGCCATCCAGATGGTACCTGAGGGCAAGATAGCAATCCTGGCCAACCCTTTAGTCGGGATGGTTGAGCCGGGAGCCTCCGTTTCGACCGGATGGACCGAATGCCAGGCGTCGCTTACCCAGAGCTGACCATCAGCTGTTGCCGCGAAATCGACGACAGCGAAGCTCTTCATCGGATAGAGCGCAAACTTCATCTCCGATTCTTTCAAGCGGAAGACCTTCTGGCGTGCTGCGGTCCAGAGCGTTCCGCTCCGATCAAAATAGAGGGTGTAAAGTTCATCATTCGGCAGTCCATGTTCGATCCCGAAGTTCTCCCACTTCCGGCCTTTGAAAACAATGAGCTTCCCGTCGCCCAGCGCCCAAACCGACCCATCGCTTCGGCACAGAAGCTTCTGGACTTCACCGGGACCGAGCCCATTGCGGCGATTGTAGTTTGTCACGCTTCCATCGGAGCCGAGGTGGCTGATCCCTCCGAGACGAAATCCTATCCACAGTCCGCCCTGTTGGTCGGCGGCAAGTGATTCGACGTCGGAAAAAGGGAGCGGCGTATCGAGAGAGGTGAGGGGGTACGATGCAAATTGAACGCCATCGAATCGATAGAGCCCCAGAGGTGACCCGATCCAGAGGTAGCCATCTGTGGTTTGGGCGAGTGCGGCGATATGCACGGGAGCGCCGTCCCGTTGCGTCCAGCTCATATGAGCGGTTGCGGGACGAAGTCGGGGGTGAAACTCTGGATTCTTTCGCTCCTGTCCTTGAATCGCGGCTACGCTCGCGAGCAATAGGATGAAGGCGTGAGAGAGCTTCCACTGCTCAATTCGAGCGTGGTGCGTTTCCGCTCTCTTTCGGCGGCGCCACAACATCAGTCCGCGACCTCCGTATTAGATCTAGCCATCGAGAAAGCCGCGTTTGATTGCAATTAGGACCGCATGCGTTCTGTCGTTCGCTCCGAGCTTGGAAAGTATGCTCTTCATGTGGCCCTTGACCGTATCTTCTGTAATTGAAAGTTCGTCCGCCACAATCTTGTTCGAGTTTCCCGCGGCAACACTCCTCAGCACCTCAACTTCTCTCTGAGACAAGGCATCCGCGCTGATGTGCTCGGCAAGTTCCGAGGCTATCTCTGGAGGTATGCGCCGGCCTCCGGCATGCACGGTTCTGATGGTGCCGAGAAGTTCAGTGCGCAACATGCTCTTCAGCAGGTACCCTAAGGCACCGGCCTTCAAAGCACGCGAAGCCTGAACATCCCCGGAATATGTTGTAAGAACAACGATTCTGGCTTTCGGGAACTCCTTCCTTATGGCCTCAATTGTGGCAATCCCATTCATGCCGGGCATCTGCAGGTCCATCAATGTTATGTCAGGTCGAAGCTCGCGAAAGAGGGTCAGTGCTTCCTCGCCGTCGACCGCCTGCCCCACAAGTTCCATGTCCTTCTGGGACTGCAAAGCGAATGCGATGCCGTCACGCATCAGGGGATGGTCATCAACACACAGGACCCGTATGGGGCTGGAAATCACGGTCGGACCTCCCTTCCGCGATAGGCGTCAGACAACACTAATGTCCCTACAAGCCGCAGCGGACGTGTGAATACACTAACACCTCGCCTCGGAACCGATTAACCCTAAAGTGTTGCTTGCCAACCCCACTTCGTGAGCTTCGAGTCTTTACCGTGAGCGCTTACTCTGAGGAGATGAATTTCAGCTTTCCGCGCGGACGATCCGGGCTGGGGCTCCTGATCGTGCGCGCAACGGTCGCAGCGGTCATTCTGATCATCGCGAGCGCGCACCTGGTGAACGGCGCGTTCGGTGCGCTATCGGTTCTGTTAATGGGGTTGGCAATTCTGATCGGTCTAGGTCTTTTTACATCTCTTGTCTCCATGCTTGCAGCAGTACTGATCCTTGCGCTAACGCTCGTGTCCCATTCGGAGCCGATACTCGGGACCACTCTCGCCGCGCTGAGCGCGGCAGTGGCTCTGATGGGTGGCGGAGCATATTCGATCGACGGACTTCTTCACGGGCGACGAAGAATCATATTGCCCAAGACCTAGAGAAACTTCCAGGGCCTCTCCGCATTCGTCGAAGCATCTCGATCAAAATATCTTCATCAGGAGAAGCGTTTCCGAGCGGTCTCTGCCTTGATGAGGCATAACTCAATTTGTTCATTCAGGAAAGATTAAATGACTCTCGAGTGCCCATCGACACCGAATTCCTGCTGCCTGAACACTACTCACTGTTAGATCACCTTGCCTCACTTCTCCTGCTAACACAAGATAGGCAATCTTGAGTCTAGATTTGCATTGTCAGCTTCCACACAAATCCCGTATCCGATTGCCCAGGCAGGCCTATCGACCTGCCATTGGCCAACGCCGCTAGGGAAACACGTTTTATGGATATCCGCGCACGGCAAATATGACAGTCGTGCATAACAAGTTATCACGCAGGAGCTTTTCTAAGTTGACATACGCTCGGACGGGTCCGTTCAGAACACGGCCGCCGTATCTCGAAGGAGATCGAATGGGAAACAAGAGCAAGCAAGAAGCCGGTCGCACTAAGGGGATGCGAGACTTCACCAACGTTAAGGATCGCAGCGCAGCGTCGCCTGCGTTGGGCGAAGTCAAAGCCAAGCGTGTTGGCAAAGACTGCGACTATGACAATGAACTTCGTTGCTTGCAGATCGAACTGGTCAAATTGCACGAGTGGGTCCGTCACGAACACCTGAAAGTCGTCATTCTCTTTGAAGGCCGGGATGCGGCCGGCAAGGGCGGCGCTATCAAGCGAATCACTGAATCCCTCAATCCGCGCATTTGCAAAGTCGTGGCGCTCGGCACACCAACTGAACGCGAAAAGACTCAATGGTATTTTCAGCGCTATGTCGCTCACCTTCCCGCAGCTGGCGAGATGGTCCTCTTTGACCGCAGTTGGTATAATCGCGCAGGCGTCGAGCGAGTTATGGGATTCTGCACCGAATCTGAGTACCAGGAGTTCATGCTCACATGTCCGGAATTTGAGTGTATGTTAGTTCGCTCCGGCATCATCCTTATAAAGTACTGGTTCTCGGTAAGTGACACGGAACAGGAGCGCCGCTTTCAGGACCGCATGAAGAGGCCTACCAAGCGGTGGAAGATCAGTCCCATGGACCTCGAATCGCGCAAGCACTGGGCAGACTACTCCAAGGCCAAGGACGACATGTTTAATAACACTGACCACAAGCAAGCGCCGTGGTTCGTCGTCGACTCGGAAGACAAGAAGGCCGCGCGTCTGAACGTTATCCGCCATCTTCTGTCCAAGATCTCCTACAAGGATCTCACTCCCGCGGTATTGGAACTGCCACCGCTCGAGAAGTCGGATTACGTTCGCCCACCCTTCCGGGAGCAACACTTCATTCCAGTCGTATACCGGTAGTGATCTGCCTCATGCGGTTGGTCGTCTGTTAATTCTGAAGGGCGCGGACTGTACGGGTCGGAAGTGGGTCAAGAACGGTGTGACAGTTGGTCTCGTTGCAAGGCACGCTCACCATGGGTAACAAGATCGAGAGCAGTTCCCTGCCCCACGCATGGATCGACCACCGAAGCCGACCCAATGAATGCGAGAAGCGGGTGTCGAGATAGAGAGTGTGCAAAGTTGTGGGCTGAATTATTCTTTGGGGATGAAATGGACAATCAAGCTGGTATTTGAGGCGGTCCATGGCAGCTCCGTCGAACACGAGCTGGGGACCATCTAGCGGGCGGAGGAAATCTCCCCGGCCACCGTGGGATTGACTATAGCAGAAGGAAAAGCGCTGCTTGCGAGCCTGCAGGAGCAGGTGGCGACCGGGCAAGTTCAACAACATGCGGCAACCTTCAGGTCTTGCCCGAAATGTGGGAATCCATTTCGCACGAAGGGTCATTACCAATCCACTCTGTTGGAGACAATACGTTATCTGGAATTGAACGCAGACTCCATGCCCGATTACGGAAAGCGGTACAGCGCCGGTCAAAGAATCTCTACTGGGTTTGTCGAATCGGCAGTCGACGAAATTATCGCGAAACGGATGGTCAAGAAGCAGCAGATGAGATGGAACCGGCAAACTGTCCAGGGTTTCTTAGACGTTCGCATTCATGTGCTCAATGGGACTTTGGAAGACGCATTCCGTCATTGGCACAAAGGCTTCCAGCCTGTCGTTGACCAAACCCATCTGGCTCTCTCAGCATGACCAGCCCACAACTTTGCACATTCTCTGACCTGGGTTGGGGTTTATCGTCCCTGGTGACTTCGATCACTGAATGCATGGGTGGTCGTGGTAGACT
>Ga0182016_10002529_pt1 | contig 21434 bp, 8 predicted proteins | sample 712S2MmetaG_FD_120491 | JGI IMG/M metagenome (GOLD analysis project Ga0182016, IMG submission 120491) | Permafrost microbial communities from Stordalen Mire, Sweden - 712S2M metaG | ecosystem: Environmental > Terrestrial > Soil > Wetlands > Permafrost | place: Sweden: Stordalen | collected... | reverse complement strand
TCTGGTGCTAATGCTCAGAATGCGATTTTGATAGGTAAGCCGTTTGCCGGAGGGGGCAATCCCGACGCTTCAAATCCGGGCGTTACATGCCCAAGCCATGTGAAAAATACTGGCAATTGGTATAACCCGTGCGCATTCGCCAATCCCCTGCCGGGCAGCAATATCCCAATTTCTGGACCGGGCATGTATGTAACTGGAACGGCCAACGCGATTGCTTACCTGGGGGGTAAATCCAACCAAATCCCGGGACCCGGATATAACCGAGTAAATATGTCTCTGTTCAAGAGCTTCCGTACCGTCGAATCGCAGAGAGTGGATCTTCGCGTCGACAGCTTCAACCTTCTCAATCACCCGAGCTGGAGTGTCTGCAACTCAAACAACGGACCGGAGGGCGGAAATATCTGCCAGCCGTTATCACTCCAGAATTACACGCCCGATGCGCGATTCCTTCAGTTCTCAGCGAAGTACGTGTTCTAGTGGCGTTACTAATACCCGAACGTGCCACATCCAGAATCCCCTTTCAGTCTGAACCCTGGTGCTAGCCTGAAGGGGGAATTGACGAATCAAGAGGTGTGTTGTCCAGCGAAGGGCAGGACGCGTTAATGCACATTAGACATATCGCGAAGTTAGTTAAGTTGGCTCGCGCAGTTATAGTTATTCCTTTGGTGTCATTCGGGACAGTTCCAGCTCAGGCTACACCCGGTCAAGGTCCACTTGCAGCCTCAATCAACCCTGACAACGGTTGGTATTCGCTAGCGGCAAAAGACGGCCAGACATTCTTGCGCAATACGGCGGTTGGCGTGAAGGTTGATGGGCGCTGGATCCATCCCGACGACTACTCCAGGCCAACGATCATACGGGGAACGTCCACCGGTGAATTGGGAAATTGCCAAACATGGGAAGTAACATACGCCGGGACGCAAAGTCTGCCGAGCCTTATCTATAAAATCAGAACCTATACAAAACTCCCAGCCGGAGATATAGAGGTAATTGTTCGAAACTCAACGACTAAAAACATATCTGTGCAGGATATACGTTCTGTCGATGTCAAAGGCAGTGCGGCGCTGAGCCTCGGAGCGCGGGAGACAGATGACAGAATACTGTCAGACAGCGTCAGCGAAAATCGACCAGTCGTTATGATTCATGACCTGGCAGACGTAAAAGATCAATCACATCCCATGCACCGCGGTGTAGGGAGCCAGCTCATCTATAACCCCCAATCAGGACGTAGCTTGTTTTTTGGAGCTTTGACCTCCGACAAGTTCCTGACAATTCTGAGACTGCGCCTTGGAGGCTCGACGGCGGACCGAAACATTGCTGCCTACGAGGTTGACTCAGCTGGAACTACGGAGTTGACGAAGGAGGATTCGCTTCAGGAAGCACCGCAAGAGGACCAGATTGAGCTCAGTCTTTCTGTGCCGCCTGATAAAGACCTGAGGGCCGAGCGGCTTTTCTTCAGCTTCAGCAACGATTATCACGAACAGCTGACTACCTATGGGTTATTGATTAAACACATCCATCATGCGCGAGTCCTAAATCCAACCCCCATGGGATGGTGGAGTTGGACGGCGTATGGCCCAAACCTCAGCGCTAACAATGCAGTTATCAATGCTCAATGGGAATCACGATATCTCAAGCCGTTAGGCTACGATTTCTTTCATATAGACGAGGGTTACAGCATCGCGAGAGGCGATTACCTCAGGCCAAATCCAGTGTTATTCCCTAATGGATTGGGCGGCGTCGAGAAGAAAGTCGCAGCTCTGGGCTTACTCCCGGCGTGTGGACGGCGCCATTTGAGGTTTCGGAAACTTCTTCGGTTTACAAGGATCATCCCGATTGGCTCGTGCACGACTTCCAGGGCAAGCCGATCCGGCTGATTGGCTGGGTCATTTCGAAGAAGGATCGCTTGTATGTCCTGGATGCAACTAATCCGGGAGCTCAAAGTTACCTGCGAGATGTCTATTCAACATTCGCGAAGAAATGGAGTATCAGATATATCAAGCTGGACTTCATGGAAGACACTTGTATTGAAGGCAAATACTATCGCTCGAACACCACAGCCCTTGAGGCTCAGAGAAACGGATTAGCCATCATTCGATCGGCCGTTGGAGACAAGGTTGTCCTTGATAAAGACGGTGGAGAAATGTTGAATCCAGTGGGGATTGTCGATACGGGAAGGGTATCAAATGATTCAGGGCACGACTTTGACCGGAGTAAATCGGCTGCCCCCGGGATCGCAGCCAGATATTTTATGAATCGCAATTACTATATTACCGACCCCGATGCTTTCACAGTTACGAGGGGCAAAGATGACAGTGCATTAACAATGGATGAAGCGCGTGTGTCGATAGCGCTTGCGGCTGTTTCAGGCGCCATGTTTGAGATCGGGGATGATTTACCGACCCTCGGATCGGAACCTGAACGCCTTGCTTTGGTGGAAAATCAAGATCTGATAAGAATGGCACGGATGGGCCGAGCCTCTATCCCTCTTGACCTGATGACGTATGTTCCGGAGGATGAACAGCCGAGCATTTTCCTGCTCAAAGAAAGCTCACAGCAGAGCATCTTGACGATCTTCAACTGGACAGATCATTCCCGGTCCCACACGATTGGACTTTCCAGCCTGGGTTTGAAAGCGACTGGTTCATACGCGATTGTCGATGTCTTTGATAAGAAACAAGTGCCTATTCAGGATTTGAATTCTTTGGTTGTGGCTCAGCCCGCGCATTCGGTACGGGTGCTAAAGATCGTCGAGATGTCGTCCGCTTCGAAGACATCTGAAGTGCAGCGGCCGACTCCTACAGGGAACTCTCTGAGTGAAACAAAGAGCCGCGACAAGCTTAAATGAAGCTGAACGTGGAGACAGTTATGTTGATACAGTCGTCGCAGAAACTTGTCGATGAGCTATGTTTTTCACTATCGTGAGCGCTAACGTAGATGTGGCAGAACTATTACCGCATTAAAAGGGGGTCATCTTGGCAGTCGCAATCAAATCTGTCAATGGGATGCCGCTCAGTGCCGACATGGAGGAGTGGGACGAGTTTCTAAAGGGTCGCTACCGGGAGTGCAAGTCAGAGGAAGGATTTCGCCAGTATGATGCCGAAGCGAACCCCGGCGTGGCGAATTTCTACAGACTGAACCACGAGAACCAGACTCTTGATTTTGTGATGCAAAAGGAACAGCAGTATTTCACGATGGATAAAGGGGAGAGGTCCCTATGGGATGCGGCTGAGTTTCTGAATACGTTGGTCGACGACAGCGACCCCGACACGGATCTAACTCAGATCGAGCACCTTCTGCAAACGTCTGAAGCCATCAGAGCGGATGGTCATCCTCGTTGGTTCGTTTTTGCCGGCTTTGTGCATGACCTGGGGAAGATACTGTGTCTATGGGGTGAGCAGCAGTGGGGGGTCGTTGGGGATACGTTTCCAGTTGGCTGCGCTTATTCAGAGTACATTGTGTTTCCAGAGTTCTTTGCCGGAAACCCCGACCTGAAGCATCCAGTGTATTCCACAAAATATGGTATCTACGAGCCGAACTGTGGGCTCGACAAAGTTCATTTTTCCTTTGGCACGATGGTTATATCTACGAAGCAATGAAAAACTATCTGCCCGAAGAGGCTCTCTACATGCTGCGCTATCACTCGTTCTATCCAGGGCACAAGCATGGGGCATATCGGCACCTGATGAATGATCGAGATGTGGAGATGTTTCGCTGGGTCAATGAATTCAATCGGTACGACCTATACTCCAAGGGTCACGCGAAGCCGAAGATGACGGAATTGAAACCTTACTACGATGATCTTTTCGCAGAGTTCTTACCGGAAAAGATCGCATGGTAGGACAGGGGCGATTCCGGTTCCCGCGTTTTCGGGTACTTGCCTTCATTTCGAGTCTCCATTTTGGCTTTCAAGCCCTGGCCGAATCATGCAAAAAAGCGTTTACAAGAGATTCGTTTCCGGCCGCAGAGGAGTTTGAATCGTTCCTGCATGCCCACCAGCTTTCCACGCTGTGTCAGGTTCGCTCTGCCTGAAGGGCGCGAGCGAGGAGTTCGACCAGCAATTGAACTCGCGCGTTCTGAGATGAACTAATTACTTGTGGGACGCGACAGGAGCCGCGCCGATGGCGCCGCTGCTCCGTCCTAATCATGTTGGCCTTGCGTTCATTGGGATCTGGGCCATGATTCCGCTCGTTCCGGAAGCAGGCCCACGCTCCTCATGGCTGGGAGCCACTTGTGCATGGGCATGCCCTCAGGAAGAAGCGGACACTTCAAGCTGAGGTCTTTGGGCTGACAGTTCCAATTCGATGGCTCGGGGAAACAGAATGTTGTTTTCCAGATGAATGTGCTGGTGAAGATCGTGCTGAAATTCCTTCAGGCCACCGTAGAACGCGTGATACGTGGGACAGGCGCCAACGGGCGTGACGAAGTTGCTGCTCAAGCTCTGGATTGCCGCAAGAAGCGTTCCGGCGGCCTCATGCTCGCTGATCATCATTGCGATGGGATTTGTTACTGCGCCGAAGCACGCATCGGGAAACGCGCTGCCGGAGACCAGTGCCGTGTCCAGTGCAGCGATATAGGGAAACAGGATGTTCTCTTCCTTGGCAAGGTGGTGAGTCAGTTCGTCGTCGAGTTGCGCAAGGGCGCTCTGAATTGCCGGCAAATGGCGCTGCGTGTCGCCGTGGCGATTCACCACTTTTTGTGCGAGTACGGCAAGGCGCGGCAGTTCTCTCTTTACGTAGGCGTGATGCGTGGCGACAATATGCTCAATGAGCTGGCGCAGTGATGCCTGCGACCAATCCATGGCTAAGGGAGTTGCCGTGTTTGCTGCGGAATCCAGCGCGGCCAGGACTTCATCGGCGGAAAGATTGCCGGCCATGCAAGCTTCGCCGAGGGGCTTGCGGCCGCCACAGCAATAGTCGATGCCGAAGCGCTCAAAGACGCGGATGGAATGAGGTTGCTCGAGGGCAATCTCGCGAACGGTCTGTGTAAGGATGGTCATGATTCTCTCCTTCGATCACCTTAGAAGGGGCCGGCAGACGGCGCAGCGACTTAAGTCACTCGGGCTCAAATCCAGCGGCGGGCCATCGCGATGCTAGACTTTCTCCCATGGCGAGCGAAAGCATCGATCTGGCAACGACACTGGAGAAGACTGCGCTCCTCTCCAGCTTGTCCCGTGCTGAGATTCAATCGCTGGCCGCGCGTACGGTGCGAAAGCACTTCACAAGCGGCGAGTTGCTGTTTTCAGAGGACGAGCCGTGTCACGGGCTGCACATAATTGCGCGGGGCACAGTGCGCATCTTCAAAACCTCGGTGAATGGACGTGAGCAGGTGCTGGCCCTGAACCATGCGGGGGAATCGGTGGCCGAACTGCCGGTATTCGACGGTGGTCGCTATCCAGCTTCTGCAATGGCGATTGAGGATGTGGAACTGGCGTTCATTTCGCGTCCGGATTTTCATGCGTTCTGCCTGGAACACCCCGAAGTGGCGCTCAAGATGCTGGCCGTGGTCGGGGCTCGCCTGCGGAGACTTGTCGGAATCATTGAGGAGCTATCTTTCACCACCATTCGTCAGCGGCTCATTTCGGTGCTCCTGCGCCTTGCAGATACTGAAGGCCGGCAAACTCAACGAGGAATTGAATTCCAATTGCCGGCCAGCCACCAGGAGTTAGCCAGTCAGTTGGGAACGGTGCGTGAATTGATCTCGCGCAACCTCGCGCGGCTGCAGGCCGAGGGGCTGATCGACGTAGATGCGCGGCAAATCGTGGTCAAAGACAGGTGTGGTCTGCACGCGCTGTTAACGTCAATGTCTTAGCAGTCTCAGTGATCGTAGCGGTCTGAGTTGGGAACCAGATCCATGTAAATCAGGCGCGAAACATTGGTGTACCAGTGATTGGTGGCGCGCGCCAGGCCGATCAATCCAAAGAAGACAACCGCCAGCACCGCGGCCACAACTTGCGGTTTGAGAGCGCGGCGCTGCCAGCGAAGTTGCGTTGCCTGCGGCGCTGCGCGATCCACCACGCTTTGCGGCCACGGCGGAAGCGATAGCTGCAGCGCATTCTCGGCTGGACAAACGGCAATGCACTCCATGCATCCGGTGCACTCCACTGAGCGAACCTGCACCAGCTTGTCGACCGGCAAATGCGAGGGGCAAGCCTTGTTGCACTTACCGCAGTCAATGCATGCCTGGTCATCGCGCCGAATCTTCACGGGGCTCACAGTCGAAACGATACCCATCAGCGCGCCGTAAGGGCAAAGAAAGCGGCACCAAGCGTTCTGAATAAAAAATGACAGCACCACCAGGAAAGCAACTACGACAATTCCCACGCCGCCAATGTGGCGGAAGAAGTTGAGCATCTTTACGTCGGCCACAATGCCGAACGGAGACGCGAGAAAACCGCCCAGCGCCTCGGTTGACATGGTGAAGACAATGAACACAAAGAAGGCAAGGAGCAGGTATTTCAGACTGCGCAGCAGCCAATCCAGCCAGCGTGGCAGCACCAGGCTCCGCCCCATCAACTTGCGGCCAATCTTCCACAGGTACTCTGAAAGCGTGCCGACAGGGCACAGCCATGAGCAGAACGACTTCTTGATCAAAAGACTCGCCACGAGGAACGCACAGAAAAGCACCATCGCCGACGGATGTATTTCCGTTATCTTGCCGGTGCCGACAAAATACCTCAGGTTCATGAGCCCAGCAATCGGCAGCCACCCGTCCACTCCGGAGGGCCGCTCCACGTAAAAGGAACTGCCCTGGCTCTCGAAGAAACGCACCCAAAGAATGAACTGGACGCCGATCCATGCATTGAGCGCGAGAAAAGCAAACTGCACTGCGCGTCGAACTTGTTGCGAGCGGTCGGGCGACAGTCTGCGCACCAGCACCTTTTTCTGTTTCGGAGGCGTCGCGACCTTGCCGGGAGATGCGGAAGCAGTCAACATGGGGACCTTCTGCAACCTACGATATAGAGCGTCTCCACTTCACCGTATGACTTAAGTCACAGCAGTTATGCCGGGAGCAAGATAAACCTGAGGATGAACACGGATTAACTGCAATCGCATCGGCGGCACAGAGAATGAAAGAGAAACCCATGGCGAGCGAAAGCGCAAGCATGAGCAAGGCGAAACAACCTCAATCCAAAATCTGGTATCTGCCCCGCGAACACGGAGCGACGGCGATGCTGATGATTCCAATCGTCTGCGCAGCGATTCTTGCCCGTCAGTGGCGCTGGAGTGAACTGGCCGCGTTGACGGCAGCATTCGCGGCTCTCGCGGCTAAGGATCCCATGGTCACGCTGGCGCGCCAGCGCTTTGTGTGGAAACAGCCGCATCCTGAGACTGCGGTCGCCGCCAGTTGGTTCGCTGGTTGGACTGTTTTGCTCTGCCTCAGCGGGTTGGTGCTCCTGATGACCTGGCCGTTCAAAGCGATCGTGGCAATGGGTCTCGGGGTCGGCGCATTCTCGGCACTGGCCATCGCGGTCAACGTCAGGAATCACCAACGCTCGACGCTTTTTCAAATCGCCAGTGCCGCGGCGCTTACATCCAGTTCATTGGCCACTTCGCTTTCCGCAACCGGCGGCATCGCGCCCTGGTGCTGGTTTTTGTGGCTCCTTCTGGCCTTGCAGGCTACGGCCGGGATTCTGGTGGTACACGCTCGTCTGGACGCGCGGGTCGCCATGCGGAGGCCGGCTTCTGGCACTGAAAAATCCGAACGATTCCGGCGCGCGGCCCAAATCTCCATCGCTACATTGGCCTGCGCTGCAGCGGCCACCGCTCTCCTTGGACACGCCTGGGTCACCTTGGCCCTGCTTACGCCTGTTGTGGGCTACTGGTACGATCTTCGCCTCCAGCAGCATGCTGAAAATCTCCAACTTCCGTTGAAGAGTGTCGGGCAGCGCGCGCTTGCACTGTCCTCCCTCTTCGCAGTCCTGCTCATCGTGGGATTCTGGTAGACAAGAAGTGAGTTACCGCCAACCGGCAGAAGTGCTCACTGAACCATTCAAGCGGATCAGTGTTTTCGGCAAGCGGCCGTAAACCGGGTTCACACCCATGCGGTGGTTGGCTTCTGCCTTGGCAGCCAGGCGGAAACGCGTAACTCGTTGAAATCATGAGCCACGGATGTCTCCTTTTGGCGTCCAGGGACAACCTGGCAACTGATGATCGAACCCTTATCGGAGCCGCGTCCTCTGTCCACTTGATGTCCAACGGCTCGATTTTCGGTACGAAGCTCCGTACCGGCCCAGCTGCTTACTAAAGGCGCAGGTCCCTTGCACAGCAATCGAGCGAAGAACAAATGTCTGCTTGATGAGAGATCAAGAAGCATCCCGTTGGTCACGGAGGGCTCAGGAAGGGGCGTCGGGCTATGCGCTTCGCGCAAAACATTCAAAAAAGGTTGTTGGCAAATTCACGTTACTTCAGATATAGTCTGCTGATCACGGGAGTAACATTGGAGAACCACCCCGGAAGTACCATCGGTCCAATTCCAGAAAATGCCATGGAGCCGGCACCCAAATCTTTTTTTAGACACCGGAACGCCTGTTCAATGTGCAAAAGATTTTAAAGAAAATAAATCAAACTTTTCCCCGCATATTCTGCCAAATCGACAGCTTCCCACCGGGCCTCTGAAAATCTTATCTGCTTGAACTGACACACATTCTGGCTCGTTGAACTTTGCCCTGCATTAACTCGGAGATAGCAATCTTGCAAAGAGCAAGAAGTCATTGGCTATCTTTGTCGGTTTAGTGCATGCAATTGCCGAATCCCTTTGAGGAGATGCAAGTCGGCCCCTTGATCCGAGCCGCAGCTCCCCAGCCGTTTCCCGTTTACCTCACCGGCGTGCTTTCCCGGAACGCCCGAAGACGCACTTCGTAATTGGAGACCCCCCATGGCAAAGAATCTAACCTCCTCCGTCAGTAAGATTGTGCTACCCGTTTCAGAAGGCGCAGTGCAGCGCACACCCGTCGTCAAGTATCCCCGGCCCATACCGTATCCCATCAATCTTCAACAGGAGTGGGCGCCGGCCTGGTTTTACAGCGCGCTCAATTGGCTGGGCAAGCCCTACCAGGACGCGGGCAATGTGACGCAGCGATTTGGCCCGTACCTGATCGGTTCTGACGTTGACCCTTACATTCATCTTGGGTCGACGCGCTTGTTCGTCATCTCCGTGGTTCGCGAGACCTTGTTCCAGCTTTCGCTCGCGCAGGACGTGAACTCGCTCGCACCGATGCCTACTGAGGGGGCCTTGTATCCGAACACGGATGCAGGCATTACCGCGCTATACCAGGCCCTGTCGGCAAGCTCCATCTTCTCCGCGGTAAATTTTTGCTATATCCCAGGCCGTGTCGGAACCGATTTGAGCCTTGCCTATGAAGCCCTGGCAGGCGTCGATACTGGTCTGTCGACCGGGTACGATCCGGCGACGGGCCTTCGCAGCATCGTGCTTGGCTCGGCGGTGTCGCAGGCCGTTCCGCTGGATGAATTCCTGATTACACACAACGTGCAGATATACGACGATAGCCCGGCGATCGTGCCCCTGGTGACGTCACTGGTGTACGACGTAACGCAGAACAACGCCCTGGGCGCGACGACGTTTTTTCTTCCCACTTTTTACACACGAGACCATGTGTCGCCCAACAACTACTACGTGAGCAGCTTCGGCGCATCCACGGCAACGACCTCCGGCGACAATGCTAATTGCGGCCAGTCCGTTGTCTTCCCCGGCGGCCCAGGATACGAAGCCGCGGCAGCCACGGCGCTGAACCTTGTATCCACGATCTCAGCCGCACTCTACGGCGGCGACACGGTTACCACTTACACGTTCGACACGTCGACCGTTGTGACTACGTCGACAATTCAGCCGATGATGGAAGCGGGCATTATCTCGCTCACCTTCTCGGGATCTTCGCCGGCGTCTATCTTCGCCAGCCAGCAAATCATCGGCTTCTATCGCGAGAACGCGTGGAGCACCTGCCTCGGTCTACCCATCTACGACTTCGGTGAGAATAACGCCAGCTTTACCGCGACTGCCACTACTCTCAACCGCCCCAACCTCATCTACGATCCCACCGCTCCGTTTCTTAACGGCGGCTCGCTGCAGAATGTTGTCCGCAGTCTCATCCAGGCCGCGTACCTGTTTTCAATTGATCGGTTAGTCTCCATTCTTGATGACGCCATCTCGGCGAAGGGCGCAGATACCGGTGTCGGTCTCAGCGTCACCACTTCCGCGCTCGACTTTGACATGAGTTCGACACCCGCTGCCGGCCTTGTCGAGCAACTGGCCGTGCCTGTTATCGCAACCGTCACCACGACACCTCCGGCGTTCAGTATCTCCATCGCCGGGGCCCCGAATGCCAACTCTTTAGAAAAGACCGGTGCCGCTCAGGCTGCAGATGCAAGCCAGGCCAGCGCGCAGTTGAACGTGCCTCAACCCAAAGTGGCGAAGGTGAGGGGCCGAAAAGCGGCTGCGGCCGCCAGCGCTGAGGCAAGGGTGGCTGACGCGACCGCTCCACCGGCGACGGCAACAACTGCGCAGGGGATGATTTCCACCCACTCCACCAACCTCATTGCGACCACGCCCATCGGAGGCGCCGCCAACAATCCCCCGCCTGTTCAACAAAGCCCTGTCACGATTCAGGTGGGGCTCACCGCATCCATCCCGCAAGAAGCGCTCATTGGCACGGGCATCACCAGCGTTGAAATCGGCACTCGCTTTATGGAGCAGAATCTGGGCTCCGGCGCGGCGCTTGACGCGGAGACCGCGGGCGTTATTGTCAACCTCTTCAATCCGGGCACGCCACTTTCCTCAGTGGCTCCATACAGTCTCGCCATCGCCGCGGCGGGAGTCACTTTCAACGCCGGCATCTCATATGTGCTCTCGTTGACCGGACAAAATCTTTCTGTCCGCGGCTCCGACGGTTCCACCGTGACATCGGTCGTAACGGAGAGTACGGCGGACGCGGCCTTCACATTCGTCGGCTCAGTGATGTACTCGTCGTCGATAACGTCCGTCACGCTCTACCCCAAGCTGTCACTCACTCTGCCGGCTCCCGCGGTCGGCAGCTACGGCATCCAGCAGGGTGCAAGCTACAGCGTTCGCCTCACCGTTGGCGATGGAAGCTGTGAGTACGACATCGTTGACGCAACGCAGACTGTGCTTGGCTCCGACATCGCCGTGCCTAATCCTACGGCGGGCAACAACTCGAACCCGCAGCAAGGTGAAGTCTACTTCGGCAGCTTCCTGGGCGGGGCAACCGGGATGACGGTATGGATGGTGCCTGTCTTCCTCACCGTTGTTCCCACGCAGCTTACCGGCGCAAGCTTTAACGGTACAGTGACGCTGGACGCGCAAGCCAGCGGCGTTCCCGATTATCAGCTCCAGATTACAGACAGCTCGCTCTTCGTTTATTCCAATATCAACGTCGATACCAGCGCCATTGGCTCGCTCAGTTCCAGCAACGTTTTGCTGGCCAGCGCCGTCATCAATTCCTCGCCCGACGACACAAGCTCGCAGGCGTTCGCGCCCTGCAAGGTGCTTATGGGCCTGGTTCGCCAGGTGCAGATGGGCCCGGTGCTTCAATACGTCTTTGTGCCTGAAGATGACAGCGTGGTGATCGGCACAACGCGCTACATGCTGAGCGTCATCAATCTTGAAGGGATGGATATCGATCTCACCAAACTGCCGTACCCGCCGGTCTTCTGGCCGGGGTCGCAGTACTGGCAGTTCGCCAACCGTCACAATCCCTACATCGATGTGGGCTACACCGGCGAAACACAGGCCGACCGTCTCAGCACCGCCGAGGCAGACACCGTGAGAATAGGCCTTGCGACCTCGCAGGCCCAGGAACCGATGCAGCTGTATCTCGATACCGATAACACCATCATGACGGTGCGGCCCATCTTCGAATTTCCTTTTGATACAACCACTCAATCGATCGATCAGGGGCAGCTCACAGACATCGCGAATACGATTCTCAGCTTGTTGAGCACAACTTTTCCGGCTAAAACCGTGCAGGCTCCCAGCGCATTGGACGCGGAGAGGATCACTGTGCCCGCGGCACTCCAACTCGACAATCCTTACACTGCGGGTGTAACTGCAACGGGAGATGCGTCTGCGCCATCCACTACCGCCGCGGCAACAAGCATCGTCGCGTCCGCTGTGATCGGCCAGACCGTCACCAATCTCGCTCCCAACTCCATTGCCGGAGCAACCGCAAAGGGGCTCGCCGCAAAGCAGAGCCTGGCTGTTCAACAGGCGCAGGAAAGCTTTGCCGCGCTTGGCGTCACCAAGGCCATGACTCCTCAGGTTGACGTCACTCAAGCTCGAAGCTTCGCATCGGGCGAGCAAAGAGACGAGGCTGCGAGCCGCGACTACGACAACATCTACGGATTCTCTATCTATAACTCGGCTACTGGAGAAGCTTACCTGGTGGAAGTGGTTGGCGCCGATCTCAACATTCCCGATCAGATTCCTTACACCACCGAAAATGCGGACTACGATCCCTTCTATGTTCGCGTCGTCTTTCTCAACACCCTCACTTGCTACAACATGTCCATCATCGTGCCGTCGATGGTGCACGACCAGTACGGTCACTTGGCCCACCTGAACAACGCCTACCAGAATGTTCTAAGCCAAACCAACCAGCTCAATCTCGGCTATCTCTATTCCGTTTACGACAGCTCAAACAACTTCGACAATCTCAACTTCAGCCCCTACGGTGCTCAATCCGGCCAGAGTCAAATCAGCGCGTCCGAGTCCTATGTTTATACCAATCTGCCGTACGCCGCCGGGCCGACTGCTGTTTTCAGTCCGGCCAGCCTCTTTGGCGAGCTCTCGACAATGATGAGTCTCAGCGCTTCAGTTGAAAAGGCAGCGCCGCGCGTCGATATAAGTTCAGAATCATCGAGGTTCAATCTGTCGGGGATCTCATTTATCGAGCCGACAGAGCCGTTGCCGTTTTTTGTGTGCCGCCGCCAGAACTGGAGCGCAGATTGTCTGCTGATGCAGGCCACCCAGCCCGCGGGTACGTCAATTTATCTTGCATTTGGCGGAGGAGACCTCATACCCTTCCGGCTTGACGCGCCATTTACCGTCGACAAACGCCAACCCGCCTATCTGTACGCACTCACGCACACCTTCTCAGAAGCTGAATATGCCGCGGCGCAGACCATCTCTGTCGGCAATGTACCCTACGTGATCGGGCTCTCCACCGAGTACGGCACCCCGCAGTTTTACAACTTCTCAATCAACGCTACCGCAGGAACAGCGGACCTGCAGACCGGCACGGTGCAGCCTCTGCAATTTCCAACGGATATCTACATCGCAGGGCAGGCAAGCGCCACGCAGACCTCGGTAACCAATCTCGAAGGAGGCCTGCTGAGCGACACGAGCGGCTTCTTGAATCGCGATTCCGGATTTAACGCGATCAACCAGCCGTTCCAGGTGATCCCTTACAACAATCTTGTTTACCTCATCCGCGTGGTCGCCAACGCCTATCCATTGGGACTGATCGGCTCCACTGGCATCAGCTCAGGTCTGCTGATCGACACCTTCGTTCCCTCAACGAGCGGTAACCTGCAGCTCGCACAGGGCGCCCGCTACAAGCGCAGCGGCCTGCAATACTTCGGCGCCAGCTACACGCCCACAACTATGGTCGACAGCCTCGATAACCTCGACTTCACCAGCATCACCAATGAAACCTTCTACGCTCCGACCATCTTTATTCCCATTCCTGAGATCGATTCAACTCAAAAATTTGTCGCGGACCTTTCGAACTTCCTCGGCCAGCAGTTGTGGACATTCATCTACGCTGAAATCGTCGCGCAACCAGGCGCGAAGGCGAATGGGGTCGCTTATACCGACGGCTACAACCTCGACGTCGAGGGCATGCCGGTGCTCAGCCTGCAGAAGCTGCACTTCGTTTACGATCCGCTTGCGGTGCTGTTCACGCCCAACGATCTTACTCACAAGTATCCGATCCAGCCTAAGCAGCAGATACTCGCGCTGACTAATGGCCAAATCCAGGAGGGCATCTGCTGGCGCACCGCCAACCCATTGCCGCAGAGTCTGCCACCCACCAACATCAACGCCCAGCAGTTGCTCACCAGCGGCCCTGAGATGGACGCGCCCAATATCGTGTATGGCTTGCACAACCGGCCAGTGATTACGCCCATCGACAGCAACTATCTGGGCATGTCGGTCAACAGCATCCAGTCTCTTTCGGGTGTGGTCTACAAAGTCGAGGAGTCAGCGCTCGCCAACGACCAGGTCGGCACCGGCTTTATTTCTGCTGTCTCTTCCACCGCGAACATGCTCATCGGCGTGCTGTTTGACTACAACAACAACGATCTTGGCACCTTGTCGCCCTACAACTCCACTGAGTCGACCAAGGGCGTGGTGTTCCTCAACGGCTACCTCAGCGCCGCCGGGTACAGCTTCTCCAGCCCCGATCACTTCGATGTGGATGACGTTCTACCCTCGCAGGTTCCACTGCTCGATCAGATTGCCAACGCCATGGGTCAGGACGTGGCTTTTTATAACCCCGATGTAAGCCTCCCGCGCCAGTATTGGAACTTGAGTTATGACACCTTCACCGGTCCCGGGCTGCCCAATTTCATTCCCAATGTCCCGCCGTCCATCGTCGACCCCGGGTTTAGCAATCGCACCCGCTCGCTGCTGCTGAGCATTCAGAACCCCGTGCGTCCCGATGCACTCGGCCTGGTTGACACCTTTAGCTCGGTCGTCTCTGCCAGCCTGCATCTGCAGAACGGCGTCACCGGCTCAGTCTTCCTCAGCAAGAAGGCCGACCGCAACGTGGCCTCAATCGGAAGCAACCCCGCCGGCTCGACAACCCTCTATGGCCTGCCCACTAAATACGATTTCTTCATCTTCTCGCGCGATCACTACAACACTCTCGAGGATGGAGCGTTCGAGCTCATCGACCAAGGCTACGCCATGTGCCTGGTCGACGACGGCTCAGGTACCGGCACCAAGGTGGCCAGCTATTACGTCGACAGTGACGGCAATTACAACGAGCTATATACCTATGTTCTCTACTCACCGAACGGCGGTGTTATTGAAACCAACAGCTTCGCGCTCAAGGTTACTCTCGGCGCACCTGCCAACCTCAGCGCCACGCCGATCATTCCCGAGACGCCGAACAACGTCAACCCGCAAGACCTCGTTGCAAATATCAACAAGCTCTCGAACCTGATTTACGCCACCATGGGCCCGTCGAGTCCCGGCCAGCCGCCGGCCTACATTCCCATCCAGGCTGTCGGTGGAGAGGCGCCGGCCAATCCCATTATTGGACCTCCAGGCTTTAATGGCTACACCCTCAACGTGATGGGTGCGGGTCACCAGCCTGTGCAGATCACGCAGATTTACTCGGGCGCGGTCACCTACGCCATCGCCGGTTCGACCCAGATCGTTCCCTATAGCGCCAAGTCCGGCAAATCCGTGCCTTTTTACGGCTCCATCTCCCATGGCCTCGATATGCAAACATCCATTCCGGTGCTGCAGTTCCCAGGCCAGCAATTATTCATACCGCGGGCGACCGATCCTGTGAATCCCGGCCCGGGTGTATTTGGCGGCTGCGGCCTTGGCGGGCTCATCAACACGCAGTTCAGCCGCGTCTTCCAGGGATCGGGAGCGGTGCCTCCTGCGCTCATCACCAACCCCACGCCCGGCACCACCATGAAGGCCGACGACCAGGTCTACTACACTTTCAACGCAGTTAGTAACACCATTTTCGATTCCACCGGTAAAACCGCAGCCGCAGCCGGCGGACAGTATTTTATCGACGCCACCGACCCGCTCAATCTCATCTACGTGGTCGTTACTCTGCCCAAGTTCACGCTGAACGGCAATTCATACACCGTGAACCTCAGCACCACTCTTTCAGACGGCATCACTTCGCGCTACAGTCTCGTCGTCGGCGGAAAGAGTTTCCAGTTCGGACCAGACAACGCGCACGTAACAGTCGATCGCACCCAATTCACCTTCAACCCCATGATCGGCGGCATCTACACCGTGACCTATGCCGACCTCGATGCCCCGTTGGCAAACGAAGCGCCCAGCCCCATCACACTCACCCCATTTACCATGACCGCGGGCGGAACGCCGGTCGAGATCGATGTCTTCAACCAGCCGGCATTATTGAACGTCATCGCGACCGGCGTTATAGGACACGATTACGCATACAACCCCATTCAGGGCACCGTCACCATCACGCAAAATGCGACCACGGCGACCGTGCCGCTTCAGACCGGCCTGGTCTTCGCTTCCTACAGTGGATACGGCTACGTCATCGGCTTCAGCAACGAGGCCTATACCATCAACGGCACGCCCATGTTCCCGTATTCGGCCTCGATGCTCGGGTCACCAGCCACTTATGCGCTCATGACGGCGCCGCAGATGTTCACCCTGGGCGGTAACTTCTATAGCTTTAATCAGGATCCCCTCGGCAATTACCTCAGCGTGACGGGCAACAGCCAGACTTATCCCATTAACCCCTATCAGTTCTCGATCAACGGCGCCATCTACATCATCAACACCAACGTGCAGCCATACACCGTGGTCGGGGGCGGCAATACGATCGCGATGACTGCCACGAACACCCAGTTCATTCTTGACGGCGTGCAGTACACCATTACGCTCAAGGGCGCTACGCTGAGTGGGGCAACCATCTCGGGGCAATTCAACATTACCCAGGCCAACGTGATCGTGATGGAGAACTACGTCTACCAGCTCGACACGCTCAACGGCCAGATCGTCGGCAATGGATTGAATTACCCACTTACGACTTCAGGCTTTACTTACACCATTACCACCGCCAACAACAGCTTTACCGTCACCACCGAACCCAACGCCACAACCGTCAACATCGGGAAAATCGAGTATCTGATCAACAACACCACGGTGGTCGGCGACGGCATCACTTATCCCATACTTACTTATCGCACCTTTGTCGACGGCACATCCACCTTCAACATCGGCCTCGACGGAACCGTGTCAGTTGCTCCGCCTCTGGCGTTGTCCGCTGCCACTCCGCCGACTTTTACTGACGGTTCTACCTACTCTGTGAATGCACTCGGTGCATTCGACGGCACTAACTACTACCTCATCACCGGCACAGCCCTGCTGGGTCAGTTCACTACGTCCGCGCTGACGTACTCGCTCCGCACCGATGGCGTCTCCATTGCCGCCGGACCCGGCAAGACTTACATCGCACAGCCCAGTGGACCGCTCGTCACCACGCAATTTGCGTTCGGCAGCCAGACCATCTACTTCGGGCGTCCTACGGATATCGCCGCATTCGACGGCCAAAACTACTACGCGATCACCAATAATCAATTCACCGATTCCAACAAAGGTCTCACCTATACATTGAGCGGTAACACCGCAGTGAATGAGGGCAACAGCTACGAGATATACAGTGGTCTCGGAACTATCACGGCGCCGTATTTCCAGGGCGCCGACGGCGCTACTTACTACGTCAACATCTCGGTCGCCGACCTGGACACCGCGTCCGGCAATATCTACAACGTCTTCCCCATCAACACCGGGATATTTACTATTCCGCTTCAGTTTTCCATCACCGTAGGCGGAAACACGGTCAGTGTCGCCTCCTTGACCTATGGCGCCAGCCCGGTTGTTGTTACTACACTCACCGCTTCCGGTGGTCAGATCACGGGCGGTGAATTTGTCGACCCGGTCACTAACATCGGCTATGTCTGCCTGGTCGACGGCGCCACGGTGAGTTTCATCGACTCAAGCAACACCATCTATCTCTGCACGATTTCCGGCTCCACATATTCCTTTGTTGCCTCGGTTGTGGTTACAACCGGCGTGAGCATGGCTGTCGACAGCCAGGTGCCACCGAACATATATCCCGTTCTGAATAGCCAATTCGCTGTCGGCGCCACAACCTACACGGTGAACATGCCAATTGCCTACACCGATGCTGCCGGCCCTTACTGGCCCATGGTCAACGGCCGCTTCATCGTCCCTACCACCACCTCCGCCTCCAGCATTGCCTACACGGTGGGGACCACGACCGTCACCAAGGGATACGTGCTCTCCAACGACGATCAGTTTTCGGTTGATGGAAACACCGTCTACACGGTCAATGCGGTCAATGTTGTGAGAGCTACTAATCAGGCGACTCTGGGCGCGGCGGGGACACCACAGACTCTGACAGCCGGCGCACTGACTTACAGCCTCAACGCCACAACCGGCCTCGCAAGCATTCAGCCCGCCGGACTCACATATAACTCGGCCACGGGACAATTCACAGTTCCGTATGAAGGCGTCAATGTCACTTACACCGTAACGGGCACATCGGTGTCTGACAGCCGGCACACGCCGACTCCGTTCACGGGTGTTGTCAGCGGTTCACAGTTCAGCTTTACCGACACAGTAAACGGCGTCAGCTTTACGTTCGATGACAGCGGGAACAACCCAATCACGGTCGAGTTTCCCTACTCCAACCAGTTCTTCATCGATCTCATGACAGGCGTCACTTACTACATCGATGAAACCGGCAGCCTGGTCGAGGCGCTTTCTTATCTTCCCGAAACGGCCCAATTCGCCTTTATTCCCGCCGACGGAAACACCTATCTCATCCACTACAGCAACGTGGGAGTTTATTTCCCGGTCATCTCCGGCGCCAACGTCAACGCGGGCGTCTCCACGGTCGGCTCAGATATCTTCACCGTCAATATCGATCAGGTCGATCTGTCCAGCGGTGGAACGGGCATCCCCATTAACAGCAACTCCTTTGAGATAAACGGCAACCTCTACACGATTACAGGCACGCCCGTCGGAGCGAATTACATTTCCTGCTTCGTGGTCGGCGATTCCATCGCGGCCATCCCGTTCCTCACGGCAAATACCTTCAAGCTCACCGATCCCAATGTTACTTACACGCTTCAGCTCGACGCGAACAATCTGCCAGTGGCCGTAGTCGCCACATTCGTCGTGCAGCCGAGCAAGAACATAATCTCGGTCAATGACGATGTCTACATCATTACCTACAGCACCGTCAGCACCGGCTCGCTGCTCGGGCAGGGAAAGGCTTCGATCCCGATTACGAGCTCGAGTTTCAAGCTCACCAATCCATTTGATGCCACGGTGGGCAAGTTTACTTTCGCCGACCTCAACATATACGACTCGGCATCGGTCGTCGGAGTGTTTTCAATTTACCTGTCGCCCACGTTTTTCATGGGCAACTCCACCTTCACGCTCAATCCCGTCGCCCTGGTGGTGACTGACAACAACAAAGTTCCCCACACGCTGCTGCCGAACCCGACCATGTTCAGCATCAACGGCTTTAACTACGTTATTGACTCCAATCGCGTGCCCCACGCCATCGTCGGCAATAACAACGTGTCGCCGATTTCAACGGACGTGACAGTGCAAAACGGGCTGCCTGTTCCTAACTCGACTTTCACCCTCGGCGGCTTGATCTATAAATACACTGAGGACGCCTCTTACAACCTACTGACGGTTACCGGCACCAAGAGCTACATGATCGCGCAGCCCGGGTTGACCTTCAAGCTCGACTCGAGCCTCGTCTTCACCATCGTCAAGACTGCTCCGTCGCCAGGCAACTACGCAGGCACGGTCGTACCCATTGGCACCGTCACGGCGGGCGCAACCACTGTAACGCCCACTATCCTGAACCTCTACGCCGGCGTACCCCAATCGGGCAATGCGGATTTCTTCCTTTACAAGAATGTCATGTACACGATGGTTGAGTCAGAGGGCGTATACGTGGCCGTGCAGAAGTCATATGCGATTTACGCATCGCTGCCGACGCCGAATCAGCAACAACTGGCGGTCTTCAATCTAAGTGGCACCACTTACATGGTTACTGACGGCACCACCGCCGGCGCTCCCACGCCTTCAGGCATCAACCCTGGAAACATGTGGGCCGCGACATCGAACCTTCCCCTTGAGACGCAGTTCGGCCTGGTTTATGGATTTACAGCGCAGCCCGTCAACGTGATTCAGTCACCCACGGGAACATTCCAGTTCATGGTCACCGGCGCTACCGGAATCACCACCTTGTACGACATCCTCTACAACCCAGGTACCAATGCCAACCTGGTCAAGGTCGATGTCCCCACTGTGCTTCCGACATTCATGCAGGCCGGCCCTTTCACTTTCGTGCCATCGTCACCGCTCACTTTTGAGACCGGCGGCTATAACGCTTTCACCACCTTCGTCGCGGAGACCGTGACGCCCAGCGAAAGCTTCGCCGCTGCCTATAAAACTCCAGTTACCTCCAGCAGTCCGCTGGTCGACACTCTTATCGGCGCCCAGGGTGACTTCAGCCTGGAGTTCTGGCACTCGCTTCCGCTCGCCATGCCGTCCAGTTATCACCCATTTACTTACTCCGCCAGCACCAGCACGCCGAGCGTCTACTTTATCGACGTCGACTTTGAGCTCAATGCGCAACAAAATCCGGTCATCTATGTCGGAATCAACAACTCCGTCATGACGACGACGCCAACGCCGCCCGTCATTTCATCCAACTGGCAGCACTTCGCTTTGAGTTATGTGCAGCCTTATACCATGCTGTGCAACGGCGCTGGATTCCAGGTCGTGCAGGCAGACGACTTCAACTTCACTCGCGACTTCAGCATCGCGATGACGTTCAGCATGTCCGATGTGAACACCACGCAGGGACTGCTTTACAAGGGAACCGCGAACGGCTCTACCTCGCCTTATACCGCCATGTCTTATCGGGTCGGCGTGTCCGGCGGCGCGGTTACTCTGCAAATCACCGATGGCACTTCGACCATCAGCCCCGTATTCACGGGTCCGCCTATCAAGGCCGACCAGTTCTTCCAGGTCATCATCGTCAAAAATACAACCAGCCCAACCGGCAACGACGACAGCGCCGATCCTTACGCTCCGCCCTTCAACGTGAGCATCCTGGGTCCGGCGACCGCGAACGGGACCAGTTTCAGCGCGTCTGCGATTCCTACCCAATCCCCGGGCACTATCAGCGTTTCAAAGATCGCACCCAACACCCCAAGCGCCACGCCGGCGATGGATAACTTCCTTACCAAGTTGCAGAACCTTTCGAGCGCGGGCTCAAGTTACACCGTGACCATTTCAGTGCGAACGGTCAACGACGACGGCACGTTCGGCACATGGACCTCAGTGACCACCAACAACTCGGTGCCAAGCGATACCGGCCTCATCGTCAATCCCACGGGCGCGGCGAATCTGCTCATCGGCCAGGCCTACGATGACAATGGAACATCGGTGCCCCCCGGCGGCACAACCGGCTGCAACATCAGAGATGTGTATCTTTTCAACACCGCAATCAACGCCGACGGCATCACGACCAGCGCGGGAGTAGTCGACATCGCCAATGCCAACTCAGAGCAACTCAATCAGGCCGGCATCCTTGGCTTCTGGCAGGCCGCGTA
>Ga0182016_10002527_pt1 | contig 21441 bp, 19 predicted proteins | sample 712S2MmetaG_FD_120491 | JGI IMG/M metagenome (GOLD analysis project Ga0182016, IMG submission 120491) | Permafrost microbial communities from Stordalen Mire, Sweden - 712S2M metaG | ecosystem: Environmental > Terrestrial > Soil > Wetlands > Permafrost | place: Sweden: Stordalen | collected... | reverse complement strand
GCACAGTCAGTATCGGTCGGCGGTGACGCCGGCGCAGCGGGGCCGTGGTGCAGCGACGCCGCCGGTGTCTGGCGCGGATCCGACCAAGCCATCGACGCCGCGGCATGTGGCGATGAGCTGGGCAAGACGGCTGAAGCGAGTGTTCGGTGTAGAGATCGCACGGGCGTTTGAAATTCCTATCCGCTTCCCAGAGAGTGGAGCGGGTGATGGACCGCGGATTAGGTTACGCTTCGTCCGCATCTATATATGGATTGCTGAGAAGCTCCTGCAAGACCAAATTGTCGCGGGCAAGATGAAGCTACGCATAACGAGCATCACGACATCAGAAGTCGGCGAGCAGATCAATAGCGGAACGACCGCGCTGGAGGATCAACTTCGTCCCCTCGTAGAGTCGCGCCAGTACGGCGGGGCCGTCCAGCAGTTCGCAGTGTTTTTTGTGTCGGTTGACTCCGATCGTCAGACAAACGAGCGGATCTGTCGCGCCAATAACCGCGCTGGTCGGTACAAGGACATCTTGACCGGCCAGATGGTGCGCTTCGTTGGTCTTGCGGTCCCAGTAGAGCCTTCAATTGTCCTGCGTTCTTCACCAGGGTCTCTGCCAGCAATCCTCCAGGGATTGTTTCTGGATGCGTTGGCGGCGCCAGCTTATGCGCTGCCTCAAAAGTTCGACAGGCAGGGACTGCTTGCCGATCTCCGAGCGGCTCTGCTGCCGTTGCCATGAGCCCGTATAGACCGCTGCAAGAAGACGCCAGCGACGGACGCTCACGGGCTGGCAGGCTACTATCCAACCCTATTGAATATGTTTGGATCCGAAATATGTTACATGCCTCGTTGCGAGCGAACGCCGGTATTTGCCGAAAAGTCCCGATCGCATTTCGATTCGCCAGAGGTGCGCTGCTTTCCTTGAGTGTGCTGATTGGCATGAGTGTCACAGTCGTCGCCGTCGCCGTCGCCGATCCGATACGACTCGCTGACCTTTATGCCGCCCTGGATGAAATCGCCCCGCACGCCAGGGCCTACCCGCCGAGTTTCTCAACGCCGGCGGAGCGCGTTCAGACCGAAAAGCGCCTGAAGTCGCTTCTGGCGGAGCTAGACAAGATTTCGATTCGCTACCCAAACGACAAGGACATACTTTTCATCAGGGGGGCTGCAAATGCGATGGGTTACAACCTGGACTATCCGGGTTGCGCCGAGAAAGCGATGGCCGCCTTTGATCGACTGCTGACCATTGACCCGGATAACCGGCGGGCGCTCTACGAATACGGAGGCTTTCTTTCCGGAACGACGCTGCTGGATCAGGCCACCGCTTACTTGAACAGGGCCGTTCAACTGGGCGAAGAGCGAGCCCACTACACGCTTGCATTTGTCTATTTAAAAAAGGGGGATACGCAAAGCGCTCTTGCCGAGTTTAATGCCTATCTCAAAATTGATCCTGAAAACGCGGTCGCTAAAAGACACGTTGCGGACATTCGGTCCGGGAGTGAGTCGGTCCACATCATTCGCCATGACGCGACCCAGAGCCCGTAATCCAGAGGCGCGGAATTCATTGCGGATCATGGAGCAAAACAAACCGAACTTTACCGTCGAGGCCGAAGAGCGGCGTCGGTATCAGCCGAATGTACGGGGTCGGATCGTTGTGCTACCTATAGGAGCGTTGATCGGCGAAGGGGCAATTGAGAGTGAGGTGAAGATGATATTTTTATCTCGCGCATGTTCACCACTGCTCGGCATGGTTCTGCTGGTCGTGGCGTCCAGTATGGAGGGATGTGCGTATTGCAATTATGGTGCACACGCCAGTTTGTTTACGTCAAACGCCGGGGCGCCGCCAGATCTTCCGTCGCTTCCCGATGTCCTCGCCGAGACGCTTCGTCCACTTGGCTTCATCGCGGGACACAACGCCAAACTGCCGGATTACTATTACGAAATCGGTGTTGGATTTCATCTTGGAGGGAATCGCGTTTCTGTATCGTGGGATCCGCAATCGGGGTTGATCACGATATATGACTTCAAAAATTTTGACGCCTCCGAATTCGATCGGATGGTTCAGAAGACAATTCAAGATGAACTCGAGCGACGATTCGGGCTAAAGTTGAGCTTCACGCCCAACCCGAGCAAGTCATCTTCCTGCTTATTTGGGCCATGACACGCGCCATCGGCTGCGCGCTGACGACAAAGGCGGCCTTCTTGGGAGCGATCACTCATGTCCGTCCTCTGACAACGGACGGGTGTCATCGGATCGAAGCTATGGGGCCGATTGGCGCACCTTGACCTGGGTGGCATCGAATAATTCGTTGGCATTCGCTTGTTGGGTTATTGCCCGCGAATCATTCGCTATTCCAGGTAGGGCGCGAGAACATTTTCGATCCATTTCATGAATGCGCGAACTCGGCGCGACAAGTTGCGCCGATGCGCTACGACCAGGGCGACGTCGAGCGGCCTGTGCCGAAAATCTGGAAGAAGCTCTACCAACGCCCCACTCTCCAAATAGCGGCCAATCCCCAACAGAGGCGCCTGAATTGAAACATCGGCGACGCACTGCAGCTCAAGGCAGAGCTCGCCGCATCTCTCGGAAGGGCCCTGGAACTTTCGGTCGCAAGCGCCTTGGTGTCGAGTCCCAGCGAAACAATCAGCCCCGAGGCCAACGATCACTATCTGCGAGGCCTGCATTTACTCGATGCGTACACTCGCGCTGGAACCCAGGAAGCCGCCGATCAGTCATTCCTCGATTGCGCACGCACTGCTCGCCCGTGTGGCCACGCTCTACACCTGGGACTGGCAAGAAGCGCAGCGGGAATCCGACGCTGCACTCGCTTTGGGACCTCACAGCCCGTTCGCGCTACTCGCCGCCGCGGATCTCGCCACCATCGTCGGCGATTTTGGGCGATCCGAGCGACTTCTCAGAGCGTCACTGTTAACCGACCCGCTCAATCCCGAAGCGCATTTCATGCTAGGGGATGCATTGCTCGCAGCCGGTCGACTTGAAGAAGCGGAGGCTGAGGTGCGGCGCGGCCTGGCGATAAGTCCCAACTACGCCTTCGGTCATTTTTCACTCGCCTATATTCTGTCGCTACAAGGGCGAGAGGAATCGGTCGCCCAGTGTCAGCGTGAAGTGCCAGAGGGAGGTCAGTCCCTGTGCCTCGCAGGGGTTTATGACAGGCTGGGACGCAAGAAGGAGGCCGATGCCGCGCTCCAGGTAGCCATAAAAGAGTACGCCGGCAGTGAAGCGTTGGATCGCACTGATGTTTGCCGACCGCCGCCAAGACACGCGGGCCTTCGAGTGGCTCGATCGCGCATATCGCCAAAAGGATCCCGCCATCGAGTACATAAAGACGACGCCCGATCTCTATCCTCTCAAGGGTGATCCACGATACAGGGTTCTCATCGATAAAATGCACCTACCCGAGTGACCGCTGAGCCGCGGCAGGGACCGGCCTTTCGCGCAAGTCCTACTTGGCTGCCGCAATCTCTGCGTCAACCGTTGCGATGAATCCGGCTGGGAAGGGGACGCCAGCCGCGGCGTAGTTGCCACCCGCCATGAAGAGTTCCATCACAGAGTTCCAACGGTCGCGCCACGCCGAGGCATAATTTCGGAATTTGTCCGCCTGAGTCGTGAACGCCGCCGTCCTCGCGTATGGCGCATACGCCTTGATCAAGGTGACGATTGCAGTGTTGTTCTCGGCGAGTTGATCAAGGCGCTGTTTCATGTCGACGTGCTTCGGCACACCGTCGCGGCGGATCTTGGTGAGATACGACTCGAGGATGCCGGATTCCGGCTCGATGAATGGTTCGGTCTTGAGTTCGGCCAGCAGCGCCTGATCCTCCTTGAGCAATGTCTCGATCGGCGCCAGCTCGCCCGCCGCCAACCTCGCGCGCAGCTCGCCGAGCGCTTGGCGCTCGTGAACGTAGAACAAGGCGCCGATGAGCAGCGCGGCAATCGCGAAGGCGACGATCAGAATTTGCATTTTGTTAGGCATGAACGCTCCCTGCGCGGGCCGAAGTGAAGCGCCGCGCAGCCTACTGTGCCGATATACTCAGCGGGCGGCAATCGGAGCCGATTCGACGACTCGCCGTGAGACGCTTTGAACCGCAACAGAATCCTGGCCGGTCAGTTTCACGAGAACCGCAGTGACGCGCTCCAATTCCGCGAGCCGCCTTTTCAGCGCGTCAACCTCGGAGGCTTCGGCCTCGAGCCTCGCGATCTGCGACGCCTGTGCATGAATCACCGTCTCCTGTGCCGCGAGCTGGCCATGCTCCTTCTGCAGTTCGTTGAGCAACATGGCGGGCAGGAGGTGGTAAGCGACCGTTTCCGGTTGACCGTCCGTGTTCGACACGACCAACTCGGGCAGCACGTCCTGCACTTCCTCGGCGATCAACCCGTATTGGATCGGCTTATCGCCGTTGGCGTTAGGCTTCTTGTAGCGGAACTGTACCGGCCGCAATTGTAGCAATCGGTCGCTGGCACCGGCCATCGGCCGGATGTCTTCTTTGTATCTGCGAGAAGAAGAGATGGTGCCGAGTTGTCCGTTCCCATCCACAACCACGGCGCTGCCGGCGAGACCGGTGGCTACGCCGTTGATCCCCTGAATGTAGGTTGCCTGTTGCACACCTTTGACTCCAATCCGGATCTTTCCAGATTCAACGCCGAATCCGGCAGTGAGACCATCCAAGGGTTCCACTTGGTTGCCTATGTAAATATTGTTGCTCCCGGATGCCAGGAGTGAACCCGCATTGTCACCGAGTGCGGTGTTTCCGACATTGCTAGTGCTGGGGATTGCTCCGCCCGCGGTCGTGTCCAGCTCCTCGAGTGCGCCAAAGCCGATTGCCACGTTGCTGGACGAGGTTGCACTGGTCAAAAGCGAGGCATAGCCAAACGCCGTGTTTGAACTTCCGCTCGGGGAATTGGGCAGCGCATTGATGCCGGCCGCGGTGTTGGCGCTGGAATCGGAGTACACGCCATTATCGATCTGTCCCCAGAACGAGGGATTCGCGGAGGGAGTGAATCCCGCCGGCGTCGCAGAAAATGCAATGTAGCTTGATCCCCTGTAGTTCACGACGGCATTCATGTTGTAGAACGAGGTCGCGCTGTAGTTTCCGACGAAATTGAATCCTGCGCCCGCAGGACCGGTCAATCCCTGGGGACCCTGAGGCCCGGCGGGACCTTGAATACCTTGTGATCCGGTGGCTCCTGTCGCCCCGGCCGCACCCACTGGGCCGATGGGTCCGGCCAAGCCCTGGGGACCGGCCGGACCTGCAGGACCTGACGGACCTTGCGCGCCGGTTGCACCGGTTGGTCCCGCCGGTCCGGACGCGCCCGTGACACCGGGAGCGCCCGCGGCACCCGGCGTTCCCGGGGTACCCGCGAGGGCAAGCACGATCCACGTGCCGCCCGTGTCAGTGGATGGATCGATTCCGTTGTTCCCCGCAAGCGCGACGTAGGACGAACCGCCTTCGGTCACGACCGCTTCAGCGGGATACGGCGTCGTCGATGTCCAGGTACCTGCATAATTGAAGATACCGTTCGGCCCCGCCGGACCCTGCGGTCCCGCGGGTCCTTGCGCGCCGGGGGAGCCATTCGCACCTGCAGGGCCTTGCGGACCCTGCGGTCCTGCAGTTCCCGTGGCTCCGACGGGACCCACCGGCCCCGCCAATCCCGCGGGTCCCGCTGGCCCTGCGGGACCGGGCGCACCTGCACCGGGAAGACCCATGACCCCTTGAATGCCTTGTGGCCCGGTGGGTCCCGGCGGCCCAGTCGGGCCCGCAGGTCCCTGTGTACCCACGATGCTGGTGCTGGTACCCAGCTGTCCCGTCACCGTGTCGACGACCACCGGCAGCGCAGACTTGTCGCTGCTGAGATCCGTGGCAATCCCCGCGAAGTACGCGTTTGTATGAGTGCCGACAGTACCGATCCGGATCGTTCCAGAATCCTTCGCAGCGCCTGAGTTTCCAATATCGATGTTATTGTCCAAGGTGAGTGAAACTCCGGCCTGGTAACCGAGCCCGATGTTGTTGCTGCCGATGGACCCATAGAGCGCTTGAGTCCCAATCGCGGTGTTGTTGTTGCCACTGCTCTGCACACCCAAGGTGGAAGCTCCAAGTGCCGTATTGCCGTACCCCGATGTGTTGGACACGAGCGCACCAGATCCGATCGCGGTGTTATTCGGGGCCGTGGTTCTAAACAGCGCGCTGTTACCGAACGCGGTGTTGTCACCGACGGAATTGTTGGAATTGTTCAGTGCCTCGAACCCCGCTGCCGTGTCGCCCTGATTGTCTATGAAAACACCGGAACCATTGACGCCCGGCGGTCCCTGATTTCCTTGCGGACCTTGCGGCCCGGGTGCTCCCGGCGTTCCCGGTAAACCATTCAAGCCAGGTAAGCCTTGCGGTCCCGTCGCACCCGTTGCGCCCGTCGGTCCCACCGGACCGGCGGCGCCAGCGGGCCCCGCGGGTCCCGGCGCGCCGGGGAGACCGGGTGACCCCGCCAAGCCTCGAAGTCCTTGCGGTCCCTGCGGTCCTGTTGGGCCCACCGGGCCCCGTGGGCCTATTGGCCCAACCGGACCTGCGACCAGCGTACCTGTGCCCAATTGTCCGTCCGGTTTGATGAATACAGGCACTCCGGTCGCGTTGAAGTCATGGTTCACAATGCCCGCGATATACGTCGCTGTTTGAGCATTGGACTTGCCGGCGGATACATCATTGCCGATGCGGATGGTCGCATTTTCAACGGTCCCCGCTGTCGCCGGCGGCCCGAAGCTGCCGAGATAGATATTGTGTGAGCCGGCGGTTAGTCGATATCCCGCTTCCGCACCGAGCGCGATATTGAAAGCGCCGTTAGCCGCCAGCAATGCACTATTACCGAATGCAATGTTGTCGTTACCGGTGGTGTTGCCGCTGAGCGCCGCGAATCCAACGGCGGAGTTACCGGAACCCGCGATGTTCTTTACCAACGCGGCGACTCCCAGCCCGACATTACCGTTGCCAGTGTTATTTTGCAGCGCCGTCGACCCCAGCGCCGTGTTGAACAACCCGCTATTCAATTGAAGCGCTTGGTACCCCACCGCAGTGTTGTCATAGATCGATAACATGGCGGGGAAATTTGAAGGCCCGGAAAGCGCGTCCGAGCCCACGGCGGTATTGCGGTGCGCAATGGAGTAATTTGAAAGCGCCAAATCACCCACCGCCGTGTCACCAGCCCCCGCCACATCGCTAAAGAGGGCGCTATGGCCGACGGCCGTGTTACGCGATCCCACCGTGTTACCCGTCATGGCACCGGTGCCGACAGCAGTATTAAACGTACCCGTGGTATTGCTTCCGAGCACGTGCCATCCCACCGCGGTATTAAAGGCACCGCTGGTATCTGCAGTCATCGCGCTATCTCCAACGGCAGTGTTGCCCTGGCTACCGAGAGGGTTCGTCGGACTAGATATGGTGGTAGACAGGAGGGCCCGGGTGCCCATCGCGGTATTGCCTTGGACGTCGCTCTGAACCACGTCGGGCGGCTGCTGCGCATACGCCTCACCGACAAGCAAGACCACGCCGGCCAAAACTCCCATCAACAATTGAAACGTAAGAGTTCGCATCTCTAAATCTCCCTTTCCGGATTCTTTTTTGCATCCAAAGCTGCGTTCAACGGTATGAGCCGACGTGGATCGATCGTCGCGTGCTGAAGCTGCTCTGCCCTGCTGCGCAATGGGTCAGCCAAGCGGGCGCGTCGTCGGCTATCGCGGCGATATCGATAATTGATGGAAAACGTATTCGCGGGACAAGACCGGACACACCTTTGCGTCTAGCGTGCGGTTGCTCGTTTGATGTTTTCTCGACGGTACACCGCTCGTTAATCTAGGGTCAACAAGACCATTGACGCAGATGCATTATGTCGAAATGCGGAGCCGCGAATGGGGCGCCGTTCGACTGAGAACCCCTCGAGCTTGTAATGTTTGAGCGCACTGAAATTTTCGGCTGATGTTGACGCTTTTGGCTTGCTTGGCCATTGCCTCGCCTCTTGATCCCTTGTGCCGCCTTTTAATACGAGCGGGCCGCGGCAGGTTAGGCCGGGTTGCAGCCGAGCCTGCTGTGAACTGGAGGATGAGTAGCGATTCCGTGAGCGGGAGAGGGCGGCGGACGGGGTCCGCTTGTCCTAAGCTTAGCTCCAGAGAACGGAAGAGTGGGTGGCTTGCGGGCGGCGCGGCACGCTGAGGTCGGCGGTCAGTCAATGGCCGGGGGCCCTCAGCAGAAGCCTACTGGCGCCCCGATTTACCGCGCAGACCGCACGGCCCATAAGCTTGGGCGCAATATAACACTGGTTACGCGCAACAAAGGTTGTGGGCAGCCTTGGACCGCACGGGCGTTTGAAATTCCTATCCGCAGCCGCCAGCGTCTTCAGTACCGCCTGGGGGTGTCGCTGATTCCATGGTATACATCGCTCGTTCGCTCGTGGAGTTCATTCTGTTGGTGCGCACCGCTGCCGTGTCCTTCTTGATGCTGTCTTGCGCGTCCACTCCAGTAGCGGCGCAGGATTTGCCTCTGCGGTTGACACAGTTCTCACACACCTCCTGGCGGTCGCAGGACGGCTACTTTGACGGTATGCCGAGCGTCATCCGGCAGACCAACGATGGCTATCTCTGGATCGGAACGCTCTCGGGGCTCGTTCGCTTCGATGGGGTGCACTTTGTGAAATGGAAGGACTCGGCCGCCAAGTCCGCCGCACCGTTGAGCGTTTACGCTCTGCTGGCTGCGTCGGACGGTAGCCTGATCGTTGGAACCAGTCGGGCGCTCGTGCGAATCGAAGACGGGAAACTGACCAACGTTCGAGATGCCATTGGTCGGGTCAACCAGATTTTCCAGGACTCTCGAGGCATCATTTGGATCACGCGCACTCGGATGCCCGACAAGACCGGACCTCTGTGCAATGTGGGGGAGGGTGGGGTGAAATGCCTCGGAGAAGCGGACGGTTTGACCTGCCCCTATGGCACGGACTTGAAACAGGACCGCCGGGGAACGTTCTGGATGGGTTCGTACCCAGGGATTTGCAGCTGGTCTCCCCAAGGCAGCGAGGCCTACCTGCCTGAGGGAACACATCAGGGCGACACCGCCGTCTACGCGAGTTCTGTGGCCGCCCCACCCGATGCACCGCTGCTCGTCGGATTCGTCAAGGCGGGAGAAGGGCTGGGGCTTGAAACCCTCGTGGATGGACGATGGAATTCCTTCGATGTTCCCGGCTTGGTCGGCTCGCACGTGGCGGTGGCCAACCTGATGGTCGGGCATGGAGGAGATCTTTGGATCGGCACCGTCAATCAGGGAATCTTTCACGTATCCCATGGCGTGGCCGACCATTACGGCAGCGAGGATGGGCTGACGGACGATCAGATCAATGGCCTTTATGAAGACCGGGAGGGATCCGTGTGGGTCGCCACCGCGGGCGGCCTGGATCGCTTCCATCCTTTCGTCGTCAACGACATCTCGAGCCACGAAGGCCTGGTCTCCAACAAGATACATTCGGTGAGCCGCATCGCGGACGGGAGCATCGTCGCAGCCGGGGTGGGTGGGCTCAGCATGGTCAGCGGGGGGCGCATCTCGTCGATTACCTCGACCTCCGGCTTTCCAGGACGGGCCGCAACGGCCCTGCTGGCCGATGAAGAGGGGCGTCTATGGGTCGGAGTCGACGATCGACTGACCCTCTATGCCAACGGGAAGTTTACCGACGTCAACACCCTGGATGGGTCACCGACCGGTGAGGTCCATCAGTTGACCGAAGATGGCGATCATGCAATCTGGGCGAACGCCGCAAGAGGCGTCTTCGAGTTGCGCGGAGACCGCTTCGAACGGGTGCAAATTCCAGGCGCCGGAAACGGTCTCCGCCTGGCCGCGGATCCCAGCGGCGGGATGTGGATAAACCCGAACCGCGCCAAGGGGGAGATGATCCACTTCCGTGGGGCGAATGCCGAAGACGGATCGATCCTGTTTCCCAGTGCCTACGACGCCTACGGGTTTTTTGGCGATGACGATGGCTCACTCTGGACATTGGGAGTGGGGCTTCAGCACTGGAGCAAGGGCACCTGGTCCAAACTCGATTCCACGAACGGCCTACCGTGTGACCTGGTAACCACGGTCAGCAAGGATGGGCGGGGATCCTGGTGGATTTACACGAGCTGCGGTCTCGCCGAGGTTTCGGAGGCAGAGCTGCGACGCTGGGCGGGTGCACCCCAGAGTAGACTCGAGCCTACTCGAATACTTGACGCCACCGACGGCGCACATACGGAGCAACCCTCGTTCAGCCCCAACAGCGCCATGGATTCGGATGGCAACTTATGGATTGCCGACGACGCCAAGCTGCAGGTGGTGGATGTCGCGCATCCCAGGGTCAATACTCTGCCCCCGCCCGTCCATGTCCAACAAGTGGTCGCCGATCGGATCGTCTACGAGCGCGCGCCTTCGATCCGGCTGCCGGCCCTCACACGCGACGTTACCATCGATTACACCGCGCTGAGTCTCGTGGAGCCGCGGAAAGTACAGTTCAAATACAGACTGTCCGGCATCGATCGGGATTGGCGTGACGCTCAGGACAGGCGTCAGGCGTTCTATTCGAACCTCGATCCCGGTCATTACGTTTTCCAGGTGATCGCCAGCAACAATGACGGGATTTGGAACACGGAGGGCGATCGTCTCTCCATCCGGATCGCGCCGGCGTTCTATCAGACCCTCTGGTTTCGCATTGCGATGCTCTGCGTGGGCGCCTTTGCGATTTGGACCGTCTTCCGCCTGCGTCTGCGGGCCGCGACCGCAGCGGTGGAGTCCCGGCTCAGCGAGAGATTGCTCGAGCGCGAACGGATAGCGCGCGATCTGCACGACACCTTTTTCCAGGGAATTCAAGGGCTGTTCTTGATTATCAACACCGCCACCAATCGTATGCCCGAGGCAGAGCCGATTCGGGCGGACCTGAGGGAGGCGCTCAAGCGGTCGGATCAGGTCATGGCCGAAGGGCGGCAGCTCGTCCTCGATCTACGCGCCGAATCCAGCCCCGGTACATCCCTGTCGGAGGCCCTGTACTTGGCGGGAGGCGAGTTCAAGGAGGTGTACCCGGTTCCATTCAGCATCACGGTCGTCGGCGTTCCCGTTTCCCTGCATCCGATCGTATATGAAGAGGTGTATCGATTGGCGAGGGAAGCGGTCTTGAACGCGTTCAGGCACGCCCACGCGAGTTCGATCGAAGTCGAGATAGCCTACGAACGAACGATGTTTCGAATCAACGTGCGGGACAACGGCGTCGGGCTGGATCAGAACGTGTTGAGTGAAGGCAACCGACCCCAGCACTGGGGCCTGCCTGGAATGCGCGAGCGGGCGAGAAAAATCGGCGCCACATTTACACTGCGGAGCGGACCGAATACCGGTACGGAAATCGAGGTCAAGATGCCTGCGGCCGTGGCTTACCTGCGCAAACCCGCGCGCTTCGGATATCGCTGGTTGCGAAGAGCTCTCACCGGCCGGGAGTCGGTCTCCGGCCGGTGAGGGAATCCGTCATTGAGCCGCTCGCTCGATGACCGCGGCCACCTCCGCAGGATGGGAAATATAGACTGCGTGGCTCGATGCGAGCTCGGTCACGGTGGAACCCGCGCGTTTGTACATAAATCGTTCCAGGTCTGGATTGATCGCATGGTCGTTCGTCGCCACGATCGCATAGCTCGGTTTGGCCTTCCAAGCAGGTGTGGTCGTGGCCGCACCCGCCGCTTTGATGGCGAGGCCTACCTGCGATTGCGCCATGAACTCCGCTTGTAGCGCGGGCAGATCGGCGCAGAAGTCGGAATGGAAGGTCGCTTGACCTATGTAGAGGAAACCATCCGGGGACGGAATCGGGCTGGGGGAGGTCGGGGGCTTGCTGGCCGCGAGCGAGCCGAGATTTTCGCCTGTGTCCGGTTGAAAGGCCGCGACATAGACCAGCGACTTGACGCGCTCGTTATTCCCTGCGGTTGTGATGATGACGCCGCCGTAACTGTGACCGACCAGAACCACGGGACCCCCCATCGCATCGATCGCGCGGGTGGTCGCCGCCACGTCGTCTTCGAGTGAAGTCTCCGGTGGTTGCACGACGCTCACGGTGAAGCCGTCTTTTCTCAAGATATTGGCGACTGCGATCCAGCCGGACCCATCGGCGAATGCCCCATGGACGAGAACGACGTTCTTGATGGTGGGCGTGTGCGTCGGCGAAGCGCAAACGGTTGTTGTCACGCCGAGTGCGATGGCAATGGAAGCAAAATGCAGTAACTTATTCATGGCAATATCCTTGTTTCGGCACTATCCGGCGATCTTTTTGGCGGCTTCGATGATGATGTCGGCCACCGCCTGCGGGTGGGACACGAACGGGCAGTGACTCGATGCCACGGATCTTTGGGTTGCGTGCATGCGCCCCGCCAACAACTCTTGTGCGGGTGGTGGAATCATCTGGTCGTTCGTACACACCAGGTACCAGGAAGGTACATGCTTCCAGGCCGGTGGACCCGCTTTGTCGGTGAAGGCGGCGACATGGAGGGGTTTCTGCACGACAGCCATGACGGCCGATTCGTCGGCAGTGGTGTCCGCAGCGAACGCCTGATGGAATTTCTTCCGGTTGATCCAAAGGTAGCCAAACGCGTCGGGTTCCACGGCGGCGGCACCGGCCGGCGGCGGACCCTGCTTGCTCAACGAGTCCAGGCTTTCACCCTCATCCAATCCGAAGGCCGTGACGTAAACGAGGGCTTTGACCTGCGCCACACCCTCTGCGGCGCCGCTGATCACCGCACCCCCGTAGGAGTGGCCCACCAGTACCGTGGGCGCCTTCTGCAGGGACAAGACGCGTTGGGTGACCGCAATATCGTCGGCCAGCGATGTAAGGGGTATTTGCACCGCGGTGACGATGATGCCTTTTGCCTGCAGCAGCAGGATCACCTTGCTCCAACATGACCCATCGGCCCACGCACCGTGGACCAATGTGACGTTCGCATGCTCGCTCATGGGATTCTCCAGGAAAAAGATTGGGTTTGGGTCTGCGGAATCACTCTAGGGCTCGACTCGCAGAGCCGACAGATCCGATGAAGGCAGGCAGGAATGGCTCTTTGGGGCTCTTAAGCGTTCTCGGAGAGGTCGATATATCCACGGCGCACGGCGATCATCGCGGCGCCCGTCCGGTCGTTCGCATCGAGTTTGGACAGGATGCTCTTGATGTGATTCTTGACGGTGTGCTCGACGATGTTGAGGTGGAAGGCGATGACCTTGTTGGATTGGCCCTTGGCGATCCCACGCAACACGTCGAGTTCCCGGGCCGTGAGCGCATCATCGGCCGCGTGCTGCGCCAGCTGTTGAGCGATTTCCGGAAGGATACGCCGGTGTCCCGCGTGCACGCTTCTGATCGTGTCGATCAGTTCGGTGCGCAACAGATTCTTCAACAGATAGCCGACCGCTCCTGCCTTGAAGGCACGCAAGGCCTGGATGTCACCGGCCGCCGTGGTCAAGATGACGATCCTCGCACGCGGAAATTCGCTTCGAATCGCGCTGATGGCATCGATGCCGTTCATTTTGGGCATTCTGATGTCCATCAATGTCACGTCGGGATGATGAGCGCGGAACTGCGCGATCGCCTCATCACCGTCGGTGGCCTCTCCCACCACGCGCATATCGGGTTGTGCGTTGATCTCACCCGCAATCCCCGCCATCATCAGGGGATGATCATCGACGGTTAGAACCCGAATCGTTGGTGCTTGATTCATACGAATTCCCGCTCCCATGGCCGGTAGCCGCCCATTGCGGGTAGCGGCATGAATATACACCGCGGCGTCGCCGGAAGGATGGGGCTCAAAAGGGCTACCGCGTGGTTGGCAAGATTGTGACCGTCCGGACGGGTTTGGCGCCCCGGCTGTCATCGGGTATCCAACAGGGCCCTTTCGAGCCGCGAGCCGCCACCGGGTTTGGTGTACGTTCGCATTCCAGAGTCGAGAAAACCGGTGGGTGCAATGGTTTTTCGTCGCGTGCTGCGGGCTTCGATGGCGCTTCCCGTTCCGGCATCTTTCCTGCAAGGCGCCGGATCCAAGGCGCTATGCGCCGTGTTGGCGGTTGCGTTGGTCTGGCTCGTCCACCGGATCCGATTGCAACAGTTCAAGGTGCAGTTTCGTCGACGCCTCTATGAGCGTCTCGATGAGCGCGCCCGGATTGCTCGGGATCTGCACGATGCATTTTTTCAGGGAGTGGAGGGCCTTCTCCTGCGGTTCAACACCGGAACCGCGCTCTTGAAGCCCGATGAACCCGCCCGCGCCATTTTCGAAGAGGCTCTGAAGCTGTCGGATCGCGTGATGCTGGAGGGTCGGGAACTCATGCTCGATCTTCGGGATGGGTTGGACGATGAGGACGCCCAGTAGATTATCCCAGGTCACCGCCGGGACCAAATACGCGATTATTGGGCCGTTGACAGGCCCGAATGGGCGTGTGGCCGAGATCGTGACGGTCTGGATTATACTCGCGGGAGAGGACGCGCCTAGGTTTGTAACGGCATACCCCAAGGACTAGCGCATGCGTTTTCATGAATTCGATACAGTGGTGCTGAAGATCGACATGCCGAGCCACGGACTGAAAACCGGGGACGTTGGCGCCGTGGTGCAGGTGTACTCGGAAGACGCGGTCGAGGTGGAATTCGTCATCCGCTTCGGGCCGTAATCAAGCGCTGGTGACGCTGGAGACGGCGTCGATTCGTCCCGTGGGTTCGAAGGATATTCTCGCGGTACGCCAACTCGACGCCGCCTGAATCCAGTGACACCGGCACGGGCAACGTCGGGGCAAGTTTAGGGGCAACGCCCTGGCCCGAATCCCCGGTATTGCAAGCGTTTCAGGGCCGTGCCCCGGATTGCTCGAGTCTGAGCGGGCCCACCAACCATCAATCCGCGGGCGTCTCGGCCCATCGGCGTCCTGCCGAATGGCGTCGAGCGCGCTCCGGATGACCCTATAACTCGTGGAGCCTCAGAACACCGCGTGATCGCCGCGCTCCGCTGCGGCGGATCCGTCCACGAGACCCGCGTAATAGTCGAATAGCGTCTGGGTCCCGGTCGATGGGGTGCGGGCCGCATCGTATCGCCCGCTCTGTGGATCGAGGACCAGCATGGATTCGGTGGCGTAGTAGCGCCCGATGCGGGCGAGCTCCGCCTTTTCCGCGGCAGCAGGGATCACATGACCCAACCCGCCGAGAACGCCGACGACGCCGTTGAGCAGCGCGAGCGGCACGTGTCGAAACCGAGGCGCACGCCCGAGCAGCGCAAACAAATGCTCTCCCTGCTGGCGCGGGGTGATCGCCTCACCCGGTCCCCCGATCGGCAGGATGGCGTTGCAACGGTTCTCGTTTCCGAGGCACTCGGCGAGGTACTCCGCCAGATCGTCGTCGCTGATCGGCTTGCATGCGGTCAGCGTGCCGTCACCGAACACCAGGAACGGCTTGCCGCGCTTCACCCGCTCGACCTGTCCCGACAGGGACTTGAAGAACGCGGTCGCTCTCACGATCGAGTAAATCAGGCCGGAATCGATCAGTGCCTTCTCGAATGCCAGCTTCGCATGTTGAAACGCCAGCAGCGGCTTTTGGACACAGATGGCCGAGAGCAGGACGACCTGGGTCACGCCCGCCTTCTGTGCCGCCGCGAGTGCGTTCGCATGCGCCTGGTAGTCGATCGCCCAGGCATCCTTGGGCGCCCCGGTCCGCGAGGCCATGCAGGAGACGAGCGCATCGAAGCGCTCGCCGCAGAAGCCATCGCTCGCCAGCGAATGAGGATCGGCGACATCGCCGAAGCGCACGGTGACCCCCGCGAGCAGGCTCTTAGTCGCCGCGAGTTCAAGGCCGGCACGCGCGCGGGGTCGCACGAAGCAAACCACCTCATGGCCGCGCCGGTTGAGGGCCCGCAGCGTGGCCCGGCCGATGGTGCCGGTCGCCCCCAGCAAGAAAACGCGCCGCGGCTGCGGCGCGGGCGCAATCTCAGAGCTCGAAGGCGGGGTGCCCATGCGGGCAATCTGCGGGATTGGCGAAGCGCTCGCAAGTCCGCGTGCCGCCGGCATCGTGCGGCTCGTTGCCCATCCCCGTCTGCATCCTTTAGCATGGATCCGTGACGCATCCACCCGACCTGAAGCATGCCCGAGAACATTGGCGGTGGCGCGGCACCGACCGGCCGCCGTTCGCCATACCGCCCGGACCCGGTCAGGAATCCGTGTGGGACTATCCCCGGCCGCCGCGGCTCGTGCCCGATGCTCGCGAAGTGGTGGTGCGCTGGGGGCCCGTGGAAGTGGCTCGAACCAGGCAGTCCATTCGCGTCCTCGAGACCGCGCATCCGCCCTGCTTCTATCTACCGTGGCGGGACGTTGACCGGCAGCTGTTTCAGGAGGCGCCGGGCTCCTCCTTCTGCGAGTGGAAGGGTCCCGCTCGCTATTGGTCGCTGATCGACGCAGCGCGTCGGCTGCCGTCGGTAGCCTGGAGCTATCCGAAGCCATTGGCTGGCGCGCAGGTGCTGGCCGACTGCGTGGCGCTCTATGCGACGGGTCTCGATTGCCGCGTCGATGGTGCGCCCGTCACCCCGCAGCCGGGCGGATTCTACGGAGGCTGGATCACGCCCGAGTTGTGCGGTCCGTTCAAGGGGGAGCCGGGCAGCAGCGGATGGTGAAAACCGTGCTGCTCGGGGTGGGCGGACTGCTCACGGCGGCGTTCACCGCCGCGGGGATCTGGGCCTGGGCGCCCGATCGATCGCGTGCCGATCTCGAAGAAAAATATTCGGCGCCGTCGACCCGCTACCTGGAGGTCGGCGGCACCACCTTGCGCGTTCGCGATACCGGCTCAAAAAGCGCCCCGGCTTTGATGCTGATTCACGGATTCGGGTCCAGCCTCGAAACCTGGGAGCCCTGGGCGCAATCGCTCAGCGCCGACTATCGGGTCGTAAGGTTCGATTTGCCGGGTTGCGGGCTTTCCCAGCCCGATCGCACGGGCGATTACAGCGACGAGCGCAGCGTGTCTCTCGTCAAAGAGCTGATGGACCGCCTCGCGATCGAGCATGCCGTACTCATCGGCAATTCGATGGGGGGGCGGATTTCCTGGCGGTTTGCGGCCGCATACCCCGAACGCACAAGTAAGCTGGTGTTGATCTCCCCTGACGGCTTCGCCAGCCCGGGGTTCCGCTATGGCGTGGCGCCGCGCGTGCCCGCGTTCCTGCAATTGATGAAATATTTTCTGCCGATATCGATGCTGCGCAAAAATCTCGAGGCCGCCTACGCCGAGCCGCAGCGGCTGAGCAATGCGGTGGTCGATCGGTACTACGATCTGTTGCTGGCAACCGGCAACCGGGGCGCGATGCTGGACCGGATGCGGCAGAGCGTCCTCGAAGAACCGACTCCGCTGCTGCGGCAGATCAACGCCCCGACGTTGTTGCAGTGGGGTGAGAAGGACCGGTTGATCCCGTATGCCAACGCAGCGGATTACATGAACGCGCTGGCGGATGCCACGCTCGTATCGTTCGCGGATCTCGGGCACGTGCCTCACGAGGAGGCACCCGGGGAATCGCTCAGGCCATTGGAAAAATTTCTGGCTCGGTAAGCCCATGCTTCGAAAGCTGCTCCAGGCGATCACCAAGCAGCTGCTGGTTCCCTCCCCGTGAGCGCGCGGGTATCAGGGGTTGGTCGAAAGAACGTAGGCAGCCACTTTCGTGCCCGCAGGCACCACGAGCAGCCCATCGCCGGCCGCAAGACCGGTAGCCGGTAGCGTGGAACTCCAGCCGGGAGGCGCGGCCGGGAGGGTGACTTGCCAGGCCTGTTGGCCGGATGTGCCGTCGAGCCCATAGAGATTTCCGGACCCAGACTCGATGAACACGTATTGGTTCACCGCGACCGGGGCACCCGTGAGCTGACCGTCGCCGGCGAAGCTCCAAAGTACGGTGTTGTTGGCGAGGCCGATGCCGCGCAAGGTGCCGCTCTGCAGGAAATATCCGTCGGTGGTCGTGAACGCGCTCGGCGAATCGGCGCTATAAGTTCCTGTCTGGGCGCCCGTCTCGGCATTGTAGATCGTACCGTTGTAGTTGGAGATCAAGTTCGGCGAGTAGACGAGCTGGTTGGCGACCACCGGAGTGGCGCCCCCGCCGCCTTCGCATCCGGTGTTGACGCTCCAGATCGACTCTCCGGTCGCAGGTCGAAAATCATACGTCCAGCATGGGTAAGTCACGTAGACGCCGTCAGCCGTAACGGCAGGTGCGCTATTGTCGCCATTTTGCACGCTCTGCGTCCATGCGATCGAACCGTTGCTCTCGTTGACGGCATACAGAGTTCCCCCGCTTCCCGCTCCGCCGGTATACACATAGCCGTCCGCGGCGGTCAACGGTGCCGTGAACGAATATTGCCCCGCCAGGAGCGTGCTCCACAGCTGTTGACCCGACGAGGCGTTGAATGCCTCCATCGTCGCCGCCGTTGCAAACGGCGACACGAGCACGAAGACCTTGCCCGAGTCATAAGCCGCATTCGCCGATCCGCCGAGTGCGATTGGGCCCCATACCGTATTGCCCGTGGCTTGATCCAGCGCCAGGAGCTGCGAACTCCCGTTGCCGCCGTTGCCCAGATTCACGGTTAGGAAAATCATGCCCTGAGCGATGAGCGCGTAGGACGGCGTTCCGCCGACGTCGACGGTCCACTTGGGATTCGCGGGAAAGCTGAGGTTGGCGAAGGTCACGGCGCCGGTGTGTGCAGGATTGATCTGGTAGGCCACGGCATCCACCGAGGGTGACGATATCGTCAGGGTCTGCGCGGAGGTCGTACCCACGCTGCTGCTGGGATCGTGCACAGTAATCGAAGCCGTCCCGATCGCCGCTATGTCGGCGGTGCCGATTTGAGCCAAGAGCTCGTTCCCGGCAACGTACGTGGTCGGTCGCGTCGTCCCGTTCCACATCACGGTCGATGTGCCGGTAAATCCAGCTCCGAGGACGGTCAGCGTGAATGCGGGTCCTGCAGCCGTAACCTGCGATGGATTGATGGAAGACAGACCGAGTGGCGCCATCTGTATCGTGAAAGGAAGCGAATTGGAATTCCCGTTCGTCGGATCGCTCACAGAAACCTGAACAGTGCCTGCGGCAGCGATGTCTGCGGCGGCGATCTGAGCGGTCAACTGCGAGGCGCTGACGAAGGCGGTCGTTCTCGAGCTTCCGTTCCACATCACCTGCGACTGCGTGGTGAAGTTGCCGCCGTTGACGGTGAGCGTGAACGCGCTTCCGTATGCAACGTCGGTCGAGGGGCTGAGCGAGGTGAGTGTCACCAGACTGCCGGTCACGGTGTATTGCACTTGGATGGTCTGCGGGCTTCCGGTGACCTGCTGGGTGCAGGCTTGGTCGTAGCAGCCTTCGATCACCACGGAGTCGGTATACGCGCCGGCACCGAGGCTCGATGGAGATTTGAATTGAATGGTGACCGTCACCGGCGAGGCGCCGGAGGCATCGCTCACGCTTGCAATGCCCTTATTGCTGTATTTCCCCTGCAAATAAATCTGTTGACCCGACTGTCCCCCGCTCAGTATGACCTGAAAGCTTGCGCTGGGAGCGCTTTGGGCCACGGTCGCCGTTGCACTGACCGTCGAAGGAGAGACGGACATGCTGACATTGTTGGGAGGAGGGGGCTGAGTCGTCGAAGAACTTCCTCCATCGCCGCCGCCGCCGCAGGCTGTGCACAGCGCAACCAAAGTGAGTACTCCGATCCGTGGAGCACGAATCAGCCCGCAAACGCCGCTGTTAATACGGCGCACAGCAATTGGAAACATCCCTGGGCCCCCATCCTTGAGTGAGCTCACCTTGCGGCGATCGAATAGTTGTGAGCAAAGCCTAGCATCTCGCCGGGCGGCAGTGGGGCAACTTTTGACTAAACGCGGATCGGCCGAGTATCCGGTCGAACTCCAATAATACCCTGCAGGGGAAGTTACTCAGGCCCACCAGGCTGGATTGGCGTGGAACCTGGTACGCTCTGTCCGGATGAAACCGCAGTTTCGCGTGATCGTCATCGGTGGCACGGGGCAGGTCGGCGGTGCGGTGGTGCAAGCGCTGCTCGCCGCGCCGTTTTGCCGCGAAGTGGTCATGGTGACCCGCAGACCCGTGCAGAGCGATGATCCCTCGCGCCTGCGCCACGTGGCGATGGATACGGGCGCTTCCGATTTCGAACTCCGTGTCGGCGATCTGGCGGGGCAGGTCGTGGCCGCGGGCGATCGCGTATCCGCCGTCAGCTGCGTCGGCGTCGGCACCGGATCCTTGCGCTGGACGGAAGCGCAGCTCAAACAGCTGGAAGTCGGCGTGGTCGGCGCTTTTGCCCGCGGGGTGCGCCAGGCAGGTGTGGCGCAGTTTTGCCTGTTATCGGCGGTCGGTGCGAACGCGGGCAGCCGGATCAAATATGCCCGCATCATGGGCTTGAAGGAAGCGGCGATTCAAGCGGTGAATTTTCCGCGCTTGGGCGTTTTTCGCCCGGGCATCATTGTCGGCAATGCTCATACGCCCCATTGGGTAGGCTGGCTCGGCAAGCTGGTGCCGGGTCCCTGGGGGAATATCGAACAGCGCGACATCGGCAGGGCCTTCGTCGCTGAAATCGCCGAGAGAGCTGCCGAATCCGGCGTGACTGTCTACGACAACCGGGCGATGCGTAAAATCATCGCGGGCCTTGCCGCCCCGAAATCATGAGCATGCCGGTGCGATTCATGGCGGGTCGATTTTGTTTGCCGCATCATCGATCAGATGTTCGTACTTCACGCACAGGTTATGAGTAGAGTCACAAAGCGCATGCGCATCGCCGCGGTTTCGGACATCCACGGAAACCTCTTCGCCCTCGACGCCGTGCTCGCCGACATCGAGCGGCGCGGGGTGGACCTCATCGTGAATTTGGGCGACATCGTCTCGGGACCGCTGCTGCCGCGCGAGACTGCCGAACGGTTGATGGCGCTCGGCTTGCCGACCATCCGCGGCAATCACGAGCGGCAGGTATTGACGATGGACCCCGGGCGCATGGGGCCGTCCGACCGGCACGCGTTCGACACCCTCGGGGAGGCGGAGCGCCGCTGGATGGCGGCTCTTCCCGCCGTGCTGCCGCTCGCTGGTGGCGATGATGTCTTTCTCTGCCACGCGACGCCCGCCAACGACGTGGATTGCTATCTCGAGGACCTGGTGGAGCGCCAATTGCGCCCCGCGCCGCTCGAGCGGATCGAGGAGCGGACGGGTGGCTGCGAGGCATCGCTCATCCTATGCGGCCACTCGCACATCCCGAAGCTCGTGCACCTGTCGAGCGGTCAGGTGATCGTCAACCCGGGAAGCGTCGGCATTCAAGCCTACGAGGGTCACGATCCGGGTCCGCACCGCGTGGAGATGGGGGCGCCGCACGCGCGCTACGCGGTGGCGGAACGCCGCGAAAACGGCTGGGCGGTGGAATTTTTCGCCGTGGCCTACGATT
>Ga0182016_10002526_pt1 | contig 21443 bp, 14 predicted proteins | sample 712S2MmetaG_FD_120491 | JGI IMG/M metagenome (GOLD analysis project Ga0182016, IMG submission 120491) | Permafrost microbial communities from Stordalen Mire, Sweden - 712S2M metaG | ecosystem: Environmental > Terrestrial > Soil > Wetlands > Permafrost | place: Sweden: Stordalen | collected... | reverse complement strand
CAGGACTCGGGGGCGCTCCAATACAACATCGTGCGAATCGACGGTCAGCGATCTGTCTATGTCCCGGTCTTCAAGCAGGGCGGAAACAGTAACACGATCACGATCGTCAACGGCATGAAGGATGCCATCAAGCATCTGGTCGACATTCCGGCCGCACTGAAAACCGCAGTTGTATTCGATCAATCGGTTTTTGTAAAGCTCGCCATCAAGAATCTGGTCAAGGAAGCCAGCATCGGCTTGGTGCTCACCGGCATCATGATTCTCGTATTCCTTGGTAGTCCACGTGCGACCTTTGCGGTATTGTTGTCGATTCCACTCTCCGCTTTGGTTTGCTTGCTGCTGACAAGCGCCATGGGCGGCTCGATCAATACCATGATTCTCGGCGGACTCGCCCTCGCATTTTCTCGTTTAATCGATGACTCTGTGGTCGTGCTCGAAAACATCTTTCGGTATATGGAGATGGGATTCGCGCCGCGAGAGGCGGCAGAGAAGGGAGGCATGGAGGTATCGCTCGCCGTGCTTGCCGCCACTTCGACCACTTCCATTGTCTTTTTTCCTGTAAGCTTCCTCTCTGGCATTAGCAAATATATCTTCACACCATTGGCACTTGGTGTTGTGCTGTCCATCTTTGCATCTTACTTTTTCGCGATGACAGTTGTACCACTTTACTGCGCCAACTTCATTCGACTGCGAGACGAGTCCGGAGCTACAGACAGAAAGCCTGGATTCTTCCACCGATTCGAGCACAAATTCAACGACAAATTCCAACATATGCTCAATTGGTACGAGGGGCTGGCGATGCGCGCAATGCGGCGCCCTGGTTTCACAGCGGTCGTAATCTTGGGCGGCGTGGCACTCACGTTGCTGGTGCTCTTTCCATTTCTCGGACGTGCCTATTTTCCACGCACAGATCCGGGACAATTCGTGATCAACGTACGGATGCCAAGCGGCACTCGTTTGGAAGTGAGCAACGACTACATCGCGAAGGTCGAAGAGATCGTCCGGGGTGTGGTGAAGCCTACTGACATGGACATGATTGTGTCCAACATTGGTGTCTATCCTGACCTTTCGGCCATTTATACAACCAACGCATCGATGAACACGGCTTTCGTTCAGGTGAGCTTGAAAGAGGAACATAGCGTTCCGAGTTATGAGTATATGCAGCGAGTTCGCGAGAAACTCTCGCAGCAGATGCCCGAACTGACAACCTATTTCCAAGCAGGTGGGCTGGTGGACGGTGTCGTGAATCAGGGGTTACCTGCTCCGATCGATGTCCAAGTGAGTTCAATGGACATGGATGGGGCGTATGCGTTAGCCAAAACGTTGGCACAAAAAATCCACACTATGCCGAATGTCAGCGGCGTTTACATTCCACAAGACCTGGATTACCCCGGGATAGCGTTGAACATCGATCGCGAAAAGGCCAGCCTCATCGGTCTCTCTGCAAGAGATGTGGTGGACAACGTGATCACGGCAATGACGTCGGATGGCATGATCGCTCCGAGTTACTGGATCGATCCGAAAAGCGGTAACAACTATATGGTGACAGTTCAATACGCCAACAGGTTTCTCAACAACATGTCCATGGAAGACTTCGAAAACATTCCATTGCGGGGAGTCAAGCCGGCAGGGTACGACCCGATGCAGAACGCCCGCCGGGCCGGGAACCAGTCACGCGAATTGACACGCGGGGATCACACTGCTGGTTATACTCCTTTGAGTTCGGTCACCGACATCAAGCTCATCAACACTCCAACCGAGGTCGACCATTATCAGATTCGGCGCGTAATCGATGTCTATGTTTCCACCAGAACCGAAGCTCTGCAAAGAGTTGGAAGCGACGTGAGCAATCTCCTGGCGAACACGAAGACCGACAAGAACACTGTCTTGAATCTGCGCGGCGCCGTGGTCAGCATGAATCATTCTTTCGCGGAGTTTGGGATCGGGCTCATCATCGCGATTTTAATGGTCTACCTGATCCTGATGACTCAATTCACGTCATTCATTGATCCTTTCATCATCCTGATGGCAATCCCGCCAGGACTGGCTGGGGTTGTGCTGATTCTGCTCGTCACGGGAAGCACCTTGAACATCATGTCCTTGATGTGCGTAATCATGATGACCGGCATTGTGGTATCGAATAGCATCTTGATCGTCGAGTTCGCCGGCAGGTTGCATAATCAGGGATTGTCTCTTCTGGAGGCGGTAGTGCAATCGTGCAAGATCCGGTTGCGTCCGATCCTGATGACATCCCTCGCTACTCTGCTGGGAATGATCCCAATGGCCCTTGGTATGGAAGCAGGCAGCGAGCAATACGCGCCGCTGGCGCGAGCGGTCATTGGTGGACTCGCCGTTTCTGTAGTAGTGACCGTGTTTCTGGTTCCGGCAGTCTATCTCATCGTTCATGGGCGACAAGAGAAAGGCTCCGCAATAGCGGGGGAGGCATGACATTCATGAAGCGACTTGAAATTCTGTGGGCATGTTCCGGGTTCATCTTGTCTTTCGCGATGGTAAGCACAGGTAGTCTCTTCAGCCAAGTGCCTGGAAGCAACTCCGCTCTTCCGGATGCGCCGAAGGGGCCGCTCATTCTGCTTGCGCAGCAGAGTTCAGTTCCCACAACGCGGCCAGCAGATCAGGCACCGTCCAGTCTCCCTGCAAGCGAGGCTCCTGGCGAGAACCTTCGACTTACACTCTCGGATGCCGAGAAGATGGCGATCAAGAACAACCCAAGGGTGAGCGTGGCTCGGCTTCTCGCGCTGGCTCAGCACCAGGTGATGCGTGAGACACGATCGGCCGAATTGCCGACCGCTAATGCAGCGATTACCGCGATGCAGGCGGAGGACGCTTCGCGCATCTCGGCAGGCTCTTTGACTGCCTCTCGTCTATTTACACACGCCGGGGCGGGCGGAGGATTTACGCAATTGATTACGGACTTCGGAAAGACCAGCAATCTGGTTGCTTCCTCGAAGCTCCAGGAGAAAGCTCAGAATGCGAATGCGCTCGCCACGACTGAGGATATTGTCATCGCCACCGATCAGGCTTTCTACGATGCTCTTCAAGCGCAGGCGCTTCTGAAAGTTGCAACCCAGAACACTTCCACTCGCCAGACTACGCAGTCCCAGATCAGCTCTTACACGCAGAACAAGTTGAAGTCGACGCTCGACTTGAGCTTTGCGGACGTCAACTTATCTCAGGCAAAGCTGCTTGAACTTAATGCCAGGAGCAATGCGGATTCGACGATGGCCGCGCTGGATGCGGTCCTTGGTCTTGATAGGCAGGTTACTTATGGCTTAGTTGAAGACACCAGCCCGTTGACCGCACCGCCTCCAGATGCTGCGCAACTTATACAACTCGCGCTCCAGCAGCGTCCAGACCTCCAGGCACTGAATCTGAATCAACAGGCGGCGGTCAAGTTTAGCCATGCGGAGCGAGATCAGAAACTCCCAAGCATCACTGCTGCCGGGACCGTTGGGAGTGTGCCGATCAGACCCGCAGAATACTACGTCCAGAATTGGTGGGGCGGTATCGGGGTCAACATGAATATTCCGATCTTCAACGGATTTCTTTATTCGGCACAGGCTAAGGAGGCGTCGATCCGCGCACAGGCCGACTCGGAACAGGCCCGTGAATTGAAAGATCGCATTGTCAGGGATGTTCGCACAGCGTGGCTGGCGGCGAATACTGCTTATCAGAGCGTTGCAGTCAATCAAGAGTTATTAAAGCAGGCAAACCTGGCTCTCTCTCTTGCGCAGACACGTTACCAACTGGGATTGAGCTCGATTGTCGAACTGAGTCAGGCCCAGTACCAACAGACCGACGCTGCCATCGGCTATACAAATTCTCAATATCAATACCGGCTTGACCTTGCAACGATCGCCTACCAGACGGGAGCGAGTCCATGATCGAGAACTTCGAGTTGAAGGTTTTCCGAGTTGTCGCGGATATGTTGAATTATTGAAGGGCCGCGGACGAGCTTCATCTAACCCAGGCGGCTGTAACGGCACAGATCAGGTCGCTCGAAGAGAGTCTTGGCATCGCCCCAATTCGATCGAATTGCTCCGTCAACGGTACCGAGTTCCTGCTGCAAGGCCTACGTCGTACCGTTATTCACAAACACATGAGCTGCGCCGGTGCGATCGTTGCTGAAGTAGTGAAAGGGAGCCCCAATCGCAGACGTTGTCCCGCTCAGGGCGACAGACTACCCGAAGTAGTCGTCATGGGTACGGAGACAAACTCACCAGCAGCAGGAACTTACCGAGAATGACGGGAACTCGTGAGTTTTCCAGCGACGAGATCCCGGTTTCCAGCACCATCAACTGCATTATCAGCCTAAGCTCTAATTCCTTCCAGTAGTGAGTCCAACGCTGTCCGAGCATCTTGAAGTGCCGCTTTCGTGCCCTCCAGGCGGCTTATCATCAAAGCCCCTTCCAGGGTTGCGATGATAACGTTCGCAATTCTCCGGGGCTCAGTTTCAGGAACGATTTCGCCACTCCTGATCCCGCGCTCGACAACGCGGGAAATACGCGATTTCCAATCTGAAAAACCCCGTTTAGCCAGCGCTCGCAGAACGGGATTTCCGTCGTCGTTATCAATGGCTGTATTCATCAGCGGACATCCTCCGGGCACTCCCGAGGGCGTTTCGACGAAATGCTTCACGAGTGAATGCAAGTGCTCAACTGCTCCCAGAGAAGGTTCCACACCGCTCGCGCGCATCTTCTCCGCCTTTGCCAGTGCAAAACGAAACGACTCGACCGCGAGCTCTTCTTTGCTGCGAAAGTGCCGGTAAAGGCCGCCCTTTTCCAGGCCGGTCGCCGCCATCACATCCTGCATGGAACTGCCGGCGAAGCCTTGCTGGTTAAAGATGGGTGCGGCCTGAGCGACGATTCGCTCCCGCGTCAACTCTCCTTTGCGCATCTCTTAAATCCTCTCCAAAAGTTTATACCAAAAAAAGACGCATCGGTCTCTTTATTCTCGAATCTCATGTAAATGAGACCGATCAGTCTCTATCCTGGTAGGAGAAAAGCAAAGTATGGCAGCTGCCGTCGCGCCTCTACCGTCAGTTCCGACGCCCCCTTCGTCGAGCAAGCCATTCATGGTTTCCCCCAAGGCCCGAGTCGTCAATCCCTGGACAGTTGCCTTGACTGTCACCATCGCCACCTTCATGGAATTGCTCGACACCTCGATTGCAAACGTGTCGCTGCCGCACATCGCAGGAGGGCTAGGCCGATCTTATGACGAGGTGACATGGGTGCTCACGACCTACCTGGTGGCAAATGCCGTTGTGCTGCCAATGTCCGCGTGGCTGTCCAGAGTGCTCGGGCGGAAGAACTATTACATCCTTTGCGTTGGTCTGTTTACCGCAGCCTCATTCCTATGCGGCATTGCTCCATCACTCCAGGTGATGCTCTTCGCCCGCATCCTGCAAGGAATCGGCGGAGGTGGCCTGGCGCCTGTCGAACAGGCAATCCTGGTTGACACCTTTCCACCCGAAAAGCGAGCGTCAGCCTTTGCCCTCTACACGGTTGCGATCGTTACTGCTCCGGCTATTGGCCCGGTGCTTGGAGGCTGGATCACGGAAAACTATGATTGGCGCTGGGTCTTTCTGATCAATATACCGATTGGCCTGCTGTCCATTTATTTATCGAGTCGCTTTGTGCACGACCCGCAGGCATTTGAAGAGGAGCGCAAGACTGTTCGCTCAAGTGACGGAACACTGCGAGTTGACGGTGTTGGTATTGCCTTGATTGGTCTTGGGTCTGCAGCACTCGAAGTGTTTCTCGATCGCGGTCAGATTGACGACTGGTTCAGTTCGCCGACAATTGCGTGGCTATTTGCGATCGCCGCGGTCTGCTTGATAACTGCCGTTTTCTGGGAATTGAACCACAGCGATCCGGTTATCGACTTCCGCCTCCTCCAGACGCGCAACTTCGCCATTGCATGCGTCTTCTACTTCATCTTTGGCTTTGGACTTTTTGCTTCGACTGCCATGATTCCGCAGTTACTCCAGTCGCTCTATGGGTATCGCGCCCTGGACGCCGGTCTTGTCCTGGGACCTGGCGCATTTGTGATCACCCTTCTCGCTCCCTTCGGCGCGCAATTGGTCCAGCGCCGCATCGTGCATCCACGCGTTCTTCTGTCCGGGGCTCTAGTGATTGTCGGCATTTCGTTTCTCCATTACGGCGAACTCAACCTCGATACCGACTATAGCCATTACGCCTGGGCGCGCGCTTTACAGGGGCTGGGGTATGCCTTTTTCTTCGTGCCATTGACTGTCATCACCTATTCGCAGCTGAAGCCAAACCAGAACAACAGGGCTTCGTCACTGACCAACTTCTTCCGTAACTGGGGTGGGAGCTTTGGCATTGCGTTTGTCACAACAGCCGTCGAACGACGCAGCAGTTTTCACCAGTCTGTGCTTGGTGGGAACCTGACCAACTCATCGTCGGACTTGCTACAGCAGGTACGGCAATCTGCAGCTTACTTGCAGTCACACGGCACCTCGCCCTCTGATGCCATCGGTGCTGCATATGCTCATTACTACGGCCAATTGCAGGTTCATGCCCATTTGCTGGCATTTATGGACTGCTTCCGGGCTCTCGGCATCCTTACCCTGATCGCGGCTCCGCTGGTACTCGCGACAAAGCACTTCAGCCTGGGTGGCAGCAAGAACACGCCGGCAAGTCATTAACGAAGCGAGCGCGGCTCCAATCTTCGCATCTTCTCCGCGCCTCTTGCATCGAACAGGCAAACAGGGAGGGTTGAGATGGAGGAGGTTTTTGTGCAGACTGTAGTTTCGTCGTGGAAAATGATTGTCAGCCGTCTCGATCAGCGCTTCGCGCCACTCGATGACGAACAACTTCAAAAGCAGGTGGCACCGGACAAGAACCGCCTTTTCTATCTGCTTGGACATCTGACTGCTGTACATGACCGCATGTTGCCGCTGCTGGGCATTGGCGAACGTTTGCATCCTCATCTCGACGAGGTGTACCTGAGCAATCCCGACCGTACGTTTGCGGACCCGCTTTCAGCCATCGATCTTAAGAAGGCCTGGAGTGAAGTGAACGCTGCGATTACCTCCGCAGTCGAGAATTTCTCGGTTGACGATTGGCTGAAAAAACACGCCGCAGTATCGGAAGAAGACTTCGCCAGAGATTCGACACGAAACCGGCTCGCGGTCTTTCTCAGCCGGACCAATCACGCATCGTTTCATACCGGACAGATCGTACTCGCGAAGTAGCGGCTGATTCGACAGGAAGCTACATAACTATTCCGAGACAGCAGGTGCATGGATGATGTGTGTCCGTGTGGTTCTGCAATCAAGGAATGGGACCTCTCTCACTTACCCGACTGCGACGGTTGATACCGGGAAGCCGGCCAGTGTTCGCTGGCCTTCCTGGGTGAGAACAAGACGATGCCACCGAGATCGCGCCTTGTACTCATCTACTCCGGGCGCTTTAAGAATTGCCAACGACAAAGGACCTTGTCACAGGTAGTAATCGACCTCATCTTCTTCTGATCGTCATGGGCAAGAGCGGGATGGGCAACAGGACAAATGCGGATGCCACCCCGGCAGTGTCTCCGTAAAGACCACCGTGATCTGATAGATCCCGGCCGGCGTGGTCGAGGAGGTTGTGATCATGACTGCCCCGGTCGTAGCCGAATAAGTGCAGGCGGCTCCGCCAGGGAGATTCAAACATGTAACCGAAACGCTTGAGGCATTGGATGGCAGGGTTACTGCATAACCGGCCGACGAGCCAGGCGTAACTGTCGCTCTAACGGTGGTGAAACTTGGCGGGGTATTGGAGCCGGCGGACGCGACTTCAAATTGCAATGGATTTGAATTCCCCCCTCGGGCGATGTCGGAACACGACATGAAAATGTCCTCTGTGAACCTGTCGTGACTTGTCTTCCGCTTCTTATCATCGTTCGGTTATTCTTCCTATCCGAGACCGAAGATGGCCAAAAACAATCGCAAAATCATTATTAGCTGCGCTATTACCGGTTCGGTCCACACTCCGACCATGTCGGAATATCTTCCCATCACTCCATCCCAGATTGTTGACAGTGCCGTCGAGGCAGGCGAGGCCGGAGCGGCCATTCTCCATATCCACGCTAGAAACGGCCAGGACGGTAGCCCCTCCGGAGATCCGGCGGTATTCCGGGAAATCTGTCCTGTCCTGGCTGAGCGAACGAACTCGATCATCAATATCACGACCGGCGGCAGTTCCAATATGACGATCGAGGAACGGCTCGCTTATCCTCTGCTTGCTAAACCGGAGATGTGCTCGCTGAATATGGGGTCGATGAATTTTTCAATTCATCCGGTGGCGGAGCGGATCGCGAACTGGCGTTACGACTGGGAGAAGCCGAAGATCGAAGGCATGAAGCACGGTGTCTTCAGAAACACCTTTGCTGACATCGAATACATTGTTGACAATCTTGGAGAAAGCGGCACTCGATTCGAACTGGAATGCTACGACGTCGGGCATCTTTACAACCTCGCGTACTTCATCGATCGAAGCTTGATCAAGCCACCGATCTTTATTCAGGCAGTTTTCGGAATACTCGGTGGGCTAGGTCCAGACCCCGAAAACATTTTTACGATGCGATCGACGGCCGACCGCTTATTCGGACGAGAGAACTATCACTTTTCGGTGTTAGGCGCAGGACGACACCAGATGTCCCTTCTAACCATGGGAGCCATCATGGGCTCAAATGTGCGTGTCGGCCTCGAAGACAATCTCTATCTCAGCCCCGGCATTAAAGCGACGAGTAATGCAGAGCAGGTCAGGAAGATTCGCCGCATCCTTGAAGAACTCTCCTTTGAAATCGCTACACCTTCGGAAGCCAGAGAGATGTTGCAGCTGAAAGGCCCGGAAAATGTCCACTTCGCCTGATTGCACTTTGTAGCAAATCCCTCACCCGAACGAGGTTCAATGAGCTCTGAAGCACAAATGACCTTTCAGGATCGGCTCCGTCTTCCCGAAGGATTGCGCGTTCTGGTGACCGCCGGCGCATCCGGAATTGGAGCCGCCATTGCATCCGCCTTTGCGGAAACGGGCGCCGCAATCCACGTTTGCGATATAGACGATGCTGCCCTGGCCGATTTCCGGAAGCGTGTCCCTTCCTGCCACGCAACCCACGCCGACGTAGCCGACGAAGCGCAGGTCGCATCGCTTTTCGAAACTCAGCGCGCTAGATTCGATGGCTTGGATGTCTTGATTAATTGCGCCGGCATCGCTGGCCCTACAGCCGGAGTGGATAAGATCACGGAGCAAGAGTGGACGCGCACCATCGAAGTAAATCTGAATGGCCAATATCGCTGCTTGCACCATGCTGTACCCATGCTGCGGTCTTCCAAGGACGCCAACATTATCTGTATTTCATCTATCGCCGGCCGAATGGGCATTCCATGGCGCACGCCGTATGTGGCGACAAAATGGGCTATCGTCGGAATCGCAAAATCGCTTGCCATCGAACTTGGCCCCGACAACATACGGGTAAACGCGGTGCTGCCCGGTATTGTCGAAGGACCAAGGATGGATGGCGTAATAAGTGCTCGCGCCAAGCTGGAAGGTGTCGAAGAGAAGGCGATGCGGGAAGAGTACCTCAAGAGCATTTCCCTGGGCCGCATGGTGACTGCGGATGACATAGCGCTCATGTGCCTGTTCCTTTGTTCGCCGGCAGGAAGAAATGTTACTGGGCAGGCGATCAGTGTAGATGGCAATTATTTCTAGATCGCGACGCAAGCGAGGTTGAATTGAACAAGGCAGGCTTTGTCCCGCCGGAATCGAAGGGTGCGTGACATGAGCCGCGACGCTGTGATTGTCTCCGTAGCCCGAACTCCGATCGGCCGCGCGTACAAGGGCGCGTTCAACGCTACTCGCTCGCCGACCCTCGCCGCTCATGCCATTCGCGCCGCAGTAACGCGTGCAAAAGTCGAACCCGATGAGATTGAGGACTGCATCCTTGGATCGGCGTTGCCTCAGGGCCTGCAGCATACGATCGGACGAACCGCCGCCTTAGCCGCGGGGTTGCCGGTCTCAGTCGCCGGCCAGACCGTTGACAGGCAATGTTCATCGGGACTTATGAGTATTTCGATGGCGTCGAAACAAGTGGTCGTGGATCGAATGGATGTCGTCGTCGCCGGCGGCATGGATTCCATCTCGCTGGTGCAGACGGGCGAACTCCGTCTCGGTTCCGACCCGCAGCTACTCGCGATTCACAAAGACATTTACATGCCGATGATCGACACCGCCGAGGTTGTTGCTCGCCGCTACGGCATTTCGCGCGAACAACAGGATGAGTACGCGTTTCAATCGCAGCGTCGAACGGCCGAAGCGCAGGCAGCCGGCCGCTTCGATGCGGAAATCGTCCCTGTAAAGACGATCAAATCGGTGATCGACAAAACCACCGGCGAAATCTCGACGCACGAAGTGGAGTTGACGCGCGACGAAGGCAACCGGCCTGACACAACCATGAAAGGCCTTGCCTGCCTCAAGCCGGTGCGGGAAAACGGCTTTATTACCGCAGGCAACGCGAGCCAGCTATCGGATGGCGCGTCCGCCTGCGTGGTGATGGAGGCAAACCTGGCCGCCGCACGCGGTCTTAAACCGCTCGGCCGTTATTGTGGCATGGCGCTTGTCGGCACCGAGCCAGACGAAATGGGAATCGGGCCTGTTTTCGCCGTGCCCAAATTACTCAAACGCTTCGATCTCACAATGGACGACATCGGGCTCTGGGAACTGAACGAAGCTTTCGCCGTGCAAACTGTGTATTGCCGCGACCGGCTCGGCATTCCCAACGATCGCTTCAACGTCGATGGTGGCGCGATTTCTATTGGCCATCCCTATGGCATGTCTGGTAATCGCCTCGTGGCGCATGCGCTGATTGAAGGGCGTAGACGAGGAGTCCGATACGCGGTTGTAACCATGTGTGTGGGCGGCGGAATGGGCGCGGCGGGCCTGTTCGAGATTCTGTAGCGCAGGGCAGGTGAGCATGGCAGCGAACACATCCCCACCGCGGAAAGCATGGCACGGCCAGGACGGCGAACCGCCCATACCGCATCCTGCCCATACCCCTACTTCACCCGGCCCGCGTGCTTGGATTGCCCTTGCGATGCTATGCGCCGTATATGTCCTGAACTTCCTCTCCCGGCAGTTGCCCGGCATTCTCGCCAAGCCGATTCAGGACAGTCTGCACATTTCCGATGGCCAGCTTGGACGGATTGGCGGCCTCTATTTTGCGCTCTTCTATTGCTGCATCTCGATTCCCGTCGGATGGCTTGCCGACAGGACGAACAGATCGAAGGTTCTCGCGTTGGCGTGTGCCATCTGGAGCGCTGCAACAATGTGCTGCGGCGGCGCAGGTAGCTATCTGCAATTCGCCATCGCGTACATGACTGTAGGCTTCGGTGAAGCCGGCGGCGTTCCGCCTTCTTATTCCATCATCTCCGATTATTTTCCACCCGGTCGTCGCGGCCGAGCGCTGGGCCTCTACAACGTCGGACCGCCGATTGGTGCGGCTCTGGGAATCGCCTTCGGCGCTTCGATCGCTGCTGCTTTCAGTTGGCGCTATGCCTTTGTCCTGCTCGGCTCCGTCGGTTTGTTCGCATCTATTGGCGTCTTGATTCTTGTGCCGGAACCTCGTCGCGGCGGCCTGGATCGCATTTCCGACCAGGCCGCTGCACGCAAAACAGGATTCCGAGAGACTTTGGCGATGTTCGTTTCCCGGCCTGCACTCATGCTTGTCGCACTGGGCAGCGGCGCGAACCAATTCATCACATACGGTCTCACCAACTTCGCAACCCTCTTTCTCATGCGTGAAAAAGGGATGATGCTCAAGCAGGTAGCCCTCTATTACGCGTTAGTTGTCGCAATTGGAATGGGCGGCGGCATCTTCGCCTCCGGCCCGGTGATCGACCGGTTCACGCGGCATTCGAAACAGGCATATGCCCTGGTGCCGGCAGCTTCGCTTACTATTGCCCTGCCGTTTTATCTCGCATTTGTCTGGGCTCCCGATTGGCGAATCGCGTTGCTCTTTCTCACCGGCGCCATGTTCCTGAATTACTTCTATCTCACATCGGCGGTAACACTGGTGCAGGAGGAAGTGCGGCCAGATCAGCGCGTCATGTCCGGTGCCCTGCTTCTGTTGATCATGAATTTGATCGGTCTCGGCCTCGGCCCCACCTTCGTGGGCGCGGCCAGTGATTTCTTCAAAGCAAGTTATCCCCATCACTCGTTGCAGATCGCACTTTACCTGCTCGCGTCGCTATACGTTGTGGCTATATTGCTGTTCCTGACGTTGGCGCGCGTACTAAGAAACGAAAACCGTACAGTTGGAGGAACAATTCCATGATCGTACTTCGTCGCTTGTTTGTTTGGGCTATCGCGGCCGCCTGTCTTGCTCCGGCGCTTTCGTATGGCGCAGAGGATGTAAAAGCCGGTCCAATCGTCAAGGCTCCCGCCGGTGCGGTAGAGGGCCGGATGGAAGGCCAGCTGCGCGTTTTCAAAGGCATCCCTTTCGCACTTCCGCCGGTGAGAGAGCGGCGCTGGAAAGCTCCCGGTCCCATGCCCCCCTGGACCGGCGTGAAAAAAACAACCGAGTTCGGAGCTGCATGTTGGCAGCCCAAACCGACACTCTCCACGATCTACACGCGCAGTCCCATGCCGATGAGCGAAGACTGTCTGACCTTGAACATTTGGAGTCCGATCCACGCGGAGAACGCACCGGTCTTCTTCTGGATCTACGGAGGCGCGCTGGTTGGCGGTGCGAGCAGGGAGGAGACCTATGCCGGCGCCCGCCTCGCTGCCCAGGGAATTGTCGTAGTCTCCATCAACTACCGATTGGGTGTACTGGGCTGGCTTGCGCATCCAGAACTAAGCAAAGAATCTCCGCTCGGAATATCCGGCAACTATGGCTTGCTCGATCAAATTCAGGGTTTGCATTGGGTTCAGCAGAACATTCGCGCCTTTGGCGGCGATCCTTCCAACGTCACCATCGCTGGTGAATCCGCAGGTGCGCTGAGCGTGATGTACCTTATGGCATCTCCTCCGGCTCGCGGCTTGTTCGCCAAGGCCATCGCGGAAAGCGCCTACATGATCTCGACACCCGAGCTGAAAAAAGCAAGTTTCGGCACGCCCTCCGCCGAGGACAGCGGCGTGAAGCTCGCTGCCGCACTCCATGCGCCGAATATCGCCGCGCTGCGAGCCATGGATTCAGAGAAACTCGCAATGGAAGCGCCCTCCGCAGGCTTTGCGCCCTGGGGAGCGATTGATGGACAGGTGTTATCGGGCCAACTAGTAGAAGTCTTCGACAAAGGCGAACAAGCTCCTGTCCCCCTGCTAGCGGGCTTCAACAGCGGCGAAATCCGCTCGTTGAGAGTCCTTGCTCCTCAACCTCCCGCAACTGCAGCCGCGTATGAAACCACCATTCGCGCGCAGTATGGCGATCTCGCCGATCAATTCCTGAGGCTCTATCCCAGCACCGACATGCCTGAGAGCCTGCTGGCCATAACACGAGACGCCCTCTACGGTTGGACTGCGCAGCGACTCGTAAGAAAACAAACCGCGCTTGGTAAGCCGGCCTTCCTCTATTTTTGGGATCATGGATACCCTGCTGCCGACAATGCCGGCCTGCATGCCTTCCACGCGAGCGAGTTGCCCTACGTCTTCGGAACCCTGCAGGACACTCCGCCACTTTGGCCGAAAATTCCCGCAACTCCGCAAGAGACAAAGTTATCCGACGCCATGATCGGCTACTGGACCTCATTCGCCCGGACAGGCAAGCCACACGCAACCAACGAGCCTGATTGGCCGGCGTTCGGAACAACAGGCTCCTACTTGAAGATCGAGGAAACTCCACAGCCGTCCGATCATTTGATGCCAGGGATGTATGAACTCAACGAAGAGGTCGTGTGCCGCCGTCGAGCGAGCGGCGACATCCCATGGGGTTGGAATGTCGGCTTGTGGTCGCCCAAACTCCCGCCACAGCAGGCGCAATGTAAGTAGTAACGGGAGAATCTCCATAAAGCGCGGGTGTCTGTAAATGACATGAGATTGTCTGCTAAGAACCTGTCGCGTCGTGCATTTGTTTCCCTACCATTCGCCAATCGCTTACTGCGGCGAGACTCGAAGAGGCCGGATTCGAAGAGGAAAAAACAGATGCATTATCCCCAGCAAGTGCAACCCGCTCGCAACCAATTTGTCTTCCCCAATCGCAGCGTATTCGCGGCGTTTCTCCTATGCGCACTCTTCACAGCCTGTCGGATTCTTTCTGCGCAGACAGGTGGAACAGGCGCCATCAACGGCACCATCACCGACCCCACCGGCGCAGTAGTGGTGGGCGCTCAGGTCAAGGCCACGGATGCTGCCACGGGGTCCACGCGAATCTCGATGTCCAACTTCCACGGACTGTATGTTATCTCCCTACTTCCGCCAGGCCAATACACGCTCGAAGTCACGAAACAAGGCTTTAAGTCGGTCTTGTCCTCCGACGTGCAAGTGAACGTCGCGGAGACGACGGTACAGAACATCCCCATGAAAGCTGGCGCCGTAACGGAAACAGTGACCGTGACATCGGCAGCCGTGGAGTTACAGACCGAATCCAGTGAACTGGGACGCGTGACGGACTCCGAGATGATTGAAAGCCTGCCGCTAGTTACTCGTAACTTCACACAAGTCATCGGCCTGAATCCGGGCGTTGCGCAAGAGGTCAACAACGCGAGCCAGATCGGTAGAGGCGGCGGCAGCCAGGACGCGAATCCCGCGGGCGGAAGCATCATGAGCCAGGGTGCCACCTCGACCGACAATAATTTTGAAATGAACGGCCTCACGATAAACGACATCCAGGGCTCATGGATTTACTCCTCCGGAATTCCGGCTCCCAATCCCGACACCATCCAGGAATTCAAAGTACAGACAGCGTTGTTCGATGCCACAACCGGCCGCAATGCCGGGGCCAATGTCAACGTCATCACGAAAGGCGGCAGCAACGACTACCACGCATCCATGTTCGAGTTTTTCCGCAACGAAGATCTCAACGCAAATGATTGGTTTTCGAAGCGTTCCCGTCAGCCGCGCGGCATTCTGCGCCAAAATCAATATGGTTTTACCGCAGGCGGTCCACTGATCAAGAATAAGCTACTGCTCTTCGGTTCCTGGCAGGGCACAAAGCAATACAATGAAACCGACCCAGCGAACCACAAATTGGACTATCTGCCTCCCCTTTCAGACGACCGCTCGGCAGCCGGACTGGGCGCGGTGTTCGGTGGCCAGGCAGGCTACCTTGGCCCGCTCTTTGGCACCGTCGCCCCCAACGGCTCAAATATCGCACCCCAGGCTCTGGCGCTGCTTCAACTCAAGCTGCCCAACGGTCAGTACCTCGTTCCGACACCGACGAGTATCAACGCGTCCGGCGTTAACCCAGCCCAATATGGAGCAATCGATAGCGAAGGTACCGCATATATTCATCAGCCCGGCTTTTTCAATGAGAATCAATGGATGGCGAACGGAGACTACCAGCTATCCGACCGCCACAAGCTTGCGGTTCGATATTTCGGCGCGCTCAGTAATGTGGAGTGGAGCACTCTATACGAGACGGAGGGCAACCCTCTCTATCAGCCCGAGCGCTTCGACGTGGCATCGATCGGAGACACATTCACCCTGACTCCTCGCATGGTCAACCAATTCCTCGTCGGTTTCCATAGGTCAACCTCGGACCAGAACTACGGCAATGCTTTCACCTTTTCAACCCTTGGCATGAACGTCCCGCAGGAGGATGATGCGTACCCCAATCTCTGGATGATAAGCGACGGCTTCCAGACCGGAACAACCTCTGCGTTGGGCTTCCTGGAGAATGAGTACGAGATCACCGATACCTTGTCCTGGGTTAAAGGGAAACACCAGCTCACCTTCGGCGGCGGCTTCACATTCGGCCGCGATAACATGGAAAAATTCGACTTCGAAGCCTATGTGCTCTGGCTAAGTTGGGCGGATTTCCTGCTGGGACAGAGTTACTTGCCCTATGGCGTTCCGTACAGCAATGTATGGGAGGGATATGAGGGCATTGGCGACTTCCGGCGCGACTGGAGATACAAGGATGCGGACGGCTTTATTCAAGACGACTACAAAGTTACAAAGAGCTTCACGCTCAACCTCGGCTTGCGTCTTGAGCGCATCGGCGACCTGGGGTCTGCCAATGGCGGCGGAAACGTGGATGCATCCAAGATCGATCCCAATCCTCCAGCAGCGGGGAGTTTCGCCGGCTTTGTGGTTAACTCCAATTACAACGGCCCAGCTATTCCCACTGGAGTTATAAAAGGGAAGAACACATTCGGCTTCAATGGCGACGGACAGAATACATGGAACCCGCGTGTTGGCTTTGCCTGGGTGCTACCCGGAACCGATCGTTTCGTTCTTCGGGGAGGCATCGGCATGTATCACACGACGACCGAGGGCCAGATGAATCTCCTGCTTTGCGCAGAAGCGCCCACCGGTATTTGGAGCGTTCTGGCAGGCCAGAATAACGCGTTTTCAACCGATGCCAGTCCCTTCCCGGCCGCACCTGCCTTCCCGGTATTCACGCCTTACTCGCCCTCAACCGATTTCACCTTGGCTTCTCTTGCAATGAATTGGCGCCCTCCGACGACTTATCACTATAGTCTTGGTCTGCAATCGAGAATCCCGGGCGGCGCGGTTCTGGACATTGCGTATGCCGGAGCGCGCGACCTGCATTCCATCCTGGGCAGGACGATCAATCAGGCCGGCCTGGCCTCTGCCGCAAACCCGATTCGCGGCCAGACCACAAGTACCACTGCGAACATCGGCCTTCGCAAACCCTATCTCGGGTGGACGCCGGACTCGATGTATTACTTTGCCACCGATGGCGAGGCCTGGTATAGCTCCTTGCAAGCATCGCTAACTCAGAAATTCAAACATAACTTCCAGTATCTGGCTGCCTACACCTGGGAACGATTGCTCTCGCCCGTACCCGGCTTTACCACAGGGTCGAACGAATTTGGACCTACCGGCGATCAGACCGCCCTGCGCGCTCACGAGGCCGGATACGGACCTGATTACAATGTGCGCCCGCAGCGGTTTGTACTGTCCGCATACTATGCCATCCCCGGCCCGGTGAAATCTCATCCATTCCTCGCAAGCACGCTCGGCGGCTGGAGTCTTGCAACTGCAACGGTGATCCAGTCCGGACAGCAGAGCAGCATTACTTACAACAACATCGAAAGCGCTTACGGTATTGAATCCGACCGGGCCAGTTATGCCACTGGTTGCAACGCGCACAATGTATCGACGCACGGATCGGTCAGTAGCAGAGTGGACAACTACATCAACAAGGCATGCTTCACAGCCCCGGCGGTGATCGGCGACGACGGCATTGCCACGGGCTTTGGCAACACACCGAACGGCATTCTGCGGGAGCCTGACCAGGCCGACGTCGATCTCTCGCTGAGCAAAAACCAACTCGTGAGCTGGCCGAAGGAAGGTGCGAACGTTCAGTTCCGGGCGGACTTCTTCAATACTCTCAACCATCCGAATTTTGCCGGCCCCGTCAACGCCGCATCCGCCTCTACTTTTGGGAGAATCTTCTCGATGAGCACCAACCCGAGAGTAATTCAACTCGCCTTGAAGTTTTCCTTCTGAGGCGACGGGGAATGCTAGAAGTGTCGGGCCGCAACTTCGGTCGTGCCGAGAATCGACCTGCAAAATGAAGGGTTTTGACCCCTGCGGGACGATAGCCTGTTGCTTTCGAGCTTCAATGAAACGCACTCGGGATAGCGGCGAGCCCACAAACTGAGCGCACCCACCATCAGGACCGGAAGTTAGCCGGTGAGCTTCCAGTCCATCTATGGAACGCGTGACGAAAATTCGCAGCCTCGCTGAATCCAACGAGCTCCGATATGTCGTCGATGTTCAACTTGGTTGAACGGAGATACTCCTTCGCAAGATTACAGCGAACGTCGTCCAGTATCTGTGTAAATGAAACGCCTTCCGCGTGGAGCCTGCGATGCAACGTGCGGACCGTGGTAGCGAGCCGATCGGCCACCATTTCCATAGTCGGTGAATGTCCCGGTGTCGACGCGATAATCTGGTACACCTCGCCGGCGACGCCGATTGATGTCTTCACCTCGCCAAGTATCCGGTCGCAGGTATCCCACATGAGCTTTGAAGTTAGGCGGTGCGCCATGTGCGGCTTTTCAGCCAGAATCGACTTCGGATAAGTGAGTTCGCAGACCGGTTGGCCGAATTTGAGATCGCAGCCAAGATAGCGCTTGTAAAGGTTCAGGTGCCGTGGCGCGGGATAGGGAAGCGCAGCGCGGATCGGATGGCAGCAGCCCGGCTCGACGACAGTCCTCAGATGGGTCGTAAGTTGAGTCAGATGCTGCTCCAACAAAAAACGTGCCAGGGAATCCGGACGAGCTACTATCGGATTCTTCTCCAGCACCCATGACACTGAGTCTTTCTCCTCGCGCCACGACATGGTTAGAATGGGAGTGGCAAGTCTGTGGTACTTGACCGCGACTTGGAAATACTCGCGGATCGTTGGACTGCACACCAGCGCAAACCCATACATTCCGTAAGCTGAAAGTGGAATGCGGCTGCCGACACTAAATGGAGTTTCAGGATCTTTCGACAGTTGCAGAGCGTTGTGGCATACCGTAATGTACTGGCGAACGGAGGTCAAGGTTTGGGGTTGAGTGAGACTCTCCGCCGACAGCCCTGTGCCCGACAAGCTCGCCGCGGATGCAATGCCCTGCTCGTTGAGAACCTCAACCAGCGCCGCAAGCTTGTAAGGTGCGTATCGCTTTTCGTTCCAAAGGGGAAGTTGCATAACCACCACATGCTGTCCGACTCGAACACATTGGTGTCCGCATCGCACGGCGCCCATACATTGTGCAGCAGCAAGGCATCGTTTGGGAAGGATTTTCTTAGCGCCTCTCGCAGCTTGTCGATCTCCCGGAAAACGCACTTTCTTTCGGTCTGCCTCACCACTTCGGCCACTGTGAGATTCCGCCATCGGTTTGTCCGGTTGGCACACAGCGCGGCATCCAACCGCTAACTAACATACGTAGGGCATGCGCGCACGTTTTGCGCATCCCGGAAACGCGAAAAGTGTGAACAAGCTCATTGACTCTCCCGATACCGCTATTGCCGATCTACGAGATGGCATGACTATCATGCTCGGCGGTTTCGGGCTCTGCGGCATCCCGGAAAACCTGATCGCCGCCCTGATCCGTAAAGGCGTAAAAGGGCTCCACACCATCAGCAATAACATGGGTGTGGATGGCTTCGGCATGGGACTGATGCTTGAAGCCGGCATGATTGCATCCCATATCGGCAGCTATGTGGGCGAGAACCGCTTGCTTGAGAAACTGGTCATTGCCGGCGAGCTGAAACTCACCCTCATCCCCCAGGGAACTCTCGCCGAACGCATTCGTGCCGGCGGTGCAGGCATTCCGGCTTTCTATGTCCCTGCGGGCGTCGGCACCATTGTTGGCGAAGGGAAAGAAACCCGCGAGTTCGATGGCAAGACTTATCTCATGGAACGCGCCCTACGCGCGGACGTCGCGCTGATCAAGGCCTGGAAAGCCGACCGCCACGGGAATCTTGTCTTCCGGAAAACAGCTCGAAATTTCAACCCGGCAATGGCCACTGCGGCTGAGCTGACTATCGTCGAAGTTGAGGAATTGGTAGAGCTAGGCCAATTGGATCCAGACGAAATCGTAACTCCCGGAATCTATGTGGATAGGGTTGTTGTTGGAGCCGATTTCCAAAAGCCGATTGAGTGGCGCTTCATCAAGGAGCACGCGCAACCATGACCGTCCAAAGTGTCGTACGACCAGAAGCGCCGTTCACGCTGATGGGCAAAACTGCCATCGTAACTGGCGGCGGCCGAGGAATTGGAAGAGCCATCGTACAGTTACTCTCTTCCGCCGGTGCAAATGTTCTCGCTTCCGACTTGGATCGGGACGCGCTTGAGGAAATGCGGGCATCTGTCCATGACCCCAGTCTCGTCGCGATAGTCCGTGGAGACTTGATGGACCCCGTGTTTCCACAACAGATCGTGGACGCGGCGCTCGAAACCTTCCACTCGATTGATATCGTCGTCAACTGCGCAGGCTTCACGTGGGATAGCGTGATTCAGAAGACAACCGACGAGCAATTTCTCGCCATGTTAGATATTCATGTGGTAGCGCCGTTCCGTCTGCTGCGGGCTGCTTCGAATTACCTGCGTGAAACCGCAAAAAAAGAGATAGCCGCCGGTCAGCGCGTGATGCGCAAGGTTGTGAACATCACATCGATCTCCGGTACAGATGGAAATGCGGGCCAGGCGGGCTACGGCGCAGGCAAGGCCGGAGTGATTGGACTAACCAAAACGCTGGCCAAGGAATGGGGTCGCTATAACATCAATGTCAATGCGGTTGGCTTCGGCCTCATCCATACGCGCATGACGCAACCACTCAAACCGGAATCGAAAATCAGCGTGGCTGGGAAGGACATTCCGATCGGTGTGCAGCCCGCAATGCTCGAAGCAGTCACGGCGTCCTCTCCCCTGGGGCGCATGGGTTCTCCCGAAGAGGCGGCTGGTGCCGTGCTCTTCTTCTGTTCTCCCTTATCGGACTACGTTACAGGTGAAGTACTTACCTGCAGCGGCGGCTTTCACTTCTAAAACCGAGGCAATTGCCACTTATGCAAACATGCGGCCTGGCAACTCGGTGGAGGATTTTGATGTGAACGGTAAAGAACTCATCGCACGACGCATCGCCCGGGAACTCAAAGACGGGTTTTATGTCAACCTCGGCATCGGCCTGCCCACGATGGTCGCCTCGTACGTCCCTGACGGAATCGAAGTTATCCTGCAGTCCGAGAATGGGCTGCTGGGAATCGGTCCTCCTCCGTCTCCCGATCGCGAAGATCCCGATCTCATCAACGCCGGGAAGCAACCGGTGACCATCCTGCCCGGCTCAAGTTTCTTCGGCAGCGATCAGGCTTTCGCCATGATCCGCGGCGGCCATATGAACATGAGCATACTGGGCGCGATGCAGGTATCGTGCCGCGGCGACCTTGCGAATTGGACCATCCCAGGAAAAATGGTCAAAGGCATGGGCGGCGCAATGGACTTAGTTGCCAGTGCGGCTCGCGTTATCGTAGCCATGGAACACAACGCCAAGGACGGAGATTTCAAGATTGTCAAAGAGTGCTCATTGCCGCTTACGGGAAAAAGCGTGGTCCATGATATTGTTACGGAACTTGGGTGGTTTCACGTTTCCCACAGAGGACTCGAGATGAAAGAAATTACCGAAGGTATTACAAAAGAGGAAGTGGAAAAACGAACAGGTTGCCAAGTCCACTATTCGAAAGAACTATGCCCGATGCTTCCTAACTGAGTTACAGCGATGTTCACCACTCTTCTCGACGGCCTCTCCT
>Ga0182016_10002524_pt1 | contig 21458 bp, 17 predicted proteins | sample 712S2MmetaG_FD_120491 | JGI IMG/M metagenome (GOLD analysis project Ga0182016, IMG submission 120491) | Permafrost microbial communities from Stordalen Mire, Sweden - 712S2M metaG | ecosystem: Environmental > Terrestrial > Soil > Wetlands > Permafrost | place: Sweden: Stordalen | collected... | reverse complement strand
CGCCGCGTGCCCGAGATTCTCGAAGTCGAGTCCTATCGCCAGTTGGCTAGTCGCGTCGTCGGCTCGACGATCACGCGCGGGTGGGCCGACGCCTACACCGCGAAGAAGCTGACCAGCGTCAGCGCGTGGGGGCGTGCGGTGAAGGGCCTCACGGTGACGGGCACCGATCGTCGGGGCAAGTTGATGCTCCTCGATACCGACGGCGTTCGACTCGGCGTGCGCTTCGGCATGACCGGCGTACTGCTGATCGACGGGGACGCCGGCATCGACGGGCTCTTCTATGGCCCGCACGACTTTCGCGCCGACTGGGTGCGCGGAGGACTGGAGTTCGACGACGGGCGAAAGTTGCTCCTGCACGACCCGCGACGGCTGGGACGATTCGAGATCGCGCCGGACTTAAGTGAACTCGGTCCGGACGCGTTGACCCTGACGCGAAGACAGTTCGACAAGGTGATCACGACACGCGGCGACGGTCCGGCGATCAAGGCGCGGTTGATGGACCAGTCGTCGGTCGCCGGCGTCGGGAACCTCCTCGCCGACGAGATGCTGTTCCGGGCGGGCATCGATCCGCGGACCCCGACGGGGCTCTTGAGTCTTGAACAGCGCGCCACGCTCTACAAGACCTTCACGCAGACGATGCGCACCCTCCAACGCCGTGGCGGCTCGCACACGGGCGACCACATGGCGGGCCGTTATCCAGGGGCGTTCTGTCCGCGCGACGGCGCACCGATGATCTCAGCCACCATCGGCGGGCGTACGACGTACTGGTGCTCGAAGCACCAGAGTTAGGCGCCGTCGAGCAGTCCGCGCAGCCCGGTCGGTTGGTAGGGGCCGATGACGAGTTGTTCGAGGACACCGAGGCCGATTTCATCGCCGCAGGTGGCGCTCACGACGTGTTGGACGTGGATGTTGGCGTACTCGAGGGGCTCAAGGCTATCGAGGTTCAACTGTTCGTCGTTGACGGTCGGTCCGCCGTGCCAGCGACCGTGCGCGAACTGGGGGTGGCTGTAGCCGGCGCCGCGCATCTGGAAGCGCAGCAGCGGCGTGAGCGTGATCTCGCGCTCGCCCATGGTGAGGACCGCGCGTTGCATCCAGCGCGTGCCACGGTGCATCTCGACCTTCAAGGCGCCGTGGGTCATCACGGCCGCGTCGTCGCTGAACACCACGGCCGATCGACTGAGCGGATGACCGTGGGCGTCGTCGAAGGTCATGAAGTGCACGCCGCCGTCACCGAGGTGCAGCGGTGCCCAGAAGAAGGCGAGTTGGGGCGCGCGGTGGCTCTCGACGCCGGGCAGCGCCTCGCCGATCGGACGCACGCCCCACGAGCGGTCCTTCGTGCCGCGCAAGTTCTCCGGCAGTTGATGACGTCCATTGGGCGTCTCGATCCATCCGCTCCAGGTGCCGAGCTGGGTCGCTCGCGTCACGTCCATGAAGAGCCGTGCGCCGTCGTGCATGGTCTGACGGGGCTCTTCACTGATCGCCGTCGTTCGGGTGTAGGTGAGGTCACAGCGCAGTCCGTGGTCGGGAGCATCGACGACCACGCGGTTCACGCGCATCGGTTCGATGATCTCGATGCGCATCGGTCCGACCGCCGTCGGGCGACCGACGAGCGCGTCACTCGCGAAGACGGAGTATTGACGTTCGCCCTGTACGACGGAGAAGGCGGCGTCGATGACCCCACGATTCGGATAGAGCCCGAGCGCGAAGGCGAAGTAGAACTCTTCGTCGTACCCGTTGAACCAGTAGCGGTCATAGGCGTTGGGGTGTCCGTCCATCACGTGGGCCAGGGGCAGCGCCGTCTGGTGTAGCGGATAGTCGTCTTCAGCCAACAGCATCGTGCCCCAGTTCGTTGATCGCGTCCCAACGTGTAGCGGCGACGACCGCGCGCTCGATCATCGCGAGGAACATCTCGTCGCCACGTTCCGTCTGTTCGACGATGACCGACGCCGCGACGAGCATGACGATCGGCTGCAGCGTGTAGCGCGAGAACTCCTGGCGCGCGACGTGGACCGGGATGTCAACGCCGTAGTCGGACAGCTTCGCGAGGTAGTAGTCGAGCAGTGCGAACTCATCGCGCGCGCAGTCCTCGGGGGTGAGACTGGTCGTGAGGAAGTAGGCGACGTCGAGCAGCGGACTTCCGACGCCCACGGTCTGCCAATCAACGACCGCCAAGGCCACGGTTCCGTCGCAGGCGTCGACGAGGAGGTTGTCGGTGCGGAAGTCGCCGTGCGTGACGCACGGGAACGCGGACGTGTAACCGGCGAAGAGCCCCAGTCGATCCTTGAGTTCGAGCACCATCGCTCGAACGTCGTCGCCGACGCGCGCGCCGTAGCGCTCGATGAACTGGTCGAACAAGACCGGCAGCACCGCCGAGTAGAGCGGTCGGAGTTCTTCACTCACGCCGCCGAGCCAGTCGGCGTCGTGCAGGTCGGTGCGTGCGTAGGTGGGGCCGTGGAGTCCGGCGAGTGCGGCCAGGCCCGCGTGCGCCGTACCGATTGAGATCCCGACGAACTGGTCGATGACCGCCGAAGGACTGAGGTCCTCGAGCAACAAGAGGAAGTTGTCGTGATCGTCACGCTCGGCGAAGTAACAGCGCGGCGTGCGCGTCGCGATCGACGGCGCGAGGAGTTGGTAGAACGAGACCTCACGTTGGTAGAGGTGCTGCAGCTGCGCGGTGGAGCGACTGACGTCATCGTTCGACGGAACCTTCGCGATGACGCTCGTCTCGCCAGCGTCGTGGTGGATGGACACCCGATAACAGTTGGCGACCTGGCCCTGGCCGACCGACGTGACGTGGACGTAGCGCACGCCTTGGAGGTCTAGGTGACGCGACAGCCACGATTCGTCGAGATCGTCGATTGATGGCACCGTCGTCATTGCAAACCCCTAATCAGTCTGCCCTAAAGGCCCATCCATGAACCTGCGCGGCGACCGATAAGAATGTCGAGGTGCAGTCCTTCATCACCCACTACGGCTACTTCGCGCTCTTCGTCCTCTCGGTCCTCTCCTCGGCCTGCATCCCGATCCCCTCGGAGGTCGCCTACGGATTCGCCGGGGCGCTCTGCACCGCGGCCGTCACCGGCCACGTGCGCTTCTCGCTGTGGGCGGTCATCGTCGTCGGCACGCTGGGTTCTCTCGTCGGCGCGGTCATCGCCTACGAGGTCGGTCGCAGCGCCGGGCGAACGATCGTCGAACGCTGGGGGAAGTGGTTACTGCTCTCGACGAAGGACCTCGACCGCGCGGAGCGTTGGTTCGAGCACTACGGCTCGGCCTCGGTGTTGATCGGTCGCGTCATCCCGGTCGTGCGTAGTTTCATCTCGGTCCCGGCCGGGATGGCCGAGATGAACCGCGCGCGCTTCGCGATTCTCACGACGGTCGGCTCGGCGGTGTGGGTGGCGTTGCTCGCCGGCCTCGGATACGCCGCCGGTTCGAACTGGAAGCACGTGAGCAGTGACTTCCACGCCTCGGAGTACCCGATCATCGCAGTCGTCGTCCTCGGCCTCGCGTACGCGATCTGGCACCGCTGGCGCACGGTGCAGCGCGAGAACGCCCGCTAGTTCGAAAGCGTCGCCAAGACCTTGTCGGCGTGGCCGTCGGCGCGAACGCCGTACCACGCGTGTTCGACCTTGCCGGTCGGCCCGATCACGAAGGTCGAGCGGATGACGCCGGTCACCTTCTTGCCGTACATCATCTTCTCGCCGTAGGCGCCGTAGTTCGCCATGACCTTCTTCTCGGGGTCGCTCAAGAGGTCGAAGGTCAGTCCGTACTTCTTTCGAAAGGCGACGTGCTTCTCGGCCCCGTCGGGTGAGACGCCGATGACTTTGACGCCGAGCTTGCGAAAAGCCGACAGTCCGTCGTTGAACTGGCAGGCCTCTTTGGTGCATCCCGGGGTGTCGTCAGCGGGGTAGAAGTAGATGACGAATCGTTCACCTGCGAAATCCTTCAACGAGACGGTCTTTCCTGCTTGATTCTCGAGTACAAAAGTCGGTGCCTTTGCACCAATTTCCAGTCGGGCCATGAATCTCCTTGCCTTTAGGTGTCGAAAATACGACATTTTGTCATAGACTCGTACTGAAGCTCTAGGAATTGAGCTTGGGCCTACCCTTCCTTACGCCGGTTCCGGGTCCAACCGAGAAACGTCGTTTGCCGTGAGTAGTGAAATCAAGGATTCTGTGCCGTCGGCACAGGACTTATACGCCACCAATAAAACCTTCGCCGAACTGGGCGTGTTGCCCGAGTTGGTCACCGTGCTCTCCGAACAGGGGATCACGACCGCCTTCCCGATCCAGGCCCTCACCATCAGCGACGCGCTCGCCGGGCGAGACGTCTGCGGCAAGGCCAAGACCGGATCAGGAAAGACCCTCGGGTTCGGTCTGCCGATGCTCCAGCGGATCTCCGCTGGCGAGACCTTCAAGACCGTCGAAGGCGGTCCGGCGCGACCGCGCGCATTGGTACTGCTACCGACGCGTGAACTCTGCGTGCAGGTCCACGAGGTCCTCAAGCCGCTCGGCGTCGCGCTCGGACTGCACGTGAACGCCGTCTACGGCGGGGCCGACATCGAACGCCAGGTGAAATCGCTTCGCCGGGGCTGTGACGTGATCATCGCTACGCCGGGTCGTCTCATCGACCTCGGTGACCGCGGCGAGGTGAACGTGGAGAATCTCGACGTCCTGGTCCTCGACGAAGCCGACCGCATGGCTGACATGGGCTTCATGCCCCAGGTCGAGTGGGTGCTTCGCCGCATCGCCGAACGTCCGCACCAGACCCTGTTGTTCTCGGCCACCCTCGACGGCGCTATCGACCGACTGGTCAAGCGCTACCTGACCGACCCGGTCTTCCACGAGGTGGCGAGCGACTCCCAGACCGTGTCGCTGATGGTGCACCACTTCTTGAACGTCCACCAGATGGACCGGATCAAGGTGACGGCCACGATCTGCTCGTCGTTCGGCAAGACCCTGATCTTTTGTCGCACCAAGCGCGGGGCCGACCGCCTGGTCGAACAGCTCCAAAAAGAGGGCGTCGACGCGGCCGCGATCCACGGTGACCTGCGCCAAAGTCAGCGCGAGAAGGCGCTGGCGGACTTCTCCGGGGACCGTTTGGCGGTCCTGGTGGCGACCGACGTGGCCGCCCGAGGACTGCATATTGACGCAGTCGACTGCGTAATCCACTTCGATCCCCCGGAAGACCAGAAGGCCTACCTCCACCGTTCCGGACGAACCGCCCGAGCCGGCTCAACCGGAGTTGTTGTGTCTTTGTTACTGTGGAACCAAATTATTGAGGCTGAAATAATCATGCGTCGTCTTGGACTCAAGCGGCCGATTGTGGAGGTCTTCTCAAACGATCCACATTTGAAGGACCTGGCCCGCTGGGATCCGACCAGGGAGGACTCAGTACTGTGAGCAAGAAGAAGGCGCTACCAGTCTTCAAGTACAACAAGTCCATAAAACGCGCGCTTGTTGTCGTTGCTCACCCTGATGATGTTGATTTCGGATCGGCCGGAACCATTGCAACTTTGACCGGTAAGGGCGTTGATGTTGCGTATTGCCTCGTCACTTCGGGTGACGCCGGTGGTGACGGTTCGACGCTCACTCGTGAAGAGCGTTCCGAAATTCGAGAGACCGAACAGCGCGCTGCCGGTCGCGAGGTCGGAGTGACGAATATCACATTTCTGCGCTGGCCCGACGGACAGGTCGAGCCGACGTTGTTACTCCGTCGTGAAATCGCGCGAGTCATTCGCACGCACCGTCCGGACTTGGTGATCACGCAGAGCCCCGAGCGCAACTGGGAACGCATGCGCGCGAGTCACCCCGACCACATGGCCTCGGGCGAGGCGACGATGCGCGCGGTCTATCCCGACGCGCGCAATCCCCACGCCTTCCCGGAGCTGCTTCGTGAAGGCCTGACGCCACACACCGTGCCGCTCGTGTGGTTGAGCGGAAGCAACGCCACCATGGTCGTCGACATCACGAAGCGCTTCAAGTACAAGCACGCAGCGCTGAAGCGTCACGTCTCACAAGTCGGCGACAACAAAGGTCTGAAGAAGATGTTGAAGGAGTGGGCCCGCGCCGTCGCGAAGAACGCCGACATGGACAAGGGCCGACTCGCCGAGGGATTCAAGGTCGTCATCACCAGTTAGTGCATCGCGGCCAGTCCTAATGTGTCGGAATGGCATCCCCGGCAGTCACTGAACGAACACCGATTGCTCAACGTCGCGTCGCCAAGGGACTCAACCAGATCTTCCTCGGTCTGACGCGCGCCAACTTCTCGGGCCAGATGCTCGCCGGCATCACGTTGTTGGCTATCGCGATTCCCGAACAACTCGCCACGTCACAGCTCGCCGGCGTTCCCGCCTTCACCGCGATGATCGCATTCATCACCGCGTCGTTGGTCTTCTTCGTCATCGGTTCCAATCCGATCGTCTCGGTTGGCGCGGACTCCACCATCGCGCCGCTGTTTGCCGTCGCGTTGCTGCGTCTCGCTCCCGCTTCGTCGGCGCAGTACATGGAGCTGGTCGCCGCGACGGCCGTGGTCGCCGGACTGATCGTCATGTTGATCGGGCTGCTCAAACTCGGCTGGCTCGCCGACTTCCTGTCGCTGCCCATCGTCGCCGGCTTCATGGCCGGCATCGGCGTCATCATCATCACGCACCAACTCCCGCGGGTCCTCGGCGTCCCCTCGGGCGGCGAGTCCTTCATCTCGAGGTTGCAGTGGATCAGCCACCAGTTCGGTCACGTCAGCACGTGGTCGATCGTCATCGCGGTGGGCACGCTCGTCGTCATGGTGGCCGGTGAAAAACTCAACGCGAAGTTGCCGTGGGCGCTGGCGGCGGTTCTCGCCGCGACGATCCTCACCGCCGTCGGTTCACTCGCCACTCACGGCGTGCAGCAGTTGGGTACCGTGAGCGCCGGACTGCCCAACTGGCGCCTGCACTGGCTGAGTGGGTCCGAGTGGGGGACCGTCTGCACGACCGCGCTCACGTTGGTGATCGTCATCCTCAGTCAGAGTGCCGCGACCTGTCGCACGACCGCCGATGACCTGGCGATCGCCGACAACATCTCTCAGGACTTCGTGGGCATCGGTCTGGCGAACATCGCGTGCGGACTCGTCGGCGCATTCCCGGTGAACGCCAGTCCGGCCCGTACGACGGTGACGAAGTTGGCCGGTGGCCGCACGAAGCTGGTCCTGCTCGTGGCCGGGCTGGGTGCGCTGGTGCTCTCGCCGTTCGCCAAGTTCGCCCACATGATCCCCTTGGCGGCCCTCGCGGGTGTGTTGCTCTTCGTGGGCGGGCGTCTCGTGAAGGTGGCCCAATTCCGAAAGATCTTGGTGACCAGTCGGTGGGAGTTCGCGCTCGCGTTGATCTCGGCGCTCGGCGTGATCTTCATCGGTGTCGAACAGGGCCTGGCGGTCGCGGTCGCGTTGGCGATACTCGATCAGACGTGGCGTTCGGCGCGACCGAGGATGGTCGAACTGGGACGACGCACGGGGACCACCAGCTGGGAGCCGGAAGAAGAGGAAGGCGTCGAGCGCGTCGACCACATCCTCGCGGTGCTCTTCGGCGAGGAGCTCTTCTTCGCGAACGCCGGGATCTTCCGACGAGAGATGCACGATGCATTGGCCAAGTTTCCCGAGACCCAACACGTGATCATCGACGCCGTCGCGATGGCCGACATTGACTACACCGGCATGAACGCGTTGAGCCAGGTGGTGGCCGATCTCGACAAGGACAAGATAACGATCGCCTTCGCGCGCGCCAGTGAGACCGTGCGCGATCGTCTCAAGAAATCAACGAACACCGCGATCCATTCGATCGCGCTCTTCGACAGCACCGACGCCGCCGCGGTGGCAGCCGAAGCAACGCCAAAGGGCTAGCCGTCCCTTCATCGACGGCCCACGGCGTCAGCGCCAGAAGTGGATGAGCTCCTCGGCGAGGACTCTCGCTTGGTCGTAACCAGCTCGAGCGGCCGCCGGTCGCAGCGACTGATCCATCGCGTTGGCCCCAAACATGTGCTCGGCGTTGCTCGGCGGAAAGATCGTTTCAACACCGCTACCGCTCGCGCGTAGCTCGTCGACCTGCGTCGCGAGGTCCATGCCCCAGCCCCGCGGATGGCGCGACCTGCCGCCGAAGGGCGAGAGCACCAACACCCGTGCGTAGCCGGAGGCCAGATCGGCGTTCTCGTTGCGTCGGTAGCCGCCGTCGATATAGCGACGATCACCGATGCGGTACGGAGGGATCCCGAAGCCGTTCGACGTGCTGGCGGCGACGGCGTCCACCAGATCGACGCCGCTGTGGCGGTCGAACACGACCGGTTCACCGGTGTCGGCATCGACCACGGGGATGAGCAACCGGCGTTGCGGCCAGTCCTGGGTGGGCAGCCGGGCGACGGCGACGGCCCTCCACTGCGTTTGCACCGAACTGTCGGGCGCCGTGTCGGCTTCGAGTGCCGCGGCGCCCATCCGTCGGCGCATGTCGGGAGCATTCTCCGCGGCGTCGATGACCGCGCTCGTTCTCTGCATGTGATCGGACACCGGCCCGATAGCACGGGCTCGCTCGGATCCGACGGGACCAGTGCGTGGCGACGCCGCAGCGCCAAGGACGCCCGCAAGCAGTTCGATTGGCGAGACTCCGCTGGTTATCTGGGCCGCGGCGGTCGATCCCGAGGAGGTTCCGATGGTCAGGTCGGCCTCGGTGAGATCCAACCCAACCTCAAAGAGACCGGCGACGACACCGATCTCCCACGCGTTGCCCACCGCTCCGGCACCACCGAGTACCAACGCACGCTCAGCGCCAGCGACCACCGGCTAACTCTGAGCGAGGTGTCGCAGTACGAAGTTGAGGACGCCGCCGTGGCGGAAGTACTCCGCTTCGGTGGGCGTGTCGATGCGTAGTCGCACGTCGAAGGTGACGACCTCACCGTTCGTGCGCGTCGCTCGTAACGACACCGTCGGCACGGTCTCGCCGCGGTTGAGCGCGTCCAGACCTTTGATCGAGAACGTCTCCGTTCCGTCGAGGTGATAGGTCGCCGCGCTCTCGCCAGCCTGGAACTGCAGCGGCAACACGCCCATGCCCACGAGGTTGGAGCGGTGGATCCGTTCGTAGCTCTCGACGAGCACGGCCTTCACGCCGAGCAACTTGGTGCCCTTGGCGGCCCAGTCACGGCTCGATCCCGTGCCGTACTCCTTGCCGGCGATGATCATGAGCGGCGTACCCTCGGCCTGATAGGCCATCGCGGCGTCGAAGATCGACATCTCGGTGCCCTCGGGCAACTTCAGCGTGACGCCGCCTTCGGTGCCCGGCGCCATCTGGTTGCGGATGCGGATGTTGGCGAACGTGCCGCGCACCATGATCTCGTGGTTCCCACGGCGCGTGCCGTAACTGTTGAAGTCGGCCGCCTTGACGCCGCCGTCGATCAGATACATCCCGGCCGGTGAGGAGGCCCGGATGTTGCCGGCCGGCGAGATGTGGTCCGTCGTCACCGAGTCGCCCAGTTTGGCGAGCACGCGCGCGCCGGCGAAGTCCTCCACCACGCCCGGCTCCATCGTGAGACCGTCGAAGTAGGGCGGGAGCTTCACGTAGGTCGACGTGGGGTCCCAGGCGTAGGTGACGGCGTTCGTGGTGGGCACCTCTTGCCAGCGTTCGTCGCCGCTGAAGGCGCTGGCGTAGCGCTCCTCGAACATCGCCGGGGTGATCGAGGACCGTACGGCCTCGGCGACCTCAGCGTCACTGGGCCAAAGGTCGGACAGAAAGACCGGCCTCTCGTCGGTGCCGACACCCAGTGGCTCGTTGGCGAGGTCGATGTCCATCGTCCCCGCCAGGGCGTAGGCGACGACCAGGGGAGGGCTCGCCAGGAAGTTCTGCTTGACGTCGGGGTGGATCCGACCCTCGAAGTTGCGGTTGCCCGACAAGACCGACACGACCGAGAGGTCGTGTTCGTTGACGGCCTCTGAGACACCGGCCAACAACGGACCGGTGTTGCCGATGCAGGTCGTGCAGCCGTAGCCGGCGAGATAGAAGCCCAGAGCGTCGAGCGGCTTCACGAGATCGGCGCGCTCGAGGTAGTCCATGACGACGCGACTGCCCGGCGCGAGTGACGTCTTCACCCACGGCTTCGCGCTCAGTCCCAGTTCGACGGCGCGCTTGGCGACCAGTCCGGCCGCGACCAACACCGACGGGTTCGACGTGTTGGTGCACGACGTGATCGCCGCGACGACGACCGCGCCTTCGCGCAGCGTCTCGGCCATCTCTTCGCCGTGCACCTCCTTGGGATCGCGACCGAGGGCATCACGGAACGCGCCACGCGCGCCGGACAGTGACACGCGGTCCTGGGGACGCTTCGGTCCGGCGAGACTCGGCTCGACCGACGTGAGGTCGAGCTCGACGTACTCGGAGTAGATCGGCTCGAGCGCCGCGTGGTCGTGCCAGAGGCCTTGCACCTTGGCGTAGGTCGTGACGAGGTCGAGCTGTTCCCTCGAGCGCCCGGTGAAGGCGAGGTAGTCGATCGTCAACTGGTCGATCGGGAAGATGGCGCACGTCGCGCCGTACTCCGGCGACATGTTGCCAATCGTGGCGCGCGTCTCCAGCGAGAGCGAGGTGACGCCGGGGCCAAAGGCCTCGACGAACTTTCCGACCACGCCGTGCTTGCGCAGCAGTTCGGTGATCGTGAGTACGACGTCGGTAGCGGTGACGCCTTCGCGCGGAGCGCCCGACAGACGAAGTCCGACGACCGGCGGGATGAGCATGGACGTCGGTTGTCCGAGCATGCCGGCCTCGGCCTCGATGCCGCCCACGCCCCAACCGAGCACGCCGAGACCGTTCACCATGGTGGTGTGTGAGTCGGTGCCGACCAACGTGTCGAGATAGGCGACGCCGTCTTGTTCGAAGACCACGCGCGCGAGGTGCTCAAGGTTCACCTGGTGGCAGATGCCCATGCCCGGAGGAACCACGCGGAACTTCTCGAAGGAACTCTGCGCCCACTTCAAGAACGTGTAGCGCTCGATGTTGCGTTCGTATTCGATCACGACGTTCTCATCGAAGCTCTCCGAGGTCCCCGATCGCTCCAGGATCACCGAGTGGTCGATGACCAGTTCGACCGGAACCAGGGGATTGATCTTGTTGGGGTCACCGCCGAGGGCGATGATCGCGTCGCGCATCGAGGCGAGGTCGACCACGGCCGGCACGCCCGTGAGGTCCTGCATGAGGACACGCTCAGGGGTGAAGGCGATCTCCTTGGCGTCATCACCGGCGGCCTCGCCGTGGCGCGACGGATTCTCGCCCCACCGCGCGAGCGCTTCGATGTCGGCGGCGGTCACCTTGACGCCGTCTTCGTGACGAAGGAGGTTCTCCAAGAGCACCTTGATGGAGTAGGGGAGCCGATCGACGCCGAGCGTCGCCAGCGCGTTCGCGCGAAGCGAGTAGTACGTGAGTTCGCGGCCCTCCACGTTGAGCGTCATCTTGGAACCGAAGGAGTTGAGTGAGGTCATAACTCCATTCTGCCGTGTTCGTCGTGTCGACGTTTCGCCTCGTGGAAGGTGGTGGCGCGGTCCAAGTGCGAGACTTAGAACCATGACGTCGACCTACGACACGCTTTCGTCACGGCTGCAAAGCGCGTTCGACACGCTCGAAGTGGGCGCCGATCCCGTGCTACGCACGTCGGATCGCAGCGACTACCAGGCGAACGGCGTCATGGCCCTGGCGAAGCGCCTAGGACGTTCGCCGCGCGACGTCGCCGAAGAGATCGTCGGTCGCGCCGACTTGACCGACGTCGCCGACGTGGAGATCGCCGGACCCGGGTTCTTGAATCTGACCCTGCGACCTGCGTTTCTCGCCGATCAACTCACGGGGCTCCGCGGTGACGACCGCCTCGGCATCGAGGTCGCTTCGAAGGCCAAGACCGTGGTCATCGACTACTCCGCGCCCAACGTCGCGAAAGAGATGCACGTTGGCAACCTCCGTTCGACGGTCATCGGTGACGCGCTGGCCCGCATGAACCGCTTCGCGGGGCACCACGTCATCGCGCGCAACCATGTCGGTGACTGGGGTACACCGTTCGCGATGTTGATCGAACATCTCTTGGACCGCGAAGAGGGCGACGACGCGAGCTTCTCGATTGGAGACCTTGACGGTTTCTACAGAGATGCGCGCACGAAGTTCGACGCCGACGAGACGTTCAAGGAGCGTTCACGCGCTCGCGTCGTCGCTCTGCAGTCGGGCGACCCCGAGACACTTCGCCTCTGGCGTGTGATCGTCGACCAATCGGTCGCCTACCTCGACCTCGTCTATCAAGACCTCGGTATCTCGCTCACGATCGACGACGTCGTCGGTGAGTCCTTCTACGACTTCATGCTCGGTGACGTCGTCGCCGACCTGAGCGCTGCGGGCCTCATCGTCGAAAGCGGTGGCGCGCTGTGCGTCTTCCCGCCGGGGTTCACCAATCGCGACGGCGAGGCGTTGCCGCTCATCGTTCGCAAGAGCGATGAGGGATTTGGCTACGCCGCCAGCGACCTCGCCGCCGTACGCGATCGCGTCGACAACCTCCACGCCGACGAGATGCTCTACGTCGTGGGCGTTCCCCAGGCCCAGCATTTCGAGATGGTCTTCGCCGTCGCGCGTATGGCCGGGTGGTTACCTGATCGCGTGCGCTGTGAGCACGTGACGTTCGGCAACGTCCTCGGTCCCGACCGCAAGATGTTCAAGTCGCGCAGCGGCGAGACGGTGAAGCTCGCGTCACTTCTCGGTGAGGCGATCGAGCGTGCCGATGCCGCTCTGAAGGAGCGCAACACCGATCTCGACGAGATGGCCCGGACCCGGTTGGCCGTCGAGATCGCACGCGCGGCGATCAAGTACGCGGACCTCTCCACTGATCGCCATCATGACTACATCTTCGACCTCGATCGCATGATCGCTTTCGAAGGTGATACCGGACCGTACTTGCAGTACGCGCACGCCCGACTGCGGTCGATCTTCCGACGACTCGGCGCGCCGTGGGCGTCACCCACCGTCGCGTTCGCACTCGACACGCCCCAGGAGCGTCACCTCGCGCTGGGTCTCCTGGCTTTCCCCGAGGCCTTCGAGTCATCACTGGCGTCCTTACAACCACACCGTCTCTGCGTCTACCTCTTCGATCTCGCCCAGCGCCTCACCGCCTTTTACGACGCCTGTCCCGTTCTTAGCTCCGAAGGTGCGCTGCGTGATCAGCGCTTGGCACTGTGTGACCTCGCCGCTCGAACGCTCTCAATCGGACTCTCGGTTCTCGGCATTGACGCCCCGGAGAAGATGTAGTCCATCGGTTCGTCAGGCTCGCCGAACTCTCCTTCACCTAAGTAGAGTGAAACTCGCGGGTTGAGAGGCCCATCGAACGGGGGAAATCATGGACGTCAGGGCATCAATAGTCAGTGAACTCAATGGTCCGTGGCACACCGAGACCATAGAGATCGACGAGCCACACGCCAACGAGGTCCGCGTGAAGGTCGCGTTCTCCGGACTCTGCCATTCGGACGAACATCTTCGAACCGGCGCACTCGGCAACGCACCTGAGGTTCTGGAGTTGATCTCCGGTCGTTCTTCGATGTACCCGATCATCGGCGGTCACGAGGGCTCCGGCGTCGTGGACGCAGTCGGGGAGGGCGTGACGTCGGTCAAGCCGGGCGACCACGTCGCGACCTCGTTCATCCCCTCGTGTGGGAAGTGCGAATACTGCATCTCGGGTCGTCCCTACATCTGCGACATGGCCGCGGGCACCCTCGCCGGACCGATGATCTCGGATGGCACCTGGCGCCACCACCTCGGCGACACCAACCTGAATCGCATGTGCAACCTGGGCACGTTCGCCGAGTACGTCGTCGCCCATGAGGCCTCGGTCATCCGCATCGAACCGTGGTACGACCTTCGAGCGGCCGCACTGCTGTCCTGTGGCATCTCGACGGGATTCGGCGCCGCGGTCAACCGAGGCGAAGTCAAGCCGGGTGACGTGGTGGCGGTCATCGGCTGCGGCGGACTCGGCTCGGCCGCGATCCAAGGCGCCGTCCACGCCGGCGCACGCGCGGTCATCGCGATTGACACCAATCAGTCGAAGATTGACCGCGCCCTGAAGATCGGCGCGACGCACGGTTCCACGACGACGCTGGAGACCGCGTTCAACATCCTGCCCGACCTGACCTGGGGCAAGAACTGTGACGTGGTGATCATCACGGTCGGCGAGGCCACGAGCGAGATCGTCGAACAGGCTCGCTCCATCCTCGCCAAGGGCGGTGTCATCGTGGTCGCGAGTATCGCGGCGTGGGACACATCCTCAATCGACTTGAACCTCTTCATGTTCTCGATGATGAACCAGGAGATTCGCGGTACGGTCTTCGGCTCCACGGCACCACGACTGCAGATTCCCAAGCTCCTTCGACTCCACCACGAAGGCAAGTTCATGATTGACGAACTCGTCACGCAGGAGTACTCACTCGATGAAGTGCAAAAGGGCTATGAGGACCTGGAAGCCGGCAAGAACATTCGCGGGGTCGTCCGCTTGTAGGACGTAGCTCCGCTCCTCGCTGCGTCGCCGCCATTTGGTGACGTCGCAACGTCGCCACTTTGCACCGGTTCGCTCAGGGTAAACCCCTACCGTTCGCGGTCGCCCGTGCCCGAAGTAGTGGGAAAACCCGATTGTGCGATCACGGCGACCTACGTACGCTGAATCCATGGATCGACCTTGTCGTCTCGATGATCGTGGCACCGAATCTTCGAACGATGAGCCTTCGACCATGCAAACAACCGATTCGACTCAGGGTTATTGACGTTTTGACGACTTGACAGGCTTTGTATATGGAGTAGCATACTCAGTATGTCTAGATCGGTGAGGTCTCGATGAGCATCCGTCATTCCCTGCTCGCTCTCTTGAGCGAGGGCCCAAAATATGGCTTTCAGCTCCGTCAGGAGTTCGAAACGAGTACCGGCGAGGTGTGGCCGCTCAACGTTGGACAGGTCTACACCACACTGCAGCGTCTTGAGCGCGACGGTCTGGCACAGTCCGATGACGTCGAGGAAGACGAGCGCCAAAAGAACTACCGAATCACTCCCGAAGGCGGCGAGGAACTCTCTCAATGGCTCCGAACACCGCCCGACCTCTCGGAGCCCCCGAGGGACGAACTGGTCATCAAGGTGCTCGTCGCTTCGCGCCTGCCCGACGTCGACGTCTATGACGTCATCCAGGTCCACCGTCGCTACATCGTGCAGTTGATGCAGCAGTGGACCCGCATGAAGGAAGACGAGTCACATTTCGATCTCGCGTTCGCCCTCGCGGTCGACGCCGAGCTGTATCGCTTGGACTCGGTCATCCGTTGGCTCGACTCCGCCGACGGTCGCCTGCGTCGCGCCGCGACCGAGCCGGCGCCCGAGATCGAGAGTCACGTCGCACTACCGAGTATTCGACGAAGGAATGGAGCCCACCGATGAGCATGCTGGAACTACGACACGTATCGAAGAGTTACGGCGAAGGTGCCAACGAGGTCGACGCCATCTCCGACATCGACCTGAGCGTCGAGCGCGGATCGCTCGTTGCGATCATGGGTCCGAGCGGTTCGGGCAAGTCGACGTTGCTCACGATCGCGGGGAGCCTCGAAGAGCCCACGACCGGCGAGGTCTCGATCGACGGTGTTCGACTGTCGGGCATGTCGCGCAACGACAAGGCGCGCCTCCGTCGACGCTCGGTCGGCTACGTGTTCCAAGACTTCAACCTTCTGGCCGGCCTCACCGCCGTCGAGAACGTGTCACTGCCCCTCGAACTGGACGGGACGTCGATGAAGAAAGCGCGGACGAAAGGACTGGCCGCCCTCGAAGGTCTCGGTCTCGGTGATCGCGCCGAGAACTATCCCGACCAACTGTCCGGTGGCGAGCGCCAGCGCGTCGCCATCGCGAGGGCCGTCGTGGGCGACCGAAGTCTGTTGCTCGCGGACGAACCTTCGGGCGCCTTGGACTCGGTCAACGGCGAAGCCGTCATGCGGATGATCCTGGCGGCGTGTCACGGTGGGGTAGCGGCCGTCGTGGTCACGCACGACGCGAAGCTCGCCTCGTGGGCCGATCGCGTCGTGTTCTTGCGTGACGGCAGGGCCGTCGACGAGACCTTGCCACCGCCGACGCCCGAGGAACTGCTGAATCCCAACACGGCGAACCCGGCATGATGGACGACTTCAGGGTTGCATCGGGTCGGCGACCGTCCGACGGCGGTCTCCCGGCACGTCGTGCCGTCACGCGTTGGGCGTGGCGTCTCTTTCGACGCGAATGGCGTCAACAGTTCCTGATCCTCGCGCTCATCACCGTGGCGGTCGCGGCGACGATCCTCGGCTCTTCGGTCGCGGTGAACGATCCACCGCCGAAGGATGCCGGTTTCGGCACGGCGCCGTACTCATCGTCCTTCACGTCCGACAACACGAAGGCGCAGACATTCATCGCGAAAGTCCAACAACTCGGCACCGCTCAGGTCATCGAGAACCAGACGTTCTCGATTCCCGGATCGATCAATACCTATCAACTCCGATCACAGCCTGCGCCTGGTCCTTTCGGTGGCCCGATGCTCACGCTCGTCAGTGGTCACTATCCTTCGGGCGCCAATCAGGTCGCCGTCACGAGCGGCGTGGAATCGGCATTCCATCTTTCGCTTGGCAAGTCCTGGCAAGTGGGCGGCGTCACGCGTGAGGTCGTGGGCATCGTGCAGAATCCACAAAGTCTTCTCGACGCCTTCGCGCTGGTCGTGCCGGGCCAGGTCACGAACCCTTCGCAAGTCACCGTACTGTTCAACGTCCCGGCCGGTGACATTCGGTCCCTCAGCAAGGGCGCTTCGATCATCACGCCCGCGTCGGTCGCGGCATCGAATCCCCTGAATCCTGAGACCATCTCGTTGGTAGCCCTGGTCCTCGGCATGCTGCTGATCGCGCTCGTCTCCATCGGGGGCTTCACCGTGCTGGCACAGCGTCGCATGCGCTCCATCGGGATGCTCGAGTCGATCGGTGCGACGGACCGTCACGTGCGTCTCGTCGTCAGCGCGAACGGCACCGTCGTGGGCATCGCTGGCGCGATCCTCGGTCTGATCGTTGGTTTGGCAGGTTGGCTGGCCTATCGTCCCAGTTTCGAGCAGAGCGCCCATCACCTCATCGGCATCTTCGCCCTCCCGTGGCTGGTCGTCATCCTGGCGATGGTCCTCGCCGTTCTCGCGGCGTACTTCGCGTCGTCTCGACCGGCGCGCGCTATCACCAAAGTGCCGATCGTGCACGCGCTGTCCGGTCGACCGGCGCCGCCGCGCCAGATTCATCGTTCGATGGTCCCGGGCATTGTCTTTCTCGTAGCGGCGTTCTTGTTGCTCGGTTACGCCGGAGGAACCGGCGGTGGCGACGGCAATGGTGGGGCGCCGGAACTGCTCCTCGGTCTCTTGCTGCTGATGCCCGGACTGATTCTTCTCGCGCCGTTCTTCTTGTCGTTGACCGGTCGCGTCGCGCGACGTGCGCCGATCGCCGCGAGACTCGCGCTGCGCGACCTCGCCCGGTACCGGGCGCGCTCCGGCTCGGCGCTGTCGGCGATCAGCATCGGCGTCCTCATCGCCGTCATCGTGATCCTCGCGTCGGCGTCACGCTTCAGCAACGTTCTGGACTACGCGGGACCGAACCTGGCCTCGAATCAACTCGCACTCCACACCGGTTTCCCGCCGCAAGGTGGAGTAGTCGTACATCGCAACGGCAAGGGTCAACTCGTCCCGGTGTCGCATCCCAAGACGGAGACCGCGTCCTCGGCGCAACTCGCGGTCGGCGCGGCCCAGATTGCCAAGGGGCTCGACGCGCAACTCATCGCGCTCGAATCGCCGAACGCCAATTTGAGCGGCCGCCAGGGCGGGCGCAGCTGGAGTGGCCAGATCTACGTCGCGACGCCGCGGTTGCTGCGCGCGTTCGGGATCAGCGCGTCCGAGATCGACCCGAAGGCGGACGTCTTGACGTCTCGTCCTGGCCTCTCCGGTGTCTCGGGTCTCAATATGGATTTCTCGAGTGCGAAACAGGGGCCCGGGCAAAACAGCCCCGGCGGAGGTATTCGGAATCCGTTGATCCAAGAGATCAGCGCTTTGCCGAGTGGCACGTCGGCGCCGAACACGGTCATCACCGAATACGCGATGAAGAAGTTCCATATCTCCGAGGACACCACCGACTGGCTGGTCGTGGGCAATCAGAGCTTCACCGCGGCCCAGATCAGCAGCGCACAACTCACGGCGTCGACTGCGCAACTCCAGGTCGAATCGAGGAACGACATTCCCTCGGGTTCGACCATCATCAACTACGCGACGCTCTTCGGAATCCTCATCGCCCTCGGGGTCCTCGCGATGTCGGTTGGTCTCGTGCGTAGTGAGACTTCGGGCGAACGACGGACGCTCGCGGCCACCGGTGCGTCGAGCTACACGCGTCGCACGTTGACGGCCGTCACGGCGGGCGCTCTCGGCTTTCTCGGTGCACTCCTCGGAGTGGTGGGCGGCTATGTCGCGATGATCGGATGGTTGAGGAGTAACTCCTTGAACGGCGGCATCTCCGCGCTCGCCAGCGTGCCCATCGGCGACCTGATGCTCATTTTGTTCGGCATGCCGGCTATTGCCGCGGTCGTGGGTTGGCTCCTCGCGAGTCGCGAACCGGCCGTATTGGGACGTCAACCGATCGAATGATGCCAACGCTGATGCGTTCGATCAGAAACTGCCCGCACCGGGTTTGAGGCCGAGTACGTTGCGAAGACCGAGCGTCGACTTCGTGATGTGCGGCGTCAACGCGCCCAAGGACCGCGATCGAACGGCGCCGCTGATGACGCCGGCGCCGTAGGCGACGTCATCGGCCACGCCGAGCGGTATGTCCGCGGCGCGTACGCGCGTCGACCTCCAGCGATAGGCCGTTCCCACGACGAACAGCGTCAGAGCCCGGCGGCGGAGCTTGGGATGGAGCGCGCTCAGCACGATCACGACGCCGAAGGTGCGCACCGCCGCGCGAGCCATCAACGGTCCCGCGCGAACCATCCCACGGCCGACGAGTTCGCCGGCGACCTTATCGGCGTTCTCCGTCGTCGCGAGGAGTCGCTCACGAAGTTGGTCGCGCGCGGCGTCGATGATGCGCAGTCCGACCATTGGCTTGCCGACCAGCGCGGTCACCCACGCCAGCAACGTCCACGTGTCCGCTCGAAAGGGCGCGAGTCGCGCTCCGTGGCGCTTGGCCAACTCGCTCGAGGACTGCCCGTAGCGAAGTCGCTGGCCCCACCAACCACGCCACGTGTCGCGAGCCCGATGCGTGACGGCGACGTCAGCGACGTAACGCACGAGCCATCCCTGGTCGTGCAGTCGCCACACCAGATCGACGTCCTCGCCGTAGCGCAGGGTCTCGTCGAAGCCATCGCCGAAACTGCTGCGTCGAATCAGCAGGCACGCGCTCGGAACGAAATGCACCACCGAGTTGGGGATCACGAGCGCGCCTCGGTCGCCCATGTCCAACGGACTGAATCGCTCTTCGAAGCGGTCACGTAGCGACGGGCCATTCGACCCCCGGATGCGCGGGGCGACGGCGCCTTCGAGGGGGTCGTCAAAATTCGGCTGCAGTCGCGCGAGGACGTCGAGTGCGTTGTCGAGACTGACGTCGACGTCGACGAACCAGAGGAGCGGTCGTGACGTGGCGCGCGCCCCGGCGTTTCGCGCGCTCCCCGGGCCGAGGTTCACCTCCAGGCGCACGACATCGACTCCGAAACGCACGGCGCACCGCGCTACGGCCTCGCCGTCGCTCGACGCGTCGTCGACGACCGTGACGTGGAGGCCCTCGAGGGACTCGAGCAGCGTCGTCAGCGATTCGACGTCATCTCGTATCGGCACGATGACGTCGACATCGTCGGGGTCCGCCACGCCGCGATGGAGGGGGTGCAGCAGTCCCTGTTGGACGAGCGTTCGGGCGAAGCGACCCTCGCCGGCCCGCACCTCGCCGCCCGCGACCCACCGTTCGGCGACGGCACGTGAGCCGCCCGGGAGACGCAGGAGGCGCCAGGGCGATCCGCCGGTCAACAGGTCGCGGTCGAGGAACTTCGCCCCGTCGTCGAGGATCACCTTCGTGCCCGCGGGGACCGGGAACTCGACCGGGAGCGGGGCCAGAGGGATGAGTTGGCTCACGGGTGGAGTCTGACACGATTTGATCCGGCCACGGGCGCGGCACCGGTCAGAATGGAGTCATCCGAGGAGGAACGATGCCGACCGAAACACTGATCGAAGAAGAGGTTGTCGAGACCGAAGAGAGCGAGGAGTTGCTCGTCGAAGAGGTCTCCATCGATGGGCTCTGCGGCGTCTACTAATCGTGACGACATCAACCGTCGCCGTCTTTGACGCGACCGCACCGTGGCAGTTGAATGAGCAGGTCTCGCTGCGCGACGAGTCCTTCGGCGCGTTGGCCTACCACCACGTGACCCGTCGACTGGTCTTCTTGAAGTCGCGCGAGCTCGTGGACGTCGTTCGACGTGTGGGTGAGTTCGAGAGCGCCGGGGATGCGCTCGACGCGCTGGTGCCCTCCGACCAACGCGGTCGCTACCTCGTGGCGCTGACGTCACTCGCACGTTCGGAGATCATCCGTGGGCGTTGACTTCTCGCTGCGCGATCGATTCGAACGTGGTCTCGCGGCGCCGATCTGTCTCACCTGGGAGCTGACCTACGCCTGCAACCTCGCCTGCACGCACTGTCTGTCGTCGTCCGGGCGTCGTGATCCCAATGAGTTGACCACGTCTGAGGCGAAGGCGTTGATCGACGAGATCGCCGCGATGCAGATCTTCTACATCAACATCGGCGGCGGCGAACCGATGATGCGCCGCGACTTCTTCGAACTGATCGAACACGCGGTCGATCAGCACGTCGGTGTGAAGTTCTCGACGAACGGTACGCGCATTGACGAAGCGGCCGCGCGTCGACTGGCGAGCATCGACTACCTCGACATCCAGGTCTCCATCGACGGCGTGGACGCGCAGACCAGCGACCGCATTCGCGGCGTCGGCAGCTACGACCAGGCCCGTCGCGCGATGGACAACCTCAAGGCGGCCGACTTCGGTCAGTTCAAGATCTCGGTCGTGATGACGAGAGAGTCCATTGAACAGCTCGACGGGTTCGAACGACTGGCCGCCCACTACGGCGCGGAACTGCGTCTCACACGTCTTCGGCCCTCGGGCCGTGGCGTCGACACGTGGCAGGAACTGCATCCCACGCTCGAACAGAACCGTCGTCTCTATAAATGGCTCATCGAGCGTCCGAACGTCTTGACCGGGGACTCGTTCTTCCACCTGTCGGCACTCGGCGAACCGCTGTCGGGACTGAACCTCTGCGGCGCGGGCCGCGTGGTCTGTCTCATCGACCCGGTCGGCGAGGTCTACGCCTGTCCGTTCGTGATCCACGACGAGTTCCGTGCCGGCAACGTGCGAGCGACCGGTTTTCGAGACGTGT
>Ga0182016_10002522_pt1 | contig 21467 bp, 13 predicted proteins | sample 712S2MmetaG_FD_120491 | JGI IMG/M metagenome (GOLD analysis project Ga0182016, IMG submission 120491) | Permafrost microbial communities from Stordalen Mire, Sweden - 712S2M metaG | ecosystem: Environmental > Terrestrial > Soil > Wetlands > Permafrost | place: Sweden: Stordalen | collected... | reverse complement strand
ATGGGTTGTCGTCAGATGCAATCACGACCGTAGTTGACGACACTGCGGGCACGCTTTGGGTTGGCACGCAGGAGAGCGGCCTGAACGCAATCGCGAAAAACGGCAAGGTGAAGACTTACACGGTGCGCGATGGATTGATGAGCGACGTGATTCTTTCGCTGGCAGCCGGGCCCAATGGGGCGATCTGGGTAGGCACGCCGGATGGACTGAATCGCATTGCCGGTGGCCGGGTTGACTCCATCGGATCGGCCAACGGATTGCCGGACGATTTTATCCGCTCGCTGCTGGCTGATGCCGATGGTTCTCTCTGGATAGGAACGCGGCACGGATTGACGCACTGGAAGAACGCGGCCGGCACAACGTCGTTTGCAAACGCCGCGGCGCAGATGGAGACGTATACCGTTGCGAACGGGCTGGGCAGCGACCTGGTGGGGGCAATGGCTCGCGACGCCGGCGGCGATTTGTGGATGGCGACCCTGGCGGGTCTTTCGCGCCTGCACGCGGGCGCGATTGAAAACTTCACAACCGCGAATGGACTCTCAAGCAATGTGGTCACGGCGCTGTTGCCCCGCGCGGATGGCTCACTGTTGATCGGCACCGAGAACCATGGATGGGATGTGCGGGACAGTCATGGATTCCACCCGCAGATACAGAACGGCTTGAGCAAAGCGACAGTGCGCGCCATTCTCTACGATGGGCAGGGACATTTGTGGTTCGCAACGCAAAGCGGAATTGCGCGCTGCGATTGTGGCGCGATGAGCGGCGCCGTGCCCTATTGTTCGCACTGGATGGAGTTTGGTACGGCCGACGGGTTGCGTAGCCGCGAGACCGCGACCAACAGCCATCCTTCGGCGTGGCGCTCGCACGACGGGCATCTTTGGTTTGCAACGCCCCGCGGCCTGGCTGAAGTTGATCCGGCAAATTTCCCGGTGAACCAGGTTGCGCCGCCCGTGGCAATCGAACGCTTCTCCGTCGACGACCTCGCCCAACCACGGCGTGGGGCAGACTCTCCGATGAGGGTTCAGGCTGGACATGTCCACTTCGAATTCGATTACGCGGGCTTGAGTTTTGTAGCGCCGCAAAAAGTGGCTTATCGATATATGCTCGAGGGCTTCGATCATGGCTGGACCGATGCCGGGACGCGCCGCACTGCCTATTACACCAACATTCCGCCCGGCCGATATACGTTTCGCGTGCAAGCCGCGAATAACGACGGCATTTGGAACACCGCGGGCGCGGCATTCCGCTTTGAGCTCGAGCCCCACTTTTACCAGACGATATGGTTTTACGCGCTGCTGCTGGCTGCATTTGCCGCAGGCTTTGTGCTGTTGATTCGCTTGCGCGTGAGCCGCGCCGAGCGCGAGTTCAAAGCCGTGCTGGGAGAGCGCAGCCGCATTGCCAGGGAGATTCACGACACGCTCGCGCAGGGCTATGTGGGAATCTCGGTGCAGCTTGAAGTGCTGGCCGAGTTGTTGCGCCAACGCCGCGTTGAGGATGCGCAGAAACACTTGAACAGCGCACGGGACCATGTGAGAGCAGGCCTGGCCGACGCGCGCCAGTCGATATGGGCGCTGCGGACGCAGGATTCACGCGAGACCACGCTGCCGGTGAAACTGCGGCGCATCGCCGAGCAGGCCGCGGGCAACGGCCTTGAGGCGCAGTTCCGTTTATTCGGCGCGTATCGCGCGCTGCCGGCAGCAAGCGAACAGGAAATACTCCGCATCGCGCAGGAAGCGATTCATAATGTGAAGAAGCACGCCGGGGCATCGCAACTGACTGTGCAGCTGGAGTACTTGACTGGTGAAGTGAATCTTGAAGTTCGCGACGATGGAAAGGGCATGAATGCGGACGGCAAGCTGGAGCCGGGACACTACGGACTGACGGGAATGAAGGAGCGCGCCGCCGCGATTGGCGGAACGCTCGAGGTGACCGGCGCGCCGGGCGAGGGAACCACGGTCAGTCTGAAGACGCCGGCTCCCCGTGAGACGCTGGAAGAGACGGGAGAACAGAATTGACGAAGCCAACGATTCGCGTGCTTATTGTTGAGGATCATCACGTGGTGCGCCAGGGATTGGTGTCGCTGCTGAATGTGGTGGAGGGGATGGAAGTGGTGGGCGAGGCCGCGGACGGCGTTGAGGCCATTGCGCAATTCCGCAAGCATCAACCCGACATCACGCTCATCGACCTGCGCCTGCCGCGCATGAGCGGCGTTGACGCCATCCAGCGCATTCGCATGGAGTCACCGCAGGCGCGCCTTATTGTGCTCACCACGTATGACGGCGACGAGGACATCTATCGCGCATTGAAGGCCGGCGCCAAGGCGTATCTGTTGAAGGGCATGACCACCGACGAGCTGATTACCGCCATTCGCGCGGTGCACGCGGGCAAGTCCCATATTCCGCCGGCAATTGCAGAAAAACTCGCCGAGCGCATGGGCGTTGAAGAGTTGACGCCACGCGAGATGGATGTGCTTGAGCAGATTGTGGCCGGCAAGAGCAATAAGGAGATTGCGGACGAGCTGGGAGTTTCAGAAGCGACCGTGAAGACCCACATCAACAGCCTGCTGGGCAAGCTTGGCGTTACGGATCGTACGCAGGCGGCCACGGCCGCCATCCGGCGCGGCCTCGTTACCCTGGAGTCGTTAAAGAGGCCCGAAACACAATGAAAAGCCGGGCGAAATTTTGCATTCTTTTAGGCGCATTTTTTGTGGCTTCAATGCTGGCCGCGAAAGCACCTGGCTGGCGGCAGGCAACGCAGGCGGAACTGGCCGCGGTACTGCCTTCGCGCGCGCCGGTCATCAAAGAGCATATCGAGACTGAGATGCGAACCGCCTCGGGAATCGTGGATTCGCGCGGCCGTTACATTGCCGGCGTGGTGCTGATTACCGCCGGCTACTCAGCCGACGGCAAATATTCGCATTTCCTGATTGTGCAAGCGCCAATCGAGATTGGTGGCGTTCAGCTTACTCCCGGCAACTATATCTTCGGCTGGGTGCGTTCGGCGAACGGCGATTTACTCAACGTACACTTCAACGATGCCGCCACGGGCAATCAAATTGGCACGACCGACGCGCACTGGATTGAGGGATCGACGCGAATCGAGAGCCTGCACATCTGGCCGCCGCAGGAGAAATCAATCGTCCAGATTGGGCGTTTCGGGATGCCTTACAAGCTCATCCACTAGGGCATTTTGGTTAAAGGGCGTGCATGCTCGATCGAACCTCGCAGCGCATTGGCAACTTCTTCCTGTTCGCCCTGGCTGATTCGATTAAAAAACGGCAGGGCCAGCATGCGTGGCGCCAGCTGTTCGGTAATGGCAAGATGCAACTGCGGCGCGGCTGTTTCGGCACGCGATGCCGGCTGCTGATGAAGTGGCGCGAAGTAACGCCCAGTCGCAATTCCCTCGCGTGCCATTGCAGCCTGCAACTGTTCGCGGTTTACGCCTTCAGGCAAGCGAACCACGTAAACAAACCAGCTTAGCTTTCTTCGCTCGATATCGAGCGGAGGCAACTCGAGTCCGGGAATACCCTTCAGCATCGCATCGTAACGTGCGGCGGCTTGCGCGCGGAGTGCAAGAATTTCATCGATGCGGCCAAGCTGGACGCGGCCCAAGGCGCAGGCCAGGTCGGAGAGCCGATAGTTGAATCCCGGTTCGGCGTAATCGAGCCAGCCGTCTCCTGAACGGCCCTGGTTGCGCAGGCTGCGCAGTCGCGCCGCATGACTCGCGTTATGGCAAAGCACCGCGCCTCCTTCGCCCGTAGTAATTTGCTTGTTCGGATAAAAGCCAAGCACGGCCATTTCGCCGAAGCTACCCACGCGGCGTCCATCGAACTCCGCGCCAATGGCCTCGCATGCGTCTTCAATCACGGCCAGACCATGGCTGCGCGCGATTGTTTGAAGCGCATCCAACTTGGCCGGAATGCCGAAGGTGTGGACCACCAGGATTGCCCGGGTGCGCGCCGTGACCGAGCGATCTACCGATGCGGGGTCGAGGTTGAGCGTCAGCGGATCGATATCGGAAAAGACAGGCACGGCCCGCACCTGGCGTACGGTATTTGCGACAGCGACAAAGGCGAATGAAGGCACGATAACCTCGTCGCCCTCGGATATGCCGAGTGCGATGAGCGCCAGATGCAGGCCCGCAGTTCCCGAACTGACTGCGACTGCATGATCGACGGAATGATAGCGAGCGAGTGCAGTCTCAAAGGCTGCGAGCTCCGGCCCGAAACACAGGTGGGGCGTGCGCAGAACTGCGCTTACCGCATCGATCTCCGCCTGTGTTATGTCGGGCGCGGAGAGTGGAATCCGCATGTTCATGCGCGCTCCGCTGAAGGGTTTTCCACGGCTTCGCTCATTGGCGCAGGCGCTTTGATGAGCAGGCCATCGAGAGGCGTTTCAGCGAGCACCCGCGCGATTGTTTGTGCGGCAGTTCCCTCGCCGTAGGGGTTGGCCATGCTTGCAATGCTCGAGCGGAATTCGGGACTGAGAGCGCGGGCAATGGCGTCGAGGATTGCACCTCTCTCTGCAGGCGCATCAATCACGTTGCGGGCGCGCTCGCGGCCCTGTTGGCGCATGCCCACATTCACAGCCGGCAAGGCAAACGACGCGGCCTCCATAATGCCGCTTGAAGAGTTGCCCACGATCGCGTCGATCTGGCCGAGCAGGCTCCAGTAGGCGACCGCATCGAGGTTAACGAAGATGTGGGTCTGCGCGCGGGTTGCGGCCAGCGCCCGCGCGCGTTCGATCAATGCGTAGCAACCGGCATCGGCATTGGGATAGACAAAGATGAGCTGGCCCGGAGCGGCGGCCATGGCGGCGAAAAATTCGTCGGCCTCGGCATTGGTATCGCGCAGAATTGTGACCGGGTGCCACGCTGCCAACAGGGTTGGCGTGGCAAACGTGAGGCCGAGCTTCGTTTCAAGCGCCGTACCGTCGAGCAACTGCGACCGGCGCAGATGGTCGAGCGATGGCGCCCCGGCGCGATGCACGCGCCATGGCTCTTCGCCCATGGCAATTACGCGCCGCCGCGCAGTTTCGGTCGAAGTAAAGTGAATATGCGCGAGCTTGGTGATCGCGTTGCGGACGTGGTCGTCGATTGCGCCCTGACTCACTTCGCCGCCCTCGATATGCGCCACGGGAATGCGCAGAGCGAGCGCGGTTGCCGCGGGCGCAAGCATCTCATACCGATCGGCAATCAGCAGCAGAATATCGGGACGCCACGCGGTGAGCGCATCGGCCAAGCCAAGGATTGCGACGCCAATGGTTTTCGCCATGCCGGTGTCGGTCGACGAACTCAGCAGGCACTCAATGCGGGCGCGGATGAGGAAACCATCGCTCTCCACATCCTGCGCGGTGCAGCCAAACTCAGGCGAGAGATGCGGGCCCAGAACAAACACGCCAAGATCAATACCGGGCGCGATCGAAAGCTCTCGCAACGGCCAGTAGAGATGGCTATAATCGGCGCGCGAAGTGGTGACAACGCCGATTCGCCGCTTTGCCGGGATGGCATCCTGATTCACTTCGATGAGTATAAATTGGCGCTCGACACGCCGAAACGCTGTGCGTGGGTCGCTTACACTGGAGTGGGTCTGTTTGGAAGGACGGACAAAGGTAATGGTGCAGAAGACCTGGATTGTGGCGCTGGCGCTTGGTTTGAGCGCATTGCTGGCAAGCGCTGAGACGAGCATTGACCCTGAAGCTATTCGGCTGAACAATCGCGGCGTGGCGCTGATGGGCCAGCAGTTTACCGACCGCGCAGCCGAGAGCTTTGATGCGGCCGTGAAGCGCGACCCCAGGTTTGCGCAGGCTGAAATCAACTACGGCATCGCGCTGCTCACCCTTCAAAAGCTCGACGAGGCCCAGAAAGCGCTGCAGGCTGGTGTCGCGCTCGACCCGAACAGCGCGCAGGCGTGGTACAACCTTGGGCTGGCGCAGCACGCAGGCAACGATCTGGATGGCGCGCTCAAAAGCTTTCAGCAGGCCGCGAAGCTCGACCCCCACGATGCCGATTCGCTCTATTTTGTGGGTGCCTGCTACAAGGAGCTGAAGCAATACGATAACGCGATTGCCGTTTTCAGGCAGGCGCTTCAAGTCAATCCGGTTCACGCCTCGGCAGAGTTCGGTCTTGCGCAATCGCTGCAACGCTCGGGAAAGATCGACGAAGCGCGCGAGCACTTCAAGCGGTTCCAGCATCTCACCGGCGCCAAGATTTCATCGGCGATCAGCCTGGCCTACGGTGAGCAAGGACGCCTTTCGACCGCGACTGCTGTCGAGGAGCCGGAAACCAGGCCGAGTGCGATGATTCCGGTCAAGCTGATTGCCGAGCCGATGACGCCGAGCACAAGCGCATCGGCGTGGACCACCACCGGCGGGGCCTGCATGATGGACGCGACTGGGTCGGGCAGCATGGACCTGATCCTGACGCAAAGCGGCCCGCAGGCGATTCGCATTCTGCATCCGGCAGGCGGTAAGTATGAAGACATCGATGTTGCACAGGCGGGACTCAACATTGCCGGCCACGCGGTTGCCTGTACAGTTGGTGACTTCGACGCGGATGGGCTCAACGATCTGGCCGTGGCGCTCGATGATCGCGTACTGCTATTCAAGAACCTTGGCCATGGCATGTTTGAAGACGTTACTGCCAAGACGGGAATCACGCCGCGCAACCGTCCTTCCGGCATTACGTTCATCGACTACGACCACGATGGCGATCTGGATCTGTTTCTGACCGGCGCTCCGCTGACGGCGGGCAGCGAGGCCAACGTGCTTTGGCGAAATAACGGCGATGGCACGTTTACTGAGCAGACGAATGAGACTGGTCTCGGCGGCGCGAGCCCGACATCGGCTGCGATTCTTACCGATTACAACAACGATCGCGCTGTCGATATTGCTGTCGCCGGCGGTGGCGCTGCGCCAACGCTGTACATGAATCCGCGTGAGGGTGAATATCCGGCAGCTCCTCTCTACACTGAACAGCTGCCCGCAACCACCGGCATTGCCGTGCTCGACTTCAACAAAGACGGCTGGATGGATATCGCCGTGACCCACAGCGGCGCGCCGGGGATCACGCTGTGGCGCAATGTTGAAGCGCCCGACCACATGGGTCGCCGCTTTGAACGCGTCGATCTGCCGTTGCATGATGCTATTCGCGGCTGGGGGCTGACGCCCGTCGACATCGACAACGATGGTTGGATCGATTTGGCGGCGATTGTCGAAACGAAGTCGGGTCCCGAGGTCCGAGTGCTGCGCAACCGCGGCGACGGCACATTTGAAGATGTGAGTCACGCACTCGGGCTCGACGCTGTGAAACTGCACGACCCGCGCGGGCTGATGGCCGCCGATGTGGATGGCGATGGAGCGGCCGATCTGATCGTGACGCAGATGGGCGCGCCGCCTGTGCTGCTGCGCAACCACGGCGCAAACAAGAATCATTTTGTGCGGCTCGATCTCGCCGGCCTGGCCGACAACAAGACCGCGATCGGCGTGAAAGTTGAGGTGTTCGCGAGCGGGCTGTGGCAAAAGTGGGAACTCGCAAGCTCCTCGGGCTACGAGACTCAATCGGCGCCGCAAATTCTTGTCGGCCTCGGACAGGCGACCTCGATCGACCTGCTCAGAATTCTTTGGCCCACGGGCGTACTGCAGGACGAAATCGATCTGCCCCACACGCAGGTGATCGCGATGAAAGAGGCCGATCGGCGCGGCAGTTCGTGCCCGGTGGTCTTTGCGTGGGATGGGCATCGATACAAATTTGTCACCGACGTGATCGGCGCTGCGGTTGTGGGCCATTGGTTCACGCCCACGCAGCGCAATATTCCCAACCCCGGTGAGTGGATCAAGATTGATGGCGGCAATGTGGGTCTTGTAAGCGGCAAAGTGAGTGTGCGGTTCATGGAGCCGATGGAAGAGGTGAACTACACTGACCAGCTTCGCCTGGTCGCGGTCGATCATCCCGCGAGTGTTGAAGTGAATCCCGACGAGCGGTTTCTCGACAATCCGCCGTTTGCCTCGGGCCGCGTGATTGCCAGCGAAGGCGCTCGCTTGCCGCTGGGCGCGTGGGATGGCGAAGGCCACGACGTGCTCGACACATTGAGCCGCCGCGATCACAAATTCGCTTCAGGATTTACGCCACTGCCGTACGATGGCTTCGCGAGTCTCCATGCGCTGACACTTGATCTTGGCGAGGTGAAGGCAGACGCCCCGCTGCATCTGCTCATGACCGGCTACGTGAACTACTTCAGCGCAACCTCGCTCTACGCAGCGTGGCAGGCTGGCGTAAAGCCCTTGTCACCCTATGTTGAAGCGCAACTGCCCGATGGATCGTGGCAACGCGTTGCCGGCGAAGCGGGATTCCCAGCGGGGCTCGAGCGCACCATCGTTGTCGACCTTACCGGCAAGCTGCCCGCAGGCACGAGGCGAATCCGGCTGATGACCAACCTGCAGATTTACTGGGACCAGGTGCTGATCGATCAGGCTGCGAACGCTGAAGCGCGCACAACCGAGATGCCTCTTACGACGGCGACGCTGCACTTCCGCGGATATCCGAAACAGATTGAAGGCGCGAGCCCCGGCGATCTTGACTACAACTACAACCTCGTCAGCCTCACCGGGCCGTTCCAGCGCGAACGCGGCAACTACACGCGCATGGGCGACGTGACGCCGCTGCTGAAATCCGCCGACGACCGTTTTGTGGTCTTCGGAAGCGGCGAGGAGATTGCAGCCGAGTTCGATACTGCGCAACTGCCCGCACTGGCCGCCGGTTGGAAGCGCGACTACTTTTTCTACGCCAACGGATTTGTGAAAGATATGGACTGGTGGGATGCGTCGCCCTTCACCGTGTCGCAAATGCCTTTCCACGGCATGAGCACCTACCCCTATCCGAACAGCGAAAAGTATCCGGACGACGCCGGCGCGCTGGATTATCAGTTGAACTGGAATACCCGCTTTGACTCGGGCAATCCGGTGCATTTGCATTGGTTCGACTATCTGGACCGGCCATCAACACCAGCGGACGATCATGCGCCGCAATTGTCGCCGGGGAATAACTGATGGGCGAATCGGAAGCGGAACTTGTTCTGTTGCCGGCAGTACGGCAACTTGAATTGTTGCGTGGCGGCAAAATTTCTGTTGCGGAACTAGCCGAAGCGCATATTCGGCAGGTCGAGCGCCTCGAACCGCAACTGAATGCATTTGCCGATTTCGGTTCGGAACGCGTGCGAACGCAGGCAAAACTGCTCGATGCATTTGATGGCGAGCGCGGGGCGCTTCACGGCCTGCCGGTCACGGTCAAGTCTTCGATTGCCACTGCTGGTTATCGATGCGAAATCGGCAGCCTGCTGCATAGGGGCGACATTCCGCGCGAAGATGCGGTGGTGGTGGCACGGCTGCGCGCGGCGGGAGCGCTGATTCTGGGAACTACCAACTGCCCCGAGTTCCTGATGGCTTACGAGACTGCGAATCTGCTGCATGGGCGCACGAACAATCCGTGGGACCTGGAGCGCTCGCCGGGTGGTTCGAGCGGTGGCGAGTCGGCGGCGATTGCAGCGGGGCTTTCGGCAGCGGGCCTGGGCAGCGATAGCGGCGGATCTGTGCGCGTGCCGGCTCACTTCACCGGCATTTGCTCGCTCAAGCCGACACCGGGCCGCATTCCGGGGCGCGGTCATCTGCCGCCGTGCGTGGGACCGTTTTCGATTCTCGGCGCAATGGGCCCCATGGCGCGAACTATGGCCGATGTGCAATTGATGTTTCGCGCGCTCGCAGGCCATGATCCTGCCGATCCGGTGAGTCCGCCGATTGAACTGCGAGAGCCAAGCCTCGACGATCTGCGCAGTTACACCGTCGGAGTCTTTGCCGACGACCGACTTGTGCCGGTGACAAGGGAAACCCGAGCGGCTGTTGATGCTGCGGCCCAGGCTTTGCGCGAAGCCGGCTTCCGTGTCGAGCCGTTTCGGCCGCGCACTCTCGAGCAACTGCGCAAACTGTGGTGGAAGTTTTTTGTGCAGTGCGGCGCCATGTTTTATGAGCCTGAGATTCGCGGCAAGCGCGACCGGCTCAGCCCCATCTTCAATGAGTTTTTGTCGATCGCGGAAGCGGCCGGCCCGCTCACATCCACCGAGTTGTTAAACGCATGGGCCGAGCTTGACTTGCTGCGCGCAATGACTCTCGAAGAGATGAAGGACCATCCGGTGCTGCTTTGCCCGGTGGCCTCGGTTCCGGCCTTTCGCCATGGCGAGCGCAGCTGGACCATCGACGGCCAGACGGTCGAATATCTCGACGCCTGGAGCTTCACGCAATGGTTCAACGCACTTGCCTGCCCGGCCGCGGTGGTTCCCGTTGGCTCCTCGCCTGAGGGGCTGCCCATCGGAGTACAGATTGCAGCGCGACCGTTTGAGGACGAGATTGCTATCGGCATCGCCGCGATTGTCGATTCAGCCTTCGGCTATCGGCCGCCGCCGATGGCTCGTTAACCGCTCGGGCGTAAAGACAAGCTTTAGACGACTGCAAGAGAAGAACTCAAACGCCCTATTGTGCGCTGCATCACACGTGTTGCCCCAAATGCGTCCAGATCAATCTTTCGATTGAGGCTGCGCGTAACTTCCCCGACCTACACTGAGGCTTCCCCGGATTGGAGCACGCGGGTGCGCGAAAGCTGGCACGATCGGTTTGCCGACACCCCCGACGTTCTCAAGAGTGCATGGCGCCAACAGGCGGTTGTGCCAGTGCTCGACTTTGAGATCGGCGGGAGCAAGTTCATCACCATAGCTGGGCCCTGCTCGGTTGAGACCGAGGCTCAGCTTATGGCTACGGCTGTTAGTGTTCGCCGGTCCGGCGCGCGCATTCTTCGCGGGGGCGCATTCAAGCCTCGCACTTCTCCCTACTCATTTCAGGGGCTCGGTCTTGAAGGCCTCAAGCTGCTGGCCCGCGCGCGCAGTGAAACGGGCCTGGCCATCGTAACCGAGGTGATGTCTGAAAGCGACGTAGACCTGGTGGCCGAGTATGCCGACATTCTGCAGATCGGTTCGCGCAATATGGAGAACGATGCGCTGATTGCGGCCGCGGCGCGAACGGGCCGGCCGATGCTGCTTAAGCGCGGGCTGGTGGCCACCGTCGCCGATCTTTTCAGGGCAGCGCAGATCGCGCTCGAAAACGGCAATCCCAACGTCATTCTCTGCGAGCGCGGCATCCGCACGTTTGAAACAACGTTGCGAAACACATTCGATGCCGCGTCCATCGCGCTTATCAAGCAAGTGTCGCATCTGCCGGTGATTGCCGATCCCAGCCACGCGACGGGCTGCCGTGGCCTGGTTCCCGCGGCCGCGCGCATTGGGGTTGCCGCGGGCGCCGATGGGCTCATCGTTGAAGTTCACCCCGATCCGGATACGGCCTGGAGCGACGGCGATCAGTCGCTCGATTTTGAGGAATTTGACACAATGATGACCTCACTGGCTCCGTGGATTGCACTGCGCGAAGACGACATGCGGGCAAGCGCCGCCGCCGATCTCAATGCCGCGGAGGTGGCGGGATGAGGTTGCCCCTCGGCGTTGTCGCGATTGCGGCTTTGATTGCTGCGCTAAACGCAAGGTGTGCGCTCTCTGCGGATTTATCACACGCGGCGTTGCCCGACGTAGTCGTGACTGCTGCCCCCAGCTATCAACCCCCGGCGGCTCTTCGTGGCGCGGAGCGGTTTCCAAAAGGGGCGCAACTGCTGCTGATCCACGAAGGCAGCGCAGAGCCGCTGGCGCCGCAATTCTGGGCTACTGCAGATGCAAATGTTTCGTTTGACGGCCTGCGCGTTCTGTTCGCCGGTAAACAAAACCAAAGCGATCACTGGCAGATATGGGAGATGGCGCTGCGCAGCCGCACTCCGCGCCTGGTTTTCGCCGGCTCCGACGATGCGATCCGGCCGATGTACCTCTCTTCAGGGCAATTCATCTTGGCCCAGCGCACCGCATCGGGATTTCAGATCCTCGTCGCCGGCGCGCAATCCAGTGAGCCGTTCGCGCCCATTGACGCCAATGCGGGAGCCAAGCTGCTTCCGCTTACCTATCTGCCAGCAAGCGCCGTTCCCGACGATGTGCTGCTCGATGGACGAATTCTCTTTGAATCATTTTTTCCGCTCGGCTCGGGATCGACACCCGAGGAATTCCTTGTTTACGCCGATGGCTCTGGCGTTGAGTCGTACCGCTGCGATCATGGGCGAGCGCGCTGGGGCGGCCATCAGCTTGCTTCGGGAGATGTGATATTCACTCACGGCTCGTCGCTGGCAAGGTTTACGTCGCCGCTCGCGCGCGAAGCGCCGGTAACAGCGCCGCGCAGCGACTATGCCGGTTCGATAGCAGAAACGCCATCGGGAGAGTGGCTGGTGAGCTTGCGCCTCGCTGGCGGCGCACACTTTGCACTGAGATTGATCGCGCCCGGCACGACAACCATACGGTCCTTCTTCGCGCGGCCCAATAGCGATCTGGTCGAGCCGGTGCTGGTTGCGCCGCGCAGCCGGCCGCATCGCCATCCCTCGGGTTTGCACCCATGGAATTACGCCAACATGCTGGTGCTCGATTCGCGCCTCTCGCGTGAAGGCGATTTGAAAGCTGCGCCCGCATCGGTCCGGCTTGAGACGCTCGATGCTGAAGGCCGCGTCACCTCCAACGGCACAGCGCCGGTTGATCCGGATGGTTCATTTTTTGTGCAGGTACCGGGCGACCGGCCTATTCGTTTTGTTTTGCTCGACCAGCACGGCAAAGTGTTGCGCCAGGAGCACGGCTGGTTCTGGATTCGCGCAGGCGAGCAGCGCATTTGCGTTGGTTGCCACACCGGACCGGAGCGCGCATCTGAAAATCGCGTCCCTGCCGTCTTGATGCGCACCACCACCCCATTCGATCTGACCGGCGCAAAGACCACAACGCAGGCGTCGGCGAGCAAGGGCAACTGATATGAAACGCTTTTCTTTTTTGTTGATCGGCAGTTTATTCGTGGCGCAATACGCAGCAGCGCAAACCGCGCCCGCCGCTCTATCGGCCGTTGCAGCGGCAGTCCAGGCCGACGCCACCGCGCAATCACCTGCCGCGGCAGCCACGTCGCCCGCGAGCCAGTCCACTATCAAGTTTGAAGACGCAACCGCCAACGCGGGCATCGACTTCACCGATAGTTTCGGCTCGGCAAAGTTGGGATCGTTGCTCGAGGGCACCGGTGCGGGCTGTCTCTGGTTTGACTACAACAATTCGGGCCTGCTCTCGCTTTACGTTGTCAGCGGACGCCCGCTTGACGATTCGATGCATCCGTTTCCGCTCAAGGTGAAGCCGAATCCGCCGCCGCACAATCATCTTTACCGCAACGAGGGCAATGGCCGCTTCACCGATGTGACCGACCAGGCGGGTCTCAATCCCGATATGTATTCCGTCGCCGTCACCGCGGCCGACTACGACAACGACGGCAACCAAGACCTGCTGGTGACTGGCTACGGCAAGGTGGTTCTCTACCACAACGACGGCAACGGTCACTTCACTGATGTGACTGCGAAGGCGGGTATCAAGGTCGACGGCTGGGCTATCAGTTCCACCTGGCTCGACTACGACAAGGACGGCTGCGTTGATCTGTTTGTGGGACGCTACGTGAAGTTCGACCCCACCTACCGCGCCTTTTATGCGCCCACGAATTATCCTGGGCCGCTGGACTACGAAGGCGAAACCAACATGTTGTTCCACAACAACTGCGACGGAACGTTTACCGATGTGACGGAAAAGTCGGGCATCGGCGGTTATGTGGGACGCGAGATGGGCGTGACGGCGGGGGACTTCGACAACGATGGATGGGACGACATCTACGTGGCCAACGACCGGACAGAAAACTTTCTCTTCCACAACAAGCACGATGGAACGTTTGAGGAAATTGGGAACGACACGGGCACGGCCTTCGGGCAGAATGGCGAATCGACTTCGTCGATGGGGCCGGTGTTTGCGGACTTCGAGGGACGCGGACTGCTCGACCTGTGGGTTACCGACGGCCACTACAACCGCTTTCTGCGCAACACCGGAAAGCTGAGCTTTGAAGACGAGGGCGCATCAAACGGTGTCTCGCAGGCCAACGCGCAATATGTGAGTTGGGGCACGGGCATCTACGACTTCGCGAACGACGGCCAGCTTGACATCCTCATCTTCCACGGCGGCCTCATTCATCTCATCCCGCAGGAGCACTCGCTGTTTCGCGGCCTTGAAAGCGGGCAGTTCGAGGATGTCTCCCGCGAAAGCGGTGCCGTGCTGAGCAATCGTACGGTAGCCCGCGGCGCATGCTTTGCCGACTACGAGAACAACGGCAAAGTCGGCGCATTCGTGGTTAATCTCGGCGCAAAAGCAACCCTGGTGAAAAATGTCTCAACCGGCACGGGCCACTGGATCGCGATCAAGCTTGTTGGCGGCATGCGACCAGGGGATCGCAACTTTGCCCCCGGATCGCCCGCTAAAAGCAATCGCGACGGTATTGGCGCGCGCGTTGAAATTGTTGCCGCAGGCAAACGCCAAACAGCCGAGCGCGTTGCGTCGAGCGGCTATCTCTCGCAGAACGATGGCCGCCTGCACTTTGGGCTGGGCGCTGCGGCAACTGTCAATCAAATCACTGTGCGCTGGCCAAGCGGACGCGTGCAGACGCTCACCAACCAGGCCGTAGACCAGATCCTCACAGTCGAGGAGCCTAAATGAACGGCGCCCTCGTCAACACGCGCAAGTTACTCCCGCACGCAGCCATCGCCATCCTGGCGGCATTCGGCCTGTGGCTGGTTGCGTTGTCCTCGCTCGCGCCCGCCACACACGCCGCGCAAGTCGAAAACGGGCTCGAGGTTTACGCATCGCCACTTGAAATCGTTGTCTCGCCCGATGGAGCTCGGCTTTACGTTCTCTGCCAGGAGAGCCGCGAAGTTCGAGTGCTTGATGCGGCAAAATACACACTTATTAAATCTATTTCCGTCGGCCACACTCCTCGCGGCATCGCGCTTTCTCATGGCGGCGATCGGCTCTATGTCACCAACTCCTGGGACGACACGCTCTCGGTCATCGATACTCGGCAGTTGGCAGTGATCGCCACTTGGCCCGTTGCCGGCGAGCCTTCGGGCGTAGTCGCCGATCTCGCGGGAAAGCACATATTTGTTGCGGACCGCATCGCCAACGATGTAGCTGTGCTCGACGCGCAGACTGGCGCTGAAGAAAAGCGGCTGATGGCCGGGCGCGGAGCGAGCTACCTCGCCCTGTCGCCCGATCGCAGCCGTATCTACGCGACGCATGTCTATCCGAATCTTCCACCCGTCCGCACCGGGTTTGAAAATCGAACCCCGCCGCAATCTGAAATCACAGTGATCGACGCAGCGCGCGCCACGGTTGTCGATCGCATTCCGCTGAAGTCAATCACGGGCGTCTTTCACATGGCCTTTACTGCCGATGGCCGCCTGGGCGCCGTGGCTGAATACCATCCCAAGAACATGATTCCTCTTGCCCATCTTGAACACGGGGGCGCATTCGCCTACACGCTCACCCTAATCGGCGCCGATGTGGGCGCGCCCATTGAGATTCCTCTCGATGAGCTTGATCGCTACGCGTCGCAACCGTTTGGTGTCGTGTTTACACTCGACAAGCGCAGCCTCTACGTCTCTATCGGCGGCTCGGAGTGCGTATTGGCCATCGATGTTCAGCGCCTGCTGCATTTTGTTCACTCGCATCCGCGCCCGGCGAACAACTCGTTCGCAACCGATCTCGCGGCCAGCGGCAACTACGTGGTTGCGCGCATTCCCGTCGGCGCCAATCCCCGCGGAATCGCGATCAGCCGCGACGGCCGCTCTTTGTTTGTAGCCAACCGGCTTGACGATACCATCAGCGTCATCGATACGCGCACCAATCGCATGGCTTCGACGATTGCACTGGGCGATGGCAAACCGGTCTCGGCGATGCGCCACGGCGAGCAGACTTTTTACACCGCGCGTTACTCGTTCCAGGGGCAGATCGGCTGTTCAAGCTGTCACATTGACTCCACCTTCGACGGAATCACCTGGCAACTGGAGCCGAGTGGATTTGGCCGCGACATTGTCGACAACAAACTGCTCGAGGATATCAAGGGAACCGAGCCCTACAAGTGGACCGGCACCAATCCGAGCGTTCCCGTGGAGTGTGGGCCGCGCACAGAAAAATACTTCTGGCGTTCGGAGCAATACGACGATCGGACTCTGGCAGATCTTGCTCTTTACATCCTTGCGCTGCCGCCACGCCCAAACCGCCTGCACTCGCCCGATGACGAGCTTACTCCGCCGCAGGAGCGCGGCGAGGCAATCTTCAAGCGCGCGGTAGACAAGTTCAAAAAGCCAATTCCGGAATCGAACCGTTGCTCCTATTGCCACAGCGGGCCCAAAGGTACCAATCAGAAGCTATTCGACGTGGGGACGCGCAAGCCCAGCGACAATTCAAGCCTTCTAAAGACCCCCATGCTGACCAATATCGCGCTCACTGCACCCTATCTGCACGATGGGTCGGCGCGATCGCTCGAGGAGATTTGGACCATCTACAACCCCAACGACAAACACGGCCGCACCAACGACCTGACCAAAGACGAACTCAACGATCTGATTGAATACCTCAGGTCTAGATAGGGGATGACGCGATGAAGAAACTCTATGTAATCGCACTGCTGGTGGCCGCCGCAACTATGGGCTTTGCCGCGGGGCCACAGATGCCCCGTTTCCGTTTTGAGAACTTCACCACAGCCAACGGCCTGCCCAACGATCATGTGTTTGCCGTGCTGGTAGATGGAGACCGCATCTGGGCCGGTACCGATAACGGTCTAGGCCTCTACGAAAATGGCGAGTGGAAGACCTACTCAACAGCCGATGGACTTGCGCATAGGGCCGTGCTATCGCTCGCACTCGACAAGCGCACCGGCGACGTGTGGGCCGGCACCATGGGCGGCCTGAGCCGCATCTCGGGCGGCCGCATTGACAGCTTCACCCAGTTGAACTCCGGGCTGAGCAACGATGTTGTGTATGGCGTTTCAGTCGAGGGCGAGAACGTGTGGATCGCCACGGCCGCGGGCGCCTGCCGCCTCAACTTGCACACCAACGAGTGGTCGCTCTACAACGAGCGCAATACGCCCATGGTCGAGATCTGGTCCTATGCGGTCTCCGCTACGCCGACCATGGTCTACTACGGCATCTGGGGCAGCGGCGTGCTTGAGTACAACCAGAAGACCGGAGTCTGGGACAAGTACGACGACCCGGACGGTGAGAACGAGATAGTGCTGTTCAAAGATCAGGGACTGATTCACGAGATTGTCACTTCGGTCAGCTATATGGAGAAAGATAAAGTCTTATGGGCGGCCACTTACTTTGGCGACAGCCACTACGATGGCCGCTACTGGCACAACTTTCTCGTCAAAGACAGCGGACTTCCCTCGAACTTTACCAACGTTGTGAAGGGCGTGGACGGCAAGCGCGCCTGGTTCGGCACTGACAAGGGTCTGGCCTACTACGACGGCGTTAACTGGGCCGTCTACTGCCCATCGCTCAAAGACGGCACGCCGCAGATGACGGTGCGCGACGCACAGGGCAATGTAACTTCAGTGCCCGTCACCACCGCGCCGGCGCACAACTACATTCTGGGGATCGATTTTCAGGGAGAAGACATCTGGGTCGCCACGGCCAAAGGTTTGAGCCACGGGATTCTCGAGCGGCCCGAGCAAGCAGCAATTCATAAGGAGAGCAAACAATGAGCGCATTTGCAGAATTACTTGAAACCATAGGCCACGCGCCGATACAAAAGCGTGCGGTAACTAACCTGGGCGTGCTGAATGAAGCCTACGCCTACGCCAAACCCAGCTCGTTCTCGCGTGCCATGCGCATCGACTTGAACGGCCTAACTATCCTTCTCATCTCCGGCACCGCGTCGATTGATGAAAACGGCGTGAGCGTTCACATCGGCGACTTTCGCGCGCAGATGAAACGGACGTTTTCTAACATCACCGGGCTGCTCGAGGCCGAGGGTTGCACGTGGCACGACATTGTGCGCACCACCTGCTACCTGCGCGATATCGAGCGCGACTACGAAGCGTTCAACGAAGAGCGCACCGCTTTTTATGCGGAGCAGGAGCTTGATCCGCTGCCCGCATCCACTGGTATCCAGGCCATTCTCTGCCGGCCCGAGCTGCTTATTGAAATCGAAGCCATCGCCATGTTCCGCACAGAGAAGGCCAGTTAATCGCGAGCGCGGAACTTGCGAAAGAGAAGGACTCGTCATGCGTAGATTGTTATTGATTCCTGCTTGTCTGTGGGCTGTCAGCGGCGTTTTGAGCGGCGCCGCGCAGACCACGGCGAGTGGCGCCACTCAACCTGCGCACGTTTGCGAGTGCGGCGCGCACCCGCCAGGGCCTCCGCGAGATCGCATGGTTGTGCCCTATGCGGGCGAGCCGGCCGACATGGTGCCCTACTCAAAGTTTGCAGCGCCCTACGACACCAACTACACGCGCCCCAATATCTATGTCGGCGCGGCACGCGATATTCCCGAGCCCAAGGGCTTGACCGAAATACGCATTGGCTTCTTCGGGCCGATCGAGAACAACTCGGAATCGGTTCTCGGATTGCGCATGCTGCACGGCGCGCAGATGGCCATCGACGAGTGGAATGTGCGCGGCGGTTACGGCGGCACGCCCTTCAAGCTAATGCTGCACAACGACTACAACAACTGGCAGGCAAAGGCGGTCTATGGCGATGTCCGGCCTACCGACCCAGCCATCTGGGGCTCGGCCTCCGATGAGGCCGTTAAGATGGCCTACGACGAACAGGTCTGGGCGATCTTCGGCTCCATCAGCTCCGAGTCAACACACATTGCGCTGCGCGTGGCCCTGCGCGCGGAACTTCCGGTCGTGAGTTCGGCCAACAGCGATCCCACGGTTCCAGAGACTACCATTCCGTGGTATTTCGGCACCATGCAGGATGACCGGCAACAGTATCAGACGCTGGCTCGCCGCATCTATACCGAGCTTGGATTGAAGCGCGTGGCGATCCTCAGGTCGAGCAGCCGATACGGCCGCTTTGGCCTTGGCAAGTTTCTCGATGCTTCGCGCCGGCTGGGCCATCCGGTGGTGATGGAACAGATTTTTCAACCCGGAGATAAGGATTACGCCAAGCAACTCAGAGTGATTCGCAGCTCGCGCCCTGACGCAGTCCTCCTGGTTGGAGACGAGTCGGAGGCGGCGACGATTTTGAAGCAGATGCGGGCCGCCGGGATGAAGCAGCAGGCGTTCGGCGAATTTCGCACATTGGGCGATACGCTGCTGAAAGAAGCCGGCGATGCCGCAGAAGGATTCGAGGCCGTGTATCCCTACGATCCCACGCGCAACGATCCGAACTGGCTCGGCTTCAACCGTCGCTTTGAAGACCGCTTCCACGAAAAGCCCGAGCAGTTTGCTTCGATGGCTTACGACACGATGAATATGTTGCTCGACTCCATCTGCAAGGCCGGCCTCAACCGCGCCCGCATTCACGATGCGCTTGCCGATATCGAACAATACAACGGCGTAACCGGGCACTTTGTCTTCGATCCCAACCAGAAGAACACGGCTCCCTTGTATCTGGGCACCGTGCACAAAGGCGCCATCACCTACCGGGTTGCGACCGTGGAGAAAGAGCCGGCCGCGCATGGTATCGCCGCCGATCAGTCTGCGCCGGCCCAGCCCGAGGCACCGGCAACGCAGGCTCCCTATGCCCGCGTTGGCGAGAATGGAGTTGGTCTGGCCCCTTCGCATGCGGTAGTTTCGCAGGATGGCACAACGCGCGTGATTCTCTTCGGACCCGGCGCGGCTGCGATTGCGCAGTCCGCGGAGATGCTTGCGGCGCTCAACTCAAGATCTGGCCGTGCTGAAGCATGGACCCTCCTGCCCATCGAAAGCAAACAGAACTGGGGCGCCGCATCAACACTGCTCGTCCGCGCGCTCATGGACGAGCACGCTGTCGCGATCGTCGCTCTCGATCGCGACAGCGCTCACCTTTCGGAACAACTCGCCCTCAAAACCTTTGTTCCTGTTCTCGCGCTCAGCGACGACCGTGCGCTCACGTCGGCCGATGTGCCCTGGATCTTCCGCCTGTCATCTTCCACCGCACCAGCGCAGGCAATACGCATTATGATGGCCGCGGCTTCCTGCGCATCGCCGTCGCACATCAGGGACATTCTTGCTTCGGGCAAACCGATTCTAGGCGTTGCCTTCAAGCCAGGCGGCGAACCGCAGTCTTCAGTCTCCGCAATCGGGCAATAACAGGCCAACAGCGACTATCGCGGCTTCGCGAGTGTAAACTTTGAAAATCTGCCGTTGCAGGTTTGCGGCGGAGCAAGGTTTACCGGGACCTTGCGGCCGTTTCCCCTAGGAGCCACTCATCATGCCTGAACGCTTGCAGAATTTTATCGACGGCGCCTGGCGCGCTTCCTCCGCCACCGAGACGCTCAACGTGATCAACCCTGCTACTGCCGCGGTTCTGGCCGAAGTGCCGCTCTCACCCGCGCAAGACGTCAACCTCGCGGTCGAAATCGCGGAACGTGCTTTTGTCGGCTGGCGCCGCACCCCTGTTGTCGATCGCGTGCAGCCGCTCTTCAAGCTCAAGACGCTTCTCGAACAACATCGCGACGATCTCGCGCTCTCCATCACCGACGAATGCGGCAAGACGCTTGCTGAGAGCAAAGCGGAGATGCAGCGCGCGATTGAGAATGTTGAAACCGCGTGCGGTATGCCCATGCTTATCCAGGGCACCAACTGCGAAGACATTGCCGCCGGCATCGATGAGCACATGATCCGCCAGCCGCTCGGCGTGGTCGCCGCGATTACGCCGTTCAACTTTCCCGGCATGATTCCTTTCTGGTTTATGCCCTACGCGGTAGCCGCAGGCAACTGCTTCGTGCTCAAGCCTTCGGAACGCGTCCCTGTCACCTCGCAAAAGGTCTACGCGCTCATGCAGCAAGCCGGCTTCCCGCATGGCGTGGTGCAACTGGTCAACGGCGGCCGCGACACAGTGAATGCGCTTCTCGACCATCCCGGCATTCGAGCTATCAGCTTTGTTGGTTCCACTGCAACCGCGCGCTACATCTACAGCCGCGCCGCAGCTAACGGCAAGCGCGCGCAGAGCCAGGGCGGGGCTAAAAATCCAGTGGTGGTAATGCCTGACGCCGATATGGAGATGACCACGCGCATTCTTGCCGACTCGGCATTTGGCTGCGCGGGCCAGCGGTGCCTCGCCGCGTCGGTGGCAATTACCGTGGGCGATGCGCGGCCCGGTTTTACTGAGCAGATCGCAGCCACGGCCTCGAGCCGCAAAGTGGGTTACGGAGCGGCGCAGGGAATCGAAATGGGGCCGGTAATCTCGGCCGATAGCAAGGCGCGCATTGAAGGGATGATTGCAAAAGGCGAACACGACGGCGCGCGGGTTCTTGTGGATGGCCGCGGCAAGAAGATTCCCGATTT
>Ga0182016_10002520_pt1 | contig 21474 bp, 25 predicted proteins | sample 712S2MmetaG_FD_120491 | JGI IMG/M metagenome (GOLD analysis project Ga0182016, IMG submission 120491) | Permafrost microbial communities from Stordalen Mire, Sweden - 712S2M metaG | ecosystem: Environmental > Terrestrial > Soil > Wetlands > Permafrost | place: Sweden: Stordalen | collected... | reverse complement strand
ACACGGCCTCACGCCGCGATAGGCAGTCCCGAAAAGACCGATACAATCTCGTACTACTTCGAGATAAGCCTTCATCACCACATCACCAGCATCATAGCCTAGTTTGTCATTGATGGGCTTAAAATGATCCATGTCGGTGAAAAGCACCGAAACCGAAATATCGGAAGCACGATGGAGAGCATCTTCCAAATCCGTATGAAAATATTGCATGCTTAACAAAATGCCAAACGGTTCAAGAATTCGATCACGGCGGAGCAAATCGCGAAGTTCTTCAATACGACGCAAACCGCGGTAGGTGATTCGCATGCGTTGGGTCACGTTTGACATAAAAATATTTTCAAGCGCGTCACGAGGGTTTTCCCATTCGTGTTGAGGAAAGCCAGCGCGAAGTTTACTCTCGGGACTAATCTCGCCGCGAAGTTTCGTAATCAATAAATGAGAATGCCAATCTTCAAATCGAACGAACAAATCTTCGGCTAGTGCGATTGGCAGTTCGTGGTATGGCGCCTGAATATTGGCAAGAATCTTCTTCTGTTGTTCGTTCTGATGGTTGAAATACTCAATGGACCGATTCGCAAGTCCTTGAAGAAATTGAAGCTCGGAATATCGGATGTCATCCATACCAATGGATTCTAGTATGAAATTTTGATGAACCCAAGTAAGCTTTTAAAAGCTAAGATTCAAACTGCCATCAGCCATAAACTTCCCGACGGTGTCCAACGGTGATGACGATGATTTGTGAAACGCGGTCGTGAATTTCGTAAATCACCCGGTAATCGCCCACACGAATTCTCCATGCGTCGCGGCCTTTGAGTTTTTTCACGTCCGCCGGGCGCGGAATAGTTTCCAGCGCGGAAAGTCGGGTGAGAATCCGGTTGGCAATTTCATCCGGCAGCCGATTCAGCTCCTTCTGGACCGATTTGGGCAGGATGACCTGAAATTTCATCTGGTTTGAAGATGTCATGGCCTCCGCCAGACTTTCTTCAAGAAATCCGTCAACAGTTTTAGCTCTTTTTCCTGCGCCCCCGGCTGGCGCGATAAGTCGTCAAGGTTGAGAACTGACCGGCGGCGATTTCTGAATGGGCGCGTTCATGCAAAGCGTCATAAGTACGGATGTCCGAAATCTCTTCGAGAATCAACGCACCAATCGCTTCCTGCTCTTTTTTCGGCAGTGCGGAAGCTTCTTCAATTGCTTTTTCAAGCAGTGCGGTCATGAATACATGATACACGAAAAGCCTGGATGCTCAAGATGAACTTGTTTGTTCCAAAATCTGCCGCGGCAGGATTCGAAAAACACCTTACTGATTCAATCTGGTTCCCGTGTCGCTCTGCGACGGGCTATTGGCCGGCGGCACGGGTTTTTCCTTCGCCTGCTGGCTGTAGCTGATGAAGACCGCGCCAATGACAATGAGCACCACGCCCATCCAGCGCACCGCCGAGACGCGTTCGTTCAGGAACCAGATGGCGGCAAAGGTGGAAAACACAAAACTCAATCCCGTCATCGGCCAGAGGAAACTGATGTCGCTTTTGGCCAGCAAAACGAGCAGGCAGCCGAAAAACAGCGCTTCAAAAAACATGCCAAGCAGGATTTGCGGATTGGTGGCGCCGGCCTTGCAAACCCGGAAGATTTCGCCGGCGGTGATGCCGTTCAGGTCGCCGACGTGCGTAATGCCCTTCTTCAACAGCACGACCCCGGCGGCTTCGAAGGTGAGGGCGACCAGCAAAATCAAAAGCAATTTTACCATATTCCTGGGCCACAGATGACCACAGATTGAACACCGATTCAAAGAAACAATGATCCGGGTTTCAGCTGTGAAAATCCGCGGCTAAATCCTGGTAACGAATCAGCTCGATGCCCAGTTTCCCGACCATTTCCTTCACGCGCGGGCTGACGAGGGCGTCCAATTCGGGTTTAAACCCGTCCAGCGATGGATGCGAGTAAAGCTCCGAATCGCCCGGCGGCAATTCCGGCAGCAGCTTCAAAATATACTCCTCGTCCACGCGCGCATTTTGCAACAAACCGAAGGTGATTTGCGCATGGCGGATGCCGCGTTGCTGCAGCGGTCGGCGCGCGCGGCGGGAAAGCCATTCGTAAATCGCCGCGTGGGAAACACGATAAAACCAGTGGCCATGGGTCATCCGGCGGCTGCGGGAAAGGCAATCGCGCGTAAGCCGCACGCGCTGGATGCCGAGCGACACGGCATCTTCCATCAAAATTGAAAAAACAGCCGGATGCAGATGCAGATGCAGGTGGCCATTGACATGGTCCAGCGGCAGGCCGGTCGCGCGGAATTTTGCAAACTGCGCATGGATCTCCGCCCGCAATGGTTCACGCAGGCGGCTTTGGAAAAAATAGCGGAAACCGGTCGCCACGGGTTTTTGGCTGAACTCACCTCGTCCATTGACCAGCCCGGGGATTTGTTCCGGTGGCAGGGCGGAGCGTCCGCACACCAGCGACAAATGCAGACCCACCCCGAGCCCGGGATTTTCATGCGCGAGCGCTACCGCTTCATCGAAGCCCGGCTCGTTCACCATCAAACTGGCGGCGGTCAAAATGCCTTCACGATGAGCGTGGACAACGGCTTTATTAATGGAGTGTGAGCGGCCAAAATCATCCGCAGTGACGATGAGGCGGCATCCGGAGTTCGGCATCCGGAGTTCGGCATCCGGAGTTAAAGCAACCGGCGGCATGGCTGAAGTTGGTGCAAAATTCCCTACGGCATACCGTAGTTTGGTGTCGTGCCGCCGAAGACAAGCCGGAGCCAGGCCTGAACCACGAGCAAGGATTTCTGAACCTTGTTCAGGCGGGTGGGCTTCGGGCCAAAAACATTGAATTGTTGCCGCTCGAGTTTTTGCAGCAATTGCCAGTAAACCGAGCCCATCAATTCGCCGGCGACCATCGCGTGACGGTCTTCGGCAGGCAGGGTTTGACGCGCCCGCCGGTAAAACAGTCTGGCGCGGCCAGCCACGCCGGCGGCCAGTTGGGAAAATCGCTCGGAGTATTCGTGCCGCAAGATTTCATCGGGCGAAACGCCGGATTTTTTCAGCTCGTTCAGTGGCAGGTAAATCCTCCCCCGCTCCGCGTCGGTGCTCACGTCCCGCAAAATGTTGGTCAACTGGAGCGCCTTGCCCAGATAGACGGCGTAATCGCGGCACGCGGGATTTTGGTAGCCGAAAATTTCGATGCTCAGGAGGCCGACCACCGAGGCGACGCGATAGCAGTAAAGTTCAAGCTGCTCGAAGTTCTCGTACCGTTTGATGTCAAAATCCATCTCGCACCCCTTGAGCAATTCGTCGAACAGCGGGAACGGGAGGCGGTATTCACGGATGACCGGCTGAAGTTCCCGATTCACGATGAATTGCGGGGTTTCCCCGGCACAGGCGCGGCGGACGTCGGCACGCCAGGCGGCCAGCTGTTCCCGGCGCTTTTCAACGGGCGCAGATTCCTGGTCCGTGACATCGTCCACCTGGCGGCAGAAGGCGTACAGGGCGGACATGGCATCGCGTTTGGCCCGCGGCAGCAGCAGGAAAGCCAGCGCGAGATTGGAGGCGCTTTTGCGGGTGATCACGCGGCTGTGCATCACGGGGGAGAAGTTGGCGTTGGCGGTTGCGGTCCGGAAGCTTCGTGGTCCGGTCGCGCCGGCGGCAGTCCGCCGATTTCCGCGAGCGTGGGATTAAGCCGGTGGCGGTCAGCACGTTGCCGGCGCCGTTTTTGCCGCCGTCCCGGCTTGCGAAGGAAGTAGGCCCAAACCAGCGCACCGATGGCAATCAGCGCGAACACTCCGAGCATGATGAAATAATCCACCCAGACGGGGGTCAACGGCCCGACGGCTGGCAGCGAGTCATCCATAATATCGAGTAAAATCAATTCCCGGAAATTTGCCGGCGGGTGGTCACGGGGTGTCACCCGGGGCGCCGTCACCCGCGTTCATGTTCAGCCGTTGCATCCGGTAACGGAGCGAATGGCGTGTCAGGTTAAGACATTCCGCGGCCCGCGTCAGATTAAAATCGTGTTGTTCCAGCGCCTGGGTTATTAATTCGCGTTCCAACCGCATCAATGCGTCATCGAGCGACTCGCCGGGCGCCGGGTGAATCGCCGGGGCCTTCTGCAAGCGCGCCTCGACCTGAAAATCCGGCAGGCTGGACGGTTGAATTTCGGTGGTCGCCTCCAGAATCAGCGCCCGCTCAATCACGTTGCGCAATTCGCGCACGTTCCCGGGCCAGGCGTGCGCCAGCAATTTTTGCCGCGCCGGGGCGGTGATGCCTTGAACGTTTTTGTTCATCGCCATCCGGAACATTTTCAAAAAATGCTCCGCCAGCAGCAAAATGTCTCCGCCCCGTTCCCGCAGCGGCGGCAGGCGCAACTGCACGACATTCAGCCGGTGAAACAGGTCTTCCCGGAACTGTTCCGCGGCGATGGCCTGGGCAATGTCCCGGTTGGTCGCGGCCAGCAAACGCACGTTGACGCGCAGCTCCTGCGTGCCGCCGACGCGCACAAAGGTGCCGTCCTCCAGAAAACGCAGCAGCTTGGCCTGAAGCGATTTGCTCATGTCCGCGATTTCATCGAGAAAAATCGTGCCGCCGTCGGCTTCCTCCACCCGGCCGGGTTTTTGCCTTAACGCGCCGGTAAACGCGCCCTTTTCGTGGCCAAACAATTCGCTTTCGAGCAGCGTTTCCGGAATGGCCGCGCAATTGATGCGAATATAGTGGGCCTCGCGCCGCAGGCTGAGACCATGCAACGCACCCGCCACCAGTTCCTTGCCCGTCCCGCTTTCGCCCAAAATGAGCACCCGCGTGTTGGTGGGCGCAACGGTTTGAATCAATTTCTTCAAATCGCCCATCCTGGGCGATGCCCCGATGATCTGGTCGAGACTGAACGTTTCGCCGGCCCGCAAACGCAGCGCGGCGTTTTCCCACAGAAGCCGGTGCCGCTCGGCGCAGCGCGACACCGCGTGGAGCAACTCTTCGGGCGCGAACGGTTTGGCGAGATAATCGATCGCACCGGCCTTGATGGCTTCCACGGCGAGCTTGGGCGTTGCGTAAGCCGTGAGCATGATCACGGGCAGCCCGGGCCATTGCCGCCGGATTTTGGCCAGAAAATCATAGCCGCTCATCCCCCCCAGGCGGGCGTCGGTGATGACCATGAGAAATTCTCCGCTCCCAAGCAACTCCAGGCCTTCCTCGGCGGATTCAACGGCCCGGGCGGCATAACCCTCGTCCGCCAGCATCGTTTGCAACGAACGGCGCATGTTCTTTTCGTCGTCCACGACGAGAACCGGTGGCAGGGGGGTGCTCATGGCTTGAGTTTCATCAGCGTCTTTGCCGGAAAGACTAAAGTGAAGGCGGCCCCTTTTCCAAGCCCGGATTCCACGCGCACGGTGCCCCCATAAAGCTCAACGTTATGTTTGACGATTGCCAGACCGAGGCCGGTGCCGTGCTCCTTGGTGGTGTAGTAAGCTTCAAAAATGCACTCAACTTTATCGGGCGGAATGCCCGGACCATCGTCGCGCACGATGATTTCCACCGAATGATCGGGGCGGCTGACGGCCGTGATGTGAACATTTCCCCTTTCACCGACCGCTTCGCGCGCGTTTTTCAGCAGGTTCACAATAACTTCGGACAAATGATGGCGCTGCATCAACAACGGGGGAAACATCCGGCCAAATTCACGATGAACGCGGATATCCGTCGGCATGGCGGGAGGAAAAACCTGCGCGATGGCGCGGTCGAGTTCCTCGACGACGTTCAATTTCTCCACGCGGCCCTCGGTCAATTGCGCGTATCCCATGATCTGGGTGACGATGCGGTCGGCGCGCGAAACTTCCTCCTGAATGATTTCGATCTGTTGCGCGGCCCCGGTCCGGCCATCCCGCAAGGCGCGCTGGAGCGAGAAGGCGGCATTGTTGATGATGGCGAGGGGATTCTTGATCTGATGGGCAAATTCGGCAGCGAGCCGTCCGGCGGAATGCAACTGGCCTTCGCGGGCGGCAAATTCCTCGGCTTCCTCGGTGGCGAGCCGCTGCCGTTCGAGCAATACCTGCGCGCCATAACAGGAAATCGCCGTCAGCCACAAGACCGTCAGCCGCAGCACAAACGGTTGCCCCAAATCTTCGTGCGGCATCAAATGCAGGGTGCGCAACGTGTCCGCATCAAGATTGCTCAAAACCGAAACATCCAGCACCCCCACCAGGATGTAGCAGAGGCTGATGGCAAAATTCAAAATGAGCTGGGAAACCCCTGGCGGCACACTCACGGCATTCCGAATGATCAGCCCCACAAACAACCAGAATAGGATGCTGTCCAGGCCGCCGGTCAACAGCGCCATCCCCGCAATGAAAAGCCCGTCCACCAGGCTGCTGGTGACCACCGTCCATTGCACAATCGCCAGGGGCAATCGCGCGGGATTCATCATCAACAAGGCAAAGGCCACGCAGGCCAGCACGTAAAACCAGAATAGGTATTGAACCGTCTCGATGGCAATGTCCAACATGCTCGACACCAGGCCGAACCAAGGCGTGGAAACAAAGGAGTAAAGGATCATCCCGATGGCAAACGCCTTGAGCGGCAGCATGATGTCCCGCTCCATCAGCTCGATGCGGCGAAGCAAACGGGGCGGGTCCGGGGCGGGTATTTCCATTGCCGCCAGCACCCGCCTCAGCCATTGCCCATGGCTCGGTTTCATAAAATTGTCGGGAATGGAAAACCTCAGCGCGCCAGCTTCAAGGCGCACCCGGCGATGGCTTCCACCGGCCACAACCGGCCAACCCCTTCGTAACCGCAGGAAAGCATCCCTTCGTCCGGCCCGATGAATTCCGCACCGCGCGACTTCAATACGGCCACGTTTTCCTGCGTGGCCGGGTGCAGCCACATTTTTCCGTTCATCGCCGGGGCGATTAAAATTTTTGCCTTCGGATTCAAGGCCAGCGCGACACAGCTCAATGCGTCGTCCGCGATGCCGTGCGCCAGTTTCGCCATGACGTTCGCCGTCGCCGGCGCAATCAACAACAGATCCGCCTCATCCGCGAGCCGGATGTGCGTGGGCTGCCAGCCTTCCTCCTCGTCGTACAGATCGGTCACGACCGGCCGGCGGGTGAGCACCTTGAACGGCAACGGGGTGAGGAAGCGCTGCGCGTCGGCCGTCATCACCACACTCACGCGGCATTTCTGCTGGGTCAACAGGCTGGCCAGGTCCACCGCCTTGTGCGCGGCGATCGAACCCGTCACGCCCAGAACAATGTTTCGTGAAACGCTCATGTCATGAATCTGACTGCAAATCCGCAATCCGCAACCGCAAATCTTAAAACCCCGGCGCCGCGGCCCGCGACGCGCGCAGTTTCTCCGCCTCGACAATCGCCAGCATGCGCCGGAGATCCTCCGGGATGGTCGAGCTGATCAAAAGATAATCGAAATTCGTCCACTGCGCGATTTCCTGCCGCGCGCGACCCAGGCGCTTTTGAATTTCTTCCGGCGCATCGGTCCGGCGATGGTTCAGGCGCTCCGCCAGCACGGCGACCGACGGCGGCGTCAGAAACACCGTCACCAGCGCGTGTTTCAATTCCGGCTCGGCCTGCGCGCGTTCACGAAGGGTCGCCGCGCCCTGCACATCCACGTTGAGCAGCACGTCCCGGCCCGCCCGCAATTTGTCCAGCAACTCGGAACGCAACGTGCCGTAGCTCCGGCCAAACACCGTGGCCTGCTCGATGAAATCCCCCGCCTGAACGCGCCGCGCAAATTCCGCCGCGTCCAAAAAATGATAATCCACGCCGTTCTTTTCCCCCGCCCGCGGCGCACGGGTGGTGCAGGTGATCGCACGGGTCAGGTCCGGCCGCGCCGCCAGCAGTTGCTGGCACAACGTCGTCTTGCCGCCGCCCGAGGGCGCGGAGATGAGAATCAGCAGCGGCGCGGATTTTTTTTCCGCGGCTGGACTTTGGACTTTGGACTTTGGACTCTTCACTCGACGTTCTGCGCCTGCTCACGGAATTTTTCCAGCTCCGCCTTCAGCGTGACCACCTCGCGCGAGATGACCGCGTCATTGGCTTTCGAACCGATGGTGTTGACCTCGCGGTTCATTTCCTGCGCCAGAAAGTCCAGCGTGCGCCCGACCGGTTCCTTCGATTTTTGGCAATCTTCGAACTGTTGGAAATGACTTTGCAGCCGCGTCAGTTCCTCCGAAATGTCCGACCGGTCGGCAAACAGGACAATTTCCTTCACCAGCCGTTCGTCATCCGGCGCCAACGATTCCAGCCCGGCGCTGCGGATCCGCTCAATCAGTTGCTGGCGGTAGTTCTCCGCCGTCAACGGCGCCTGTTTCTGAATCTTGCCGACGGCCTTGCGCATGAGGGCAATGCGCGCGGCCAGATCCTGCGCGAGGTGCGCGCCTTCGCGTTCGCGCATTTTGACCAGCGCGGCCAGCGCCGCTTTCAAAGCCTTTTCAACGATGGGCCAGATTGTTTCGGCCTCCACCAGTTCCTCATCCGTCTGCAGCACGCCCGGCGCGCGGATCAACTGGTCCAGGGTCACTTCGCCCGCCAGTTTGAGTTGTCTGGCAAGCCGGTTCAGTTCCGCCGCGTAAGCCCGGGCGAGCGGCAGATTGATATGCATGCGCGCGGACACCTTGCCCGCGCCGGCGTGAACCGACACCCGCGCCATCACCCGGCCGCGCGCGATTTTGGCGTTGATGGCGTCGCGGATGGGCGCTTCAAGCAATTCCAGTTCCCGCGGCAGGTTCAGGGAAATTTCGGATTGGCGGCGGTTCACCGCGCTCAATTCAACGGTGATTTTGAAGCCGTCCTGGGCGCATCCGCCGCGACCATAGCCCGTCATGGATTTCATCACCCCCAGCATGCAAAAATTTCGCGTTACAGGCGAATGAATTTTGAGATCGCTCTTCCGGTTTCAAAAATACCATCCCGTTTGCATAAAACCCGGGGGTCTCCGGAATCTGGAACCGCGAAAACACGGGTTCGGGTCGTTGGCGTATTTCGCGGTTGCGGTTTCAGGCTTTCACCCGCAGAAATTTCAACGCCTCCCGAAAATCCCCCGGCAACGGCGCTTCGAAACCGACTTCCTTCTTTGTGCGCGGATGAACAAAGGCAAGCTCGTGCGCGTGCAGCATCACCCGCGGCGCTGCGTAGCCGGTCAGTTCCGTCAGCCGCTTGTTTTGCGCCGCGCCGTAGGTTCCGTCGCCCACCAAGGGGTGGCCGAGGAACTGGAAATGCACGCGGATCTGGTGCGTGCGACCGGTGTGCAATTGCACCTCGACATACGTGGCGGAATTCAGCCGTTCGCGCACGCGCCAGCTCGTGTGCGCCGCGCGGCCGGAAGCGTCGTCGCGCACCGCCATGCGTTTGCGATGGGACGGATGCCGCGCGATGGCCGCGCGGATCTCGCCCGCGTCACGCGCCAGTTCGCCGCAGACGATGGCGTGGTAAATCTTTTTGACCTTCCGTCCCGCGAACTGCGCGGAAAGCGCGATGTGCGTTTCATCGTTTTTGGCGATGACCAGGCAGCCGCTGGTTTCCTTGTCGAGCCGGTGAACGATGCCCGGGCGCGCGACCCCGCCAATGCCGCTCAGCCCGCCGCCACAATGATGCAGCAGCGCGTTGACGAGCGTGTGTTCCTCGTGTCCGGCGGCGGGATGCACCACCAGCCCGGCGGGTTTGTTCAACACCAGCAGCGACTTGTCCTCGAACAGGATGTCGAGCGGGATTTGTTCCGGCTGCGCGACGGCCGGCCGGGGTTCCGGCCAGTGAATTTCAATTTGTTCACCGGCGCGCGGCGCGTGCGTGGGCTTGGCCGGCTGGTCGTTCACGCGCACATGGCCCTGCTCAATCAACCGCTTGAGCGCAACCCGCGATGCGGCCGGAAATTTCCGGCGGAGAAACGTGTCCAGGCGTTCGGCGGGGAGCGATTTCTCGACCATGAACCTTTCCGTGCGCGTGGACATTTCTTTCAGCGTGACGGGTAACCGATGGCAGGTGGCAGGGAGTGCTGTACGGGCGGCGGTGGGGAATTGCTCATGTCACTTGTCACAAGTCACCTGCCACGTTTTTGGACGCGTGCTCGTTTTTCCAGGTGATAAGAAAGATCAGCCCCACACCCGTGCAAATCGCGGAGTCAGCGACGTTGAAGGCTGGAAACCCGACTTCACCGCCGCCGCGTTGTTGCAGGTAAAAATAGAGGAAATCAATGACCTCGTGGCGCCCGGGCAGGAGCCGGTCGGTGAGGTTTCCGGCAATACCGCCAAAAATCAGTCCGAACGCGATCTGGCCGGGCAAGGTGTTCGAGCTGAAATGATGCCGCGTGAGAAAGAGCGCGACCAGCGCGAGCAACGCGACCAGCGCGAGTGCGTTGTTGTTGCCGCGAAACAGGCTCCAGGCCGCCCCGGTGTTGCCCCAATGAACAAATTTGAAGAAGCCATCAATGACGATATTTTCGTGGTAGGGCGGGAGCATCCGCAACACCAGCCATTTGGTGAATTGGTCGAGGCCGAAAACCACCAGGGCGATGACAGCGATCCGGCGGTTTGCGACCTGAAAAATGGATTGGGCGGCAGGCATTCGAGTCTAAAGTCCAAAGTCCAAGGCCCAAAGTCAAGCCAACCGCGGGTAGTGTCTTAAGGGTGTGCCGTTTGGCATGACATTCTTCGGTTAGGGGAGCGTTCTAATTCGGTGTTTTTCAACAACAAGCATCAAAACCTTGTTAGATACTCCAGCGCCCTCCTCCTGATCATAATACCTGCCCGGTACATTAACGAACGCATTTTCAAAGAAAATCGAAAACCACAAACCCACGATGGCGATTTACACGATGAACCATGACTCTTGCCGCAGCCATCAGACATTGCGCGTGACGCCAGCGATGGAAGCGCGTATCAGTGACCCTATTTGGACGGTTGAAGAAATTGCAATTCCAACAATACAAATCCCATGAATAATCCAGCGAGAGTTATCGAATATAAAACTGTAAGCGCAAACAACGCCACAGCCTTGGACAAAGCCGTTAATGATCTCCTTAACCAAGGATACAAATTGTATGGAAGCCCATATTTAAGTGTCCAGCCTATTGCGGGCGTAATCGGAGATTTTGAGATGTATCAAGCAATGATAAGGGACAAGGAAACCTCCAATATCTAATTTTCTTGATTCCGAGAAAGCAAAATTAGCACCCCGCGTGAAATTTAGAAAATTCGGAATATAATTTTTTACACCGCAAAGCAGCCCGCCACCCAACCGCGACTTTGGGCTTTGGACTTTGGGCTTTTTCAACTACCCTCGCGACATGGCGTTGGCGCGCATCCTGGTGGACGGCTACAGCCTGTTGCACAACTGGCCGGAGCTCGCTCCGGGCCGGCCACGGCATTCGGCCCGCGCGCGCGAGGAGCTGGTCCACATTTTGACGCGCTATCACGACGCGACGGGCGAGCCGATTACGGTATTTTTTGACGGAGCGGGCGCGCCCCCCCATGTTCCGGCGCGCGAATCCAGCGCGGCGGTGGAAGTATTATTTTCGCGGGCCGGCCAGACCGCAGACGAAATGATTGAGCGCGCGACGCACCGGTTTCAGCCCTATGGCGAGGTGCTGGTGGTAACGGATGATCATGCCGAACGCGACACGGTCACCGGCCTGGGCGGCATGACGGCGGGTTGCACGAATTTTATTCGCACGATTGAAAATGCCTTGATGGAGTTGCGGGACGAATTGCGAAGCCATAATCGGGCGGAGCGAAACCGGTTCAACCGTCCACAGAAGAAACAAAACCCATGAACAGCCAGACACCTTTAAATCGCTTTGTCCGGTGCGGGCGGCTCATCGCCGCGCTGTCCGCCGGATTGGTTCTGATTTCCGCCGTGCCGGCGCAACCGGTCGCGGGCAGGGTCGACAGCCGTTATCTGCTCATTTTCGACACATCGTCAGCGATGAAAAAGCGCCTGCCGTCGACGCAATACGCCGTGGAACGGCTGTTCCTTTCCATGATGAACGGGCAATTGGAGCCGGGTGACAGCATCGGCGTATGGGCATTTGACCGCAAATTGCGCGCCGGCGACTTTCCGCTGCAACACTGGATGCCACAAAATGCGGCGATGATTGCATCGGATGTCACCAATTTTGTAAAACGCCAGAGCTATGCCAGAAGCACACACTTTGATGTGGTCGCGCCCGAGGTCACTGGCCTGGTACGAAATTCCGAGCGGCTGACGGTGTTGATTTTCTGCGATGGCGGGGGAGAAATCGAAGGGACGCCGTACGATGACGCCATCAACGCCACTTTCAAACAACACCAGTCCGAGTTGGGAAAGGCTGGCCAGACGTTCATTGTGGTTCTGCGATCACAGCTTGGCCAATTCATCGGCTTCACGATCAATTCCTCGGCCGTGGGGGTCAATTTCCCCGGATTTCCACCCCTGCCCGTGCCGCCGCAGCCGCTCACTCCCGTCAAATCCAATCCAGCGCCTGTTCCGCCGCCAGCCCCAGCCATTAAAATCACGCCGCTGGTGATTATTGGCACAAACGTCAGCACCACCCTGATTCCGCTGACCCCGCCCAAAGTGGTGCTGACCAACCCACCACCAACCAGGGTGGAATCAAACCCGCCCCCGGCCGTCAAATCATTGGTCATTCCGACAAACGCCGCGCCGCCCAAAATTGCGGAAACGCACACAAACACCCCGGCGCCGCCGGAAGACCACGCCGGCCTGAGCCGCAAAGGCGCCCTGGCCATTGGCGCGGCGCTTCTGGTTGCTGCCGTGGTGGTAATCCTTTTCGCGCTGTTCCGGACGCGCAAAACCGACCGTGGCAGTCTCATTACGCGTTCCATGAGGAAGAAGTGAATTCCGTGCGTGACTTTTCATTGTGCGCGTGGAAAATTCACCGGCGATGAAAACATGGAATATATTTTGCGCCGTCAGTCTTGCCGTCGGAATGACCACAGCCTGGGCCGGCGACACCCAGACCAACGCCCCCGCCAAGCCGGCAGCGGCCAGATCGCCGGCGACCAACGAGGTCGCCATTATCAACACGACCGAGGGTGAAATGGTCGTTGCCTTCTGGCCCGACGTTGCTCCCGGTACCGTTGCGAATTTCAAGAAACTCGCCGGCCAGGGCTTTTACGATGGCACTTGTTTCCATCGCATCATGAAGGGATTCATGATTCAAGGCGGCGACCCGCTGACCAAGGATCCATCGGCCGAAGACCGGTGGGGCACGGGTGGCCCCGGGTACACCCTCAAGGCCGAGTTCAACAGCCGTGCCCATGAAGTCGGGGTTCTTTCCATGGCGCGCGGCCAGGATCCTGATTCCGCCGGCAGCCAGTTTTTCATCTGCGACGCCCCGGCCGACAATCCCAACATGCAATATCTTGACGGCAAATACACCGCGTTCGGCAAATTGATCAAAGGCGGGGACGTGCTCGAAAAAATCGCCGCCACGCCGGTCGGCCCGAACGCGTTCGGCGAACCCAGCAAACCGCTCAAGCGTGTCGGCCTCCTCAGCATCAAAATTGTCCCGGCGGACGCCTTGAAATAAATCAATTCCTGGAAACCTATGAACGAACTGGCCCACATCACCACCACCGAAGGCGAACTGGTCATTGAATTCTGGTCCGACGTCGCACCCAAGACCGTCGAGAACTTCAAGACCCTCGCCCAAAAGGGTTTTTACGACGGCACCTGTTTTCACCGCATCATCAAGGGTTTCATGATCCAGGGTGGCGACCCGCTCACCAAGGACGCCGCCAAGGAACATCACTGGGGCACGGGCGGACCCGGCTATCAGATCAAGGCCGAGTTCAATGACCGCTCGCACCAGCGCGGCGTCATCTCCATGGCGCGCAGCGCGAACCCCGATTCCGCCGGCAGCCAGTTTTTCATCTGCGACGGCGACGCCTCATTTCTTGACCGCCAATACACCGCGTTCGGCAAATTGGTCAAAGGCGATGACGTGCTGGCGAAAATCGCCGGCACACCCGTTGGCGGGAGCGGTTCCGGCGAGCAGAGCAAACCGCAAAAACGCGTCGGCGTCGTCAGTGTCAAAATCGTCCCGGCTGGCGCCTAAAAGATTTTGGACAGAATTTACAGAATGAACGAAATGCCTGATTTAGTTCTGCAACATTCTGTCAATTCTGTCTAAATCTCCGCCGTGGAAATTTCCGAACTAGCCCAGGCTCTGACGGCCCTCGGCTGTCCCGCCGAAAAATCCGCCGAGATGGCCGCGCAACTGGACAAACGCGCCCGCCAGCTGGCCGCCCAAAAGGGCCGCAATTACGAGGAAGCTTTGCAGCATTTGCTGAACCTGATGAAACAAGGCTGGGCCGCCGGCGGCAGAAGCAAGGAGTAGGAAGAATGAAGCAAGCCGTCGGATTTCATTTTTCCTTGCTCCTTGCTTCCTGCTCCTTTCTCCTGATCGGATGATTCGGCCCTGGAAAAAAATCCGTTCAACGCCCGTCGGCGATTTCCGCATCTTCAAGCTGCGCTCGGACGTGAGCCTTTCGCCGCGCACCGGCAAGGAACACGATTTCTACGTCCTCGACAGCGTCAACTGGGTCAATGTCATCGCCGTCACGCCCGAACAAAAGCTCGTGATGGTGGAGCAATTCCGGCACGGCTCGGGCACGGTGGAACTGGAAATCCCCGGCGGCATGATGGACCCAGGTGAAACCGACCCGGTGGCGACCGCCGTGCGCGAATTGCGCGAGGAAACCGGCTATGCCGGCGAAAACGCGCGGCTGCTCGGTAAAATCTGGTCAAACCCGGCCATCCTGAGCAACCGGACCTTCACCGTGCTGATTGAAAACTGCCGGTTGCAGCATGAGGTGGATTGGGACCACGGCGAGGACCTGGCGACACGGCTGGTGCCGGTGTCAGAAATTCCCAAGCTCGTCGCCGACGAAAAAATCGGTCATTCCCTCGTCGTCGTCGCGCTGTATCACTTCGATTTGTGGCAGCGAGGATTGAAAAAAAAATGCGCCTAGCAACTTAGGTCAAATTCACCGGGTCAATGTCCACCGCCAGCGTCACGTCATCCGGCAAGGCGAGCGTTTCGATGATTTTTGCCAGGGCCTGGCTCAATTTGCTCATCGCGCGCGTCCGCAGCATGATTTGGTAGCGATAAAATTGTTCCGCGCGCAGCAACGGCGCCGGGGCCGGACCGGCAATGACCAGATCGGAGAATAAATTTTGTCGGCGATTTGTTTGGGGAGCGCGCGCGTCCCGCGCTCCCGGTTCGGCACCCCCGCCAAACAATCCGGTGTCGTCAGCAAGGACGCTGACGGCTGCGCCCGAGACGGGCGCACTCCCCAAATGTTTCTCCAACTCGCGCTTCAAATGTTCCGCTGAGAATTTCACCTTTTCCTCGTTCCGGCCCTTGAGCGTCAGCAGCGCGACGCGGCTGAGGGGCGGATATTTCAACTGTTCGCGGAATTCGATTTCCTGGTCGTAAAATCCGGTGAAATCGTGGCGGCGCGCGTATTGGATGGCCGGATGAAACGGCGCGAACGCCTGCACGAACACCTCGCCCTCGACGTCGCCGCGCCCGGCGCGTCCAGCCACCTGGGTAAGCAGCTGGAAGGTGCGTTCGCCCGCGCGAAAATCCGGCTGATGCAGCGCGAGGTCGGCGTAAATAATGCCGACCAGCGTCACGTTCGGGAAATGCAACCCCTTGGCAATCATCTGGGTGCCAACGAGGATGTCAGTCTTGCCGCTGCGAAAATCACCGAGCGTTTTCCGGTAATCCTCCTTGCGTTTCATCGTGTCGGCGTCCATGCGCCGGACGCGTGCGCCGGGGAAAAGTTTGCCCAGCAGCTCCTCGACTTTTTGCGTGCCGGTGCCGGCATAGCGGATGGCGGGATTCTTGCATTTGGGGTTCGGACAAACCGACGGAACTTTCTCGTTATGACCGCAAATGTGGCAGGAAAGCTTTTGTTCGATGCGATGGTAGGTGAGTGCGAGGCTGCAATTCGGGCACTGCGCCACGTAACCGCATTTCGGACATTGCAGCGCCGAGGAATAGCCGCGCCGGTTCAGAAATAAAATCGTCTGCTCCCCGCGTTCCAGCCGCTGGGTAATCGCCTCCTTCAGTTGTGGTGAAAAAATCGGCGGCCCTTTTTCCTTGTATGCGGCCTGGCGCATGTCCACGACCCGCACACGCGGCATTTTCTGGTTGTCCACGCGTTCCGGCAGTTCGAGCAGCGTGTACTTGCCCTTTTTGCAGTTGTAATAACTTTCGAGCGAGGGTGTGGCCGAGCCAAGCACGACCACGGCATTTTCCATCTGGCCGCGCATGATGGCCACGTCGCGCGCATGGTAGCGCGGGGCCTCCTCCTGTTTGTAGGTGTGTTCGTGTTCCTCGTCCACGATGATGAGGCCGAGCGGTTCGACCGGCGCAAAAATTGCCGAACGCGCGCCGATGACAATGCGGGCGCGGCCCTGCCGGATCTTGTGCCATTCATCGTGGCGTTCGCCGGTGGACAAATGGCTGTGCAAAACCGCGACGAGCGTCTGGAGTTTGCCGGAACTGAAGCGCGCCTTGAACCGCTCGACGGTCTGCGGCGTGAGCGAAATTTCCGGCACGAGCACAATCGCGCCCTTGCCTTGTTCGAGCGCGTGGGCCAGGGCCTGGAGATAGATCTCGGTCTTGCCGCTGCCGGTGACGCCGTGGAGGAGAAAAGTTGAGGACTGGGCATTGAGGGTTGAGGGGGGCTTGTCCATCGCAGCCGTTATGCGTTCCAGCGCTGCGACTTGCGCCGGATTCAGCAACAACGGTTGCGACGGCAGGATGTGTTCGCGGGCATACGGATCGCGCTCGGAGATTTTCTGGGCGATTTCAACGAGACCGCGGTCTTCCAGTTTGCGCACGGTGGCGGCGGTGGTTTCAGCGAGCTCGAGCAATTCGGCCAGCGGCAATTCGCGCCGCTCCTCAACAAGATTCCAGACCTCCTGCTGGCGTTTGGCCAGCTTGGGCAATGCGCCGATCACGGGCAACGCACGGACAGTCAATTGCCTCTTCCAGCCTTCCTCCGTCTCTTTTTTTTTGCGGACGGCTTCGGGCAGAACAGACTTCAAGGCGGTTTCCGGCGCGCAGCAGTAGTAATCGGCAATCCAGCGCGCCAGCCGCAAAACCCTGGGCGTAACCATCGTCTGGGCACCGATGACTTTCAGGATGGGTTTGAGATTTGCGTGGGCGGATTCCTCGGCCAGCGCGGTGACGCAACCGTAAATTTTTCGCGGACCGAACGGCACCTGCACCCGGCTGCCGACCTCGACTTGTCCCACCAGCCCCGGCGGAATGGAATAATCGAACTCCTTGCGGAGCGCAATTTCGAGGCTGACCCGGGCAATCATGGGTCGTCAATCGCGCGTCAGGGCACGCAATTCGGATTCGAGTTGCTGGCGCAATTTCTCACGGTCGGCGTCCGAGGTTTCGCGCGGCACCTGGACAATCCGGCCGGCATAGACGTCGCAACGCGAAAACGGCAGCGGAATTTGAAAGCGGTCCCAGCTTTTCAACTCGATTTTCCAGTGCAAATGATACGACGCCGGAACCAGGGGCAGTCCGGTGATTTGGGCCAGCGCCATGGCGCCGTCCTGCACCGTGTAGCGCGGGCCGCGCGGGCCGTCGGGCGTGATGGCGAGATCGTAACCGCGTTCCGCCCAGGTGGTCAGCTCCAGCAATGCCTGCGGGCCGCGCCGGCTCGATGAACCGCGCACGGGTTGCACGCCGAAACATTCAAGAATCGCCGTGAGGAACGCACCGTCCTTGCTGGCGCTGACCAGCCCGGCCAGCCCGGCGGCCCGGTGGCGCCGGCGGCCGTAGGTAAAATAAACTTTCAGGCAGAGCGCAAGCCGGTTGTGCCAGACACAGTAAATCGCCGGTCCGAAATCCTTTTGCCCCAGGAACCCGTGCGGATCATGGATCCGGTAACGCAGCGTCGCCGCCACCAGGCGCATCGCGGCCCAAACCACCCGGGCGCCGAGCCGTTGGTACCATTTTGGCAAATTCGGCACGATCACGCCGGATTTTCGGGTCTCACGGCGGGCGGCGGGCGATGGCAATTGTGGATTTTCAGTGACCATCATGCTCCTTTTTTCAAACCGGCCCGGACCAGTTCCTCCACGGTGGCCCTGGCACCGAGCATCGTTTGCGCGGCGCGAACCGCATCGTGCGCCTCCGTTTGTTTGAAACCAAGCGCCATGAGCGCGAGAACGGCGTCGTTGATCTTTTGGCCATCCGGCGACAATGCCCGCTGCGCGCTGGTGGCTTCCCACCCGCCCACCGCGCCGACCTTGTCGCGCAACTCGACGACCATGCGCTCGGCGGTCTTTTTGCCGACGCCGGAAATCGACGAAAGCGATTTCACATCGCCGTTGGCCACCGCGCCGCGGAATGCGACCGGGTTCATGCCGCTCAAAATGTTCAGTGCGATTTTCGGGCCGATGCCGGAAACCGTGTTGACCAGCAGCCGGAACAAATCCCGCTCCGCCGCCGTCATGAAACCATACAAGGTGTGGGCATCTTCGCGGATGACCAGTTGGGTGAGCAGTTTCACATCCTGACCGGGCGGCGGCAGTTTATCGAACGAGGACAGCGGGATCAGCGCCTCATAACCAACGCCATTCACGTTCACCACCACCTGGGTGGGCAGCGCTTCGACAAGTTTGCCTTGGAGAAAAGTAATCATGCGAACGCAACCTTCATACCCGTTTCGGCGCCGTCAGGTGGTGGCGACTGTTTTCGTGCGCGTGCGTGAGCGCCAGCGCCAGCGCATCGGCGGCATCAGGCGCGGGCGGCTTCGGCAGGTTCAACAAGCGCTGCACCATTTTGGCGACGGCGGATTTTTGGGCCGCACCGTAGCCGACAATGGCCTGCTTCACTTTGCGCGGCGCGATTTCAAAGATTTCGAGGCCGGCCTCGGCAATCACCGCAAGGGCCGCGCCGCGCGCTTCGCCCATGACGATCGCGGTCTGTAAATTTTGCGCATAGAACAGGCCTTCGACAATGCAGACGGTGGGATGCTGTTCGCGCAGCACCTCGCGGAGAATTTCGGAAATTTTCACCAGGCAGCGCGAATGCGGCCAGGTTGCCGGACACGAAATCGTACCCTGACAGAGCACGGCCGGATGCGGTCGGGCCAGGCGAATCACGCCGTAGCCCGTACCGCGCAAGGACGGATCCACGCCGAGAATCACGCCATGCGCCGGGGCCGGGGCGGGCGACCGCGGACTGGCCGCAAATACAGGCAAAGCCGTGCGGCGGGTCGCGCCGCCAAGGCGCTGCTGCATTTGTTCATATTGCCGACGGGTGATTCCCACGCGCTTACTTTGCCTGCCGCGGAAAAGATGTGAAAGCAAAAAGCCACGCCGGCAGCGCTGCATGCTTTGGCCCATCGGCCAGACAACATTTTAATGCCACCCCTGGTTGTTGCCCCTGTCCTGACCCGGCCGGTTGGATTGCGAAGACGAGGATTGGGATGAGGCATGGGATGGAACTTCCGACGGTGACGACCCGGAACGATTGGAGTGTTGGTCGCTGTCATGAGATCCATTTGGTGATGAACGGGAATCGGATTGCGATGGGGTTGCCGGTGGAGAGTATTGATTGACAATGTGAGGACTGGAAAAGGATTGTGGCACGGTGGTGTTTCCGTGAGGTTGAGGATTGTAAGTGGGATTGTGCGGCGGCGGCTGATCTGATCCTTGCGTCTTGGGAGCCAAAACCTTGCTGTCAAAACCGTAATTATGGTTCGGCGTTTGATTCTGGCCCGGCCAGGTCGAATGATTTCCAAGCGGCGCGGTGATGGAATTATTGTGTTCCTGCGGATGAGCCGGAGCATCCCGCAGGGCGTCCGGTTGCCCGGTCTGCGGGACCCGTGGCTGGGTCTGATTGAAATTTGGATGCGAACCAGGGTTTACGTCCTGGTGCGGCGGCTGGATGTTTTCATTCTCGTGAACGTTGGGACGAAATTCATTTGGCGAAGGTTCAGCCCCTGGCACAGTTCCGGAATGTGAAGACAAAACCGGGGTGCCGACAAAATGCGGGCGGTTCACGATCAGCGTGCGGCCATCACGTTCAAGTTGTTCACTCCGGCTCCCGTGGGCACGCCTTGGCGGGCGAGGCGGATGGCTTGGGCGTCCACCCAATAACCCCCGGTCGGGACTCCCCGGCGCGCGGCGCGCAGGGCGACTGTGTTGATGTTGGTTTTGGTCATATGTCCTTTCTTCTACTAACTCGGGGCGCCCGTCGTGTTTGAAGCGCGGGTTTGGTTAATTGCCCCGGATTTGGGCACCAGCCCAAAATTGTTTCGCGCTACAAACCACGGCGGTTGAGCACACCATGGACAGGCGAAGCGTAAATTCAGCAACTTGCAGCGGCATTTCGTGAATATCGGTTTCATAGTGGTGTTAAGCGGTGATGTATTGGCGGTTGGGAAATCCGAGCGCACGAGCAAACAACAGGGTGGGGAACTTACGGACAAAGCTGTTGTAAGCCGCCACGCGCTCGTTGAATTTGAACCGCGCAAGTAGGATTGATTCCTCGGCAGCAACAAGCTCGGTCGCCAGCCGTGTGAATTGGTCGCTAGCCCGCAAAGTTGGGTAGGCTTCGAAAACAACAGCCAGCCCGGCACCACGACCACCGCGTTCGCGAATGATGTTAATCAGTGTGCTGGCCTCGTAATTGGAATAGCGCTCAACGAAATTTTCTATGCGCGGCACGACGGCTTCGCGGCGGACCAGTGAACTGGCAACGTCATGGATGGCAAGCTCGCAGTTTTGATCGAGGCTGATGACTTGGTTGTAAACTCCCACGAGGTGCCGAGCCGCGAAAAAGAGCAGGACCAGCTTCAAAACCGCCAAGACCGGGTAGGTGAAAAACAGGACCACAGTCGAGAACAGGGTGAAACCGACCCAGAGCATGAAGAGTGTCCGGTCGCGTTGGACCACCGCTGCGGTGGCAATGGCCACACTCAACAGCATCATAACCATGAGCAGCAATTCCCCGTTCATGCGACACCTCCTTGGTCAAAGGCGGCGGCGCACGCCCTGCGAGCTGGCGCGTGCTTTGATGATGGACTGCCAGAAATCCTGATGCTGAAACTGGTCTCGATCCACCGCTGGATGGTGATTTTCCGCTGATTCGTGTTTACGGGGTTGGTCAGGGTGTCGGTTGCCGTATCTATGATGATAGATGTCGTATTTTTCATTGATTCTTCGAGAGTTGATTGTCATTGCACGTGCACTGGCTCAAACCAAGTGAAGCCGGAGCCCAAATAATTGGCTGTCCACAATAGCGGCAACGCTCATTGGGGGTTCCGCAAAACCAAGCCGGATCAAACCAGTCAAAGCCGCTATTCGTTCCGCTCGGCACTTCCTGCGTTGCGCTGGCCAGCAGCCCGTAATTGTCTCGGCTCGCTTTCATGTTTTGAAAATTGCACGGGATCAACAACCGCGCAAGTGGAAATTATCATTTCTTTTATGTGGCATT
>Ga0182016_10002519_pt1 | contig 21477 bp, 22 predicted proteins | sample 712S2MmetaG_FD_120491 | JGI IMG/M metagenome (GOLD analysis project Ga0182016, IMG submission 120491) | Permafrost microbial communities from Stordalen Mire, Sweden - 712S2M metaG | ecosystem: Environmental > Terrestrial > Soil > Wetlands > Permafrost | place: Sweden: Stordalen | collected... | reverse complement strand
TAATCTTTTCCTTGTACCAATTTGCGGTCGGAATATTTTATAGAAATGATCCGTGTAATGATATGAATCCAAAGGATTTATATCATGATGTGAGTAAATTTAATATTGTTCTTGGTACTATAGGTTGTATCCTAGCGTCTTTGCTATTTGTCAATATTTATGTTATCATCGAAAAAAATAAAAGAAAAATGAACATAAAAAAATCATTAAATGTATTTGGATATTTAGTATTCGTGAGTATATTATTTTTAGTTGTAATATTTTCTATGGGATTACCGATTTATATTACAAATACAGTTTGTTCCTTACAGATTACATTGCCATTTCTAATTATTCCTATTGCCTACGGTATCATGATAATAGTTGTATTATGTTATCAGCTGGTACTGTGTTGTTTATCTCAAAAATAATGAAAAAATTGAATTAACAAATATATTGATACATCTTAAGATTTTAATCATAATTATATCTCTTTTTGACAAACATATAACAAACAGACTTTAATAAAGTTAACAAAACAAACAAAACACAATGGCGACAACTTATACTCCTTTGACGCAAAAAGCGTTGAGTGAATGTATTGATTCCAAGGTTGTGATTTTGGGTCAAGTGCGAACGATTAGAAGTGGAAAGAAGCAAACTTTTATTGAAGTGGGTTACAGTGATCAGCAGATTCAAGCAGTTGCGTCCAGTGCAATGATTGCTATGGATGTGAAAGATCTATCAATCCAATCTTATTGCGAGTTTACTGGAACAATTAAGTCTCTCCCTGAAGGAAAGACTTCAGCAATGCCCTTTGAACTACAAGTTGATGCGATTAAGGTGATTTCATCATGTGCTTCAGATTATGAACAACAATGTCCACCAGATGCAGGTCCTGAAATTAAACTTGAAAAACGGCATTTCTATTTCCGGGATCCCAAGTTTGCATTGGTTTTGAGGTGTCATGCAGCACTTCTTAAAGCAATGCGTGCACACTTTGAGGAGACGGATTGTGTGGAGATTACGCCTGCTATTATGGGGCAAACTGAGTGCGAAGGTGGTGCTTCCCTGTTTAAGGTAGAACATCCCGGAAAAACATCGGACAAGCCAATAACCGCTTATCTCGCTCAGAGTTCACAATTCGCGCTCGAAATGATGCTCCCAGGCGTTGGTGATTGTTATTGTTTAGCTCCTTCATTCCGTGCCGAACATTCTCACACACGACGCCATTTCACAGAATTCCAGCATTTGGAAAGTGAATGGGGGCACATCATGACATTTGAGGATCATCTTGAGCATCTTCGTAAACTTATGCAAGGAATTGTAAAATATTTTCTAATTTTCGCCGAAAAAACTCTCAAAGAACTTGGTCCTGAGGTTTATGACCGAGTCGTGAAGCTCGAGCAAATGACTCACGATATTGTTGTTATTGAACACAAAGACGCTATCAAAATGTGTAGAGAACTTGGAATTTACAAAGATGAGGAAACAAAGGAACATTTCGGGGATCGTGATGATATTCCAGAAGCACAGGAGCGAAAACTTATCGATCATATTGGAAAAATTGTTTTCCTCACCAAGTTCCCTAAGGAATTCAAATCATTTTATATGGGAGAAGACCCAGAAGACTCGTCTCGTGTTCTCGGCTGTGACGTTGAAGTACCCGGAGTGGGAGAAGTTGTTGGCAGTGGTGTGCGTGAACACGACTATGATCGCCTTAGACAGAGACTTTTGGAATCTAAACTCAAACCCGAAGATTACAGTGAGTATCTTGATCTTCGTAAGTATGGTTTTTGTCGAACCAGTGGTATGGGACTTGGTGTCGGACGTCTCCTTACATGGCTTCTCGGTGCTTATAGCATTCGCGATGTGACAGCATTCCCGCGTTTCCCCGGATATCTTCGTCCTTAATTTTTTTATAAACCATAATTTTTTTGGATAGTAATACACATAAAAGGTGATCAATATATTTTATAATGTATAATGACAGAACAATGGAAGCAAATACCTGAATTTCTAGACTATGAATGTTCTAATATGGGAAAAATTAAAAATATTAAAACAAATAAATTGTTAAAATTAACACCACATAGCGGGGGATATATACGTATAACTATAAAAAACGAAAAATATACAAAACAATTTGCCGTTCATAGAATTGTTGCGTTGACATGGATAGAAAATTCTGAAAATAAACCATCAGTAGATCACATAAATAGAATAAGAAATGATAATAGAGTAGAAAATTTAAGATGGGCTACTCATAAAGAACAATCTAATAATAAAACAAAAACAAAACCGAATATGGCATTAAAAAGTATTTGGAAATGTGATCCAATTACAAAAGAGAAACTAAAATTTTATGAATCAAGTGTTGATGCAGCAAAAGAAATATATAAGGACACTATCGATGTGGAAAAAATGTCTCATAATATAAGAGAAGCTGCAAGAAATGATACAAGATCATATCAATATTACTGGAAATATGAAGATTTGAATATTGAGAATAAGGAAAATGAAATCTGGAAAAATATCGAAGAAACAAAATATAAAGTATCTAATTATGGTAGGATTATAAATAAACAAAATATTATATTAAAATGTCATAAGTGTAAAACCGGATACATTGTTTTTGGAATGGGAAAAAGATTAAAATATGTACACACAATGGTAGCCAATGCATTCTTAGAAAAAAAACCGAATACAACTATTGTAAATCATAAAGACGGCAATAAATCAAATAATCATGTGGATAATTTGGAATGGGTTACTGTTTCAGAAAATAATATACATGCCATTGAAACAGGATTAAAAAAATCAATTAGGAAAATAGCACAATATGATTCAGAAAATAAATTAATCAAAATATACATTTCTGCAACCGAAGCAGCAAAAGAATTAAATGTTGATAATTCTACTATACTAAATGCTTGCAATAATAATTACAAATCAAAATTCGGATATAATTTAAAATTTTACGAAGATTCTGGAAATGAATCAATTGACATGATCAACAATTTAAAATCCATTGACATTAAAAACAATAATGACATAATTATAAATAAATCAAAAATATCGGTCAAAAAAATAGCACAATATGATTCCGATGGCAAATTAATCAAAATATATAAATCTTCGAGGGAAGCGGCAAAAGCATTAAATAATGATTGTACATCTATTTTGCGAATATGTAAAGGTATCAATAAATCTAAATTCGGGTATAATTTAAAATTTTATGAAGAAAACGAAACTAAATCAAATGACATCGATAACAAATTGAAATCAATCGAAGTAAAAAATACTACAACAAATAAATCTAAACAATTAGTGAAAAAAATAGCACAATTTGATTCAGAAAATAAATTAATTAAATTATTTAAATCAGCAAGCGAAGCAGGCAAAGAATTAAATATGGACAACTCATCTATTTTACGTATATGTAAAGGTATTCATAAATCAAAGTTCGGCTATAATTTAAAATTCTATCAAGAAAATGATATACCCGTAACAGAATAAAATAATTACTATTTTTGTTTATTCCAGCTGAAAGATAGTGTGTTTGAATCCTTTAGTTCATATTTAACTTTGAATAAATTATATTGTTCAATGTATGAGTAAATAAATTCAGCATATTTACTTTCTACTTCATACCATTGTAATCCGATCATTGCTCTATCAATTAAACAGTTTTGTATATCAAGTAATTCTTTCTTAACGTACGTAATATTTTCTTCGGTCTCAAGGAGTTTAATAATTGTGTCACCACCTTGTAATATTTTTTGATACGTCAAATGTAACAAAGTATATTTAGTTTCATCACCGTACCAGAAAATTTCATTTGGATCTTTTTTCTTTATCATATGAACAACACATATATTTTTACTAATTATGTTCTGAACTATTTCAGACATAAATACATTATTAACAGTAAATATTAATAATGTTCCATTTTGCCTATTTCCATTCTTCCCAATACGAATAGATGTCTCGCTCAGTTTATTAACTTTAAGATCTAATTTATTTTCAACGGGACCGATTCTAACATCGATTATCATTCTCATAAATTTGTGAAATACGGTTGCTTTAATACCGTGAACAATAGCATCTTTTATTTTTTCTGTTAACTTCTCAACATTTACATCGCTAGTTTGCTTCTTGCAATTATCAACAATGCTACATAAAACATCGTGAGTAATTTGACCATACGTTTCATGAATTAAAAAGTCTGATATATCATCAGAGATTATATTATTACTCGGTATTTTTGGCTCGGAAACATAATCGACTTTTTTATTACACTCAACTAACTCAGTCAATTTTGATTCATCGTCTACTTTGTTTATTTCTTGTTTGTTTTGAGTTTGTTTGAATAATGCCGTGATGTAATCCATTGTATTATTGTGGATTTAATTTTGTTTAATATATAAAAAAATAATATAATGATATCAACAACACAAATGTTCAATTTTTTGTTTATTCAAAAGTAACTTTCAACGGAAAAATATGATAAAAAATATCAAAAAATAAAAGTATATTGAAAGCATTTCTTAAATTATTAATAATAACATCTTTATCTGTTAATACTTTTCCTGTTAAACTTCTCCTGACAGTTACATTGTTATAAAAGCTATTGTATTCAAAATGCATATCGCTGCTGTTAAAAACATTTATCCCGTAATGTCTATTGAGGACCTTACAAAGATTTTCATTACTATGCGCCATGAGTAACGAAATTGCAGAACGAGAAGCATATACTGTAGCTCCATACATCGCCAGCAATTTCATCAAAGAATTGGATTTTAACATATAGCCAGCAACAAATCCTCCAGCAATCAGACCAGCATCACGTTTGTTAACCTGCAATGACATCGTTAATTATTTTGATTATTTTTATTATTTTGATTTGTTGATATTATTACAATAAACATATTATGTATTGTAATATTCATCTTTTTTATATATTGTGTCTGAGTACTAATTAAAAAATTGATAATTATAATATATTACTAATTCTATAAATTAAAGTATTAACCATCCTTCCTCACAGATTTTTATAAGCATCTGGATATAAAATGAGTCAGTTTAATATTCCGATTCTTCCACAAGATTTGGTTAGACGCGCAAAATTTATGCAAGAACATCAGATTCAAGAAAATATTCTAGAATCTGCAAAGAAAATTAATGCACAAAAAGCTGAAGAAAGTCGTCAGATGTGTAGACCACTTGTTCTACAACAATTCAAGACACAATACCTCAAAGCATTTGACGCTTCGGATCGCGGTACTTTTACTGTTGATATTTCAACAACGTGCCCTGATTACAAAAATGCTTACGACCCACTTTTTCCGGACAAAAGCCGTGTAAAAATTGAGGGGCAGACTTACATGATTACACCGTCATTTACTGCTGGCTATGGCCACGATTACGGTTATGAGGATGATAAAAATCATATTGTCTTCGAAAGAAAATGAATGGCTGATTTATGAAGCCAAAATTTGTTTATGTTTTAATATGTATTTTAATATATATTAATGTCAGAAATAATACATATAACAGGGCTCGATACAAGTGATTTGTATCAAACTTTAAAATCATTATACAATAATAATGTCGATAGTAAAAATAATTATAAAAATATAAACATAATAAGCACAGATGAGTTAATAAATGATTCCCTCATAGAGTTATTTGATAATAGTAATGATTTCAAAAAATTTATTAGAAATAACGAGAAAAAAACACTCAGTGACGAAATGCATGTGGAACTCGTCATAATGAAACGAAATGAAATAATTAAAAATAATCCAGACAACATAATTATTTTCATCGGGGATTACACCGAAAGATTTATTAAAAATTTTACTGATGGAATACCATTATCATCTGGCTATTACATAGATGTTCCGGTGCATGAATTATATAGAAATATTAATAATAAAAGGTTACAAACAATCATAAAAAACAGTGATGAATTATTTAGTTTATACAAATCTGAATTTCCAAAATATATCGATTATTTAGTTGAATACAAACTTGATGTTAAAAAATTTCCGGTTAATTATTATGATTTATTTAGTTTAGATAACGATCTTAAACAAAAATATTCCGATAATCAACAATATACTATTATGCCAGAAAGTAATATATTAACAGAAATAGATACAATTATAAATAAATTTATTGGCAAAAATAATAACAATAATAATAATAATAATAATAATAATAATAAGGAAGGAGGTAGTTATTATAAAAAATACAAAAAATATAAACACAAATATCTTAAACAAAAATCTTAATTTGAAATAATTTAATTAAGAACCTTTAATTCTACAGGAATCGATTTACTAATCCACTCAGTAATTTCTTCCTCGGGAGTTATTGTTTTATATAAAGTTTTTGTGTAAAAGGTGTAACCGATTGAATCATCCGACCATTCAGAATATTTTAAACCATTAAGCGTTTCCGGGAGATTTGTCGGATCATTAATAATCAATATAGCATTTTCATCATTATAGTATACTTCATTTAGACCTTGTCTTTCATGTATCATTGTGATAACTGATTTTTTGTCTTCATCTGAAGCAAATTTTGTATAATCTTCCAGTAAATAAACTCTGTCAGGAAAATGTGTTTTCGAACAAGATCCGGAATGTTTTGATGACCATGCATATTTATTATCGAACGATGTTGAATAATCTTTATTAGGTCTGAGATTAAAAAATTTTATTAATTTAAGAGGATCAACACGATAAGGACCAGGACTTTGGAAAAAATGATGTTTTGTTATCTGATGAAATAAAAGATCTCCGATATGTATTGATTCTAAAGTGACTCTATCAATAAATATCCAATCATGACTACCGTATTCGTAACCATGATATTTTTTATCATGAACTGATTGAAAAGGACATAGTTCAGCACCACCCCACGTTATTTTAACACACAAAAATCTATCATTAAATAATAAGTTGTATTGTATATTCCATAAACACCAACCAGTACTACCAATTTGATATTTTTGAAGTTCTTGAAATTCTTTTTCTGTCGGAGAATAACTTTTGAAAGATTTAGTTCCCATGTGATATATAATTTTTTCAAAAAAGTCTTCCAGTTGTTTGAAAGTAATTCCATGTTGTTTAAGAACTACTTCATCTTCAAAAATACGTTGTTTGAGTAATTCCGTTTGACTCAAATGATTTTGTTCTCTGCATTTTTTTTCAATTCTTTCGATGTCGATATCATTAACAGAATCATTTATTATAACATCGCACATGCCCTTATTATTTATATGATTTTTTAATTTTTATTTAATATTTTAATTGATTTATCATAATAAAAGTATATAATGAATTTATATCAATTTTTAAAAAAACTGATTTGTTAATTATTTATGATATATTGTAAATAAATAATTAATAAATAATTTAATAAATGATGTCGTTTGATAAGATAGATGAGTCGTTACCTAAAAATATTAGTACATTTAATATGTTAGTTAAATGTAAACTCAAATGTGTTCCCGATAATTTTACTGACATGATTTATTATATTTTGATTACAAATAAAAATTGTGATCAATTGCGTAATATTGAAATAGGTGAATATATTAAGGAAGATCAGATTTTATTAAAAGTTTTTGCGAGTGGATTACAAGTTAATATTACATTAATAAAGAACGGATCAATTGATATTTGCGCAAAAAATATGACATGTATTATTCAATCTATTGAAATATTATATACAATGTTTAAAAATTACAATATGGCAACATACTCGTCGTATTTCAATCCATTGGATATTAAAAACATTGGTACCATTGATATTAAACATATTGGTGGAATATATAAATTGTTCAATGATGATGGTAGTCATCTTATTGATCTATATGATTTACACAGAATGTTAATCGAACACAAACATCAATGTATGTCAATGGTATCAGTAGGAATTAATACTGAATTAACATGTTTACATATTAAATATTCGTATGATGACCAAAAAGACAATATGGAAGCAAATACTAAACAGTGTTCTATATATATATTTTCTAGAGGAACTGTCATAGCAATTGATATGCAAAATTATAAACAATTAGTTGACTGCTATAATTTTGTTGTACAGATAACGAAAGACTATATATTTTCATCGAATAATTTACATAACGATATGGTTGATATTAAAAATATAAAAAATGATGCGAATCTAATGGATTGCACTGACATGGATTATGATAATGATATAAATAATATTATTTCGTCCATGAATACAGTTTGTTTATAAAATTTTGTAATTTTTGCAAAATAAATCAAATATTGAAAAATTGATTTAGTTAATTCATGGTATATTCATATATTTTTGCTCTGAAGTATACTTATTTTTTGTTAAACTGTATTATACAGCTCATCGTCCAACATAGCAAAAATAACAATTAATATCAGTTAAAAATCATGGGTACTTATCTAAAGGCATTCTCTCCAGGAAATGAATTAGTGTATTCGTTGCTTTTGCAAAAAAATGGTTCATTTGAATTTTTCATCCATGTGGATTTTTTATTCGAATTCAAAGGAACATACAAACTTAGAAGGAATTTTATGAGTAAACAAGAAATGATAGAATTTACATATGAAAATATGTCATCACCATCGGAGACTGTACCTGTAGTTATTAAACGCAGAAAATTATTCACTAAAATTTTTGATGGCGAAAAAATGTATGTATTCAGTGAATCATGGGAATTTTTGTCTTTGCCATTTAAACCAAGTTTATCATCGAATACTGTTAGAAAATTGGTAATGTTTAAATCACATTTTAGAACAGAAAAAGAAAAAAAATCGGTTAATTCATTCGAAGAAGAAATTGATTTGCTTCAATTGGTTCCAAAAAATGAAAGGAGATGGGTTGTTGAATCCGTTAATGATATTGATCCAATACTATATACGGTTAGTCACATATCACAATTAAAATTACTCGAGCTACATAACGATGGAAAACAAATCAATAACTTGTTGGGAACACAATTGAATCTTATTGCAGGAAAAGATCTCAATAAAGTTCATACAATGATTGAAAAAGAAACTTCCCAGAGTGAAAAATACGTAACTGTTCGTAATTTGTATAATCATCTGGATTCCTCTAGAAACTTTTGGGAATCATATGATAGACTCAAAAAATACAGAGCTGAATCACCAGATGATAAATAAAAAATAAAAATTAAGTCCATGAAAAAATAATTGTGTTATTTTCATCTTGTGACAATTCTATAGTGAAATCAAATATGTTATTAAATTTTATGTACTCATATACAACCTCTGCATTGGTGTTTTTATATTTATAATTAGTTGTTCTGTTTTCTGCAGCTTTAATTAATTCATCTTCTATTTTTGTAATTTCTTCAACAGCGAATTTAGTTGCGTTATTATTATAGTATGAAAAAAATTCCTTATCATTATAAAGAAGTTCGTACGTAAAATAAAACAGACGTTCTGGACAACTTTTTTTATTAGAAATCGAATATTTGCTAGCGAGCGAATCTTTAATTATATATTCACTTAGTGTTTTGATAGAAAATTTCACACATAGATAATTTTTATTAATAATATCACAAACAATATCCCTAACATTATCATTTTTACAAATAATAATAATAGATCTTCCGGAGCAACAGGGACCTATAAATGTTTCCCCGTTTGTTTTATTGATTTTCTTTAAATTTTCATCAACAATTTCGAAACTTATGCTATCACTTGCACTTATTTGACCAATTGTTGTTACCAATGCTATACGCATTATTTTGTTTTCTAATGTATCCTTAATAATTTCATTAATTTTTTTTTCTGTAATATCATAAATATCTTTGATGAGAGTTTGTTCTCTTTGATTCATCATATCGACAAGAAATTGTTTGTTTACTCTACCAGATGTATAGGGAGGAATTTTTTCATCAAGATTTTGTTCATTATCTTTTGGACAAACAATTCCCATTTCATTATAAGCAGGAGGATTATCTTGTTTTTTAAATATATTTGAAAGAAATTCCATTTTATTGGTATTAGGTGTTATTCATTTTTTATAATTATATTATATCCGATCAGTATATGTTTATATTCAATTTTTCAATAAATTACCCGAATAGTATTTGTTACCACCCCATCACAATATTATATGTATATTTTTAATATACATATAATGAAATACATAACAAATAAAAAAAAGAGACGCATCAGAAATAAGAGACTTTCTTCGGTACGAGAGGTAACGAAATTACCCACTATCAATGAAGAAATTCCGGTATCGGAAGTAATTGAAGTATCTCCTGACTCCTCTTCTAAAGGGGTGATGGATACGGTGCCCTTTGAAATTATTGACACAAAAGTTGAGATCACAACAAATGTTGTAATTGATTTACAAGAAAATTTGCCCAATATATTTGCATCTGATGAATTTCAAGAGTTAGATTTGAACGAATTGTTCGAAGAAGAAATAGTTGGAATATTACAAGAACTAAAATCTGATAATCAATTTGATGATCAATCTATTGGTGAAAATACACAAGAATACCAAGAATCCCATGAACTTCAATGCGAAATTATTGCAGAAAATGATACTATTGTCGAGAAGCAAATGGAATACGAATTAAAACATTTATTATCAAATACGGAAAATTCTATTATATTAGACAAAATAAATAGCAAAATAAATAGAGATATAGATTTATTTTCTAAATATTTAGTTGTTGTAAATCACGATTATATGGATGATAACCAAACCATAACAAATTTTGAGAATGATGAAGGTATATATGAAAGTCTTTTAATTGTAAGAGACATTTTAGTGGGAGAAACAAGAAGTCCATTAGTACCTACATCTATTAATGAACCCATGACATCACTAATTGCTGCAAAAGAACTCGTGAACTTAGCACAACAACAATACGATAAAACAGTTGAAGATATTAAAATAAATCCATCAAAGTTGGCAGAAATTGACGCCGAAATAATTACAATCGCTGAAACAGTTTTGACTAATGCACAAAACATTTTGACTTATGTAAAAAACGTCGAAATGGATAAAAAATCAGTTACAATTTTTGTTAATAAATTGAATGATTGGTATATGAGCAAACTATGTAATGTTAAACCTTTTAATGAATTCAAAAATTTATTCGCAAATGATATCTGTGTAAAAATTTACGTGAAATCGTTACCAGTAGAATCAGAATATTCGCCTCCAGCAAAGGGATTGTTTTGGACGCTCATTGGTAACGTTAATAGAGCAGTCTTGATGGATTTGTTTAGAGCATTAATAGATCAAAATGGAAGATATATTACTCCCCCATTCAGTACGTCAATACCTTATAATACTATTACGTACAAAAAGAATCTTAATACACTCGGTGGCAGATATTCATTTGATATAATTTTAACAACTGATTCTAAAAATAAAATCACTGGAATTATACTGAGACAATCACCTTTTGTGTCATAAATATTTTTTAAATAATTTAATTATGTATAATGTAAAATATATCCTTTGGGGATATAATTATATAAATCAATATTATAGTACGTGTACTTAAGTTGATGGGCAGAAGAAAATATAAATGCGATAAACAAAAATCTAGACAAAAATTTAATCGAAAACAAACGATAGAAGATACGAAAACTGAAACAAATACTGTCCGAGTGGTTCAAACTATGATTGATAATTTACATGATTCACAAACGGATGCTAACTTATGTGATAACTCATGTGTGACTGACATAATTCCAACAAATATTTCTGTTGATGATGATAAGGTCAGTACAACTAAAAAGATTACAAAGATTACAGATAGAGCTGTTATTCCCGATGTAATCGATTACGAATTGGAAAGAATTTTAAATGGATATATTAAAATAGAAATGTCATCAGATTCGGAAATAATATTAGAAATTCCATTTCCTGAGCACTTTTATGTAAAATTAGGTTATGAAATGATAGATCATCTTGAAGCAAAAATGGAAATAAATCAAGGTTTTATTGATGTTTTGGCTACATAAAATATTGAATAACTAACTGATGACCATGATAACCTATTTACGATTATTTAATATGATAATATTAAATAATCAATATATTAAACACATTAAATATAATGGCCGATTTGAATAAAAAGCGATGGAATGATGCTGATATAAATACATGTATCGAGATGTTATTGGATTCAAAATCTCTTGAGGAAATAGGAGAGAAATTAAAACGAACCCCATTAGCTATTCAGTTCAAACGTCAAAAACTCATTTATGAATTAATTATAAATAAAGCTCATAGTACTGAGGAATTAAGTAAAAAATTTGGATTGTCCGATGAGGAAGTTATGAAATTTTTTGATAATGAAGTAAATTTACAAAAAAGTAAACTCAACAAACCGATCAAATTAGTCAAATCAACAAAGGATAAACAAGCAGAAATTAAAGTAGAAGTAAACAAAAAAAATGAATCATCGGAATCATCTGGATCATCTGAGGTATTCGAATCATCGGAATTAAATGATTCAGTGGAACCAAAAAAATTAAGTAAAAAAATATATAACAAATTAGACAAATCAAAAAAATCGTCGACGAACTCAAAAAAGGAATCTAAAAAAACTTCTAAAAAGACTTTAAAAAAGGTTTCGAAAGGATCTAAAAAGGGTTCCAAAAAGGGTTCCAAAAAGGGTTCTAAAAAGAAATCAAGTAAAGTAAATAATGAGAATGATGAGATTGATGTTTCTGAAATGACAGAGATGTTTGATGTTTATAAAATGATGACTGAAATAAATTACTCACAAACAGAAAGAGATAAACTTAAAAAAATATTATTTGATAAATTCAGAGAATATATTGATATAAAAATACCAATAGATGAATTTTGTGACGATCTGGATGTGAATCTTATGGATGGTAATGGAGGAGTAATACTAAAAGAAATAAGTGACGACATATATGATTACGAAGATCACGATTTAGATACAATTAGCGATAATGATAATGATGACAATGATGTTCTGAGTGATGACAGAATTAGTCTAAATGATTTCAATGATTTATAAAATTATAAAAATTGATTGATTTATTTATTGATGGTATTAATTTATAAATATTATGAAATATCAAATATCAAATCACTATATCAGCATGTTTGGAAGACGAAGATATGTTAACATAAATACAACAATTATTAAATCAAATGAGTGTCCTTACAGGCATTTTAATGATAAAAATACGGCGATAAAAGTATGTGTTGAAATTGATGGGTATAGACAATGTAACGTTGTTTGTGATGAATTTGCCAGATTAGCATTTATCGATTATGTTAAGGCCATGAACAGTGTTCGATAATTTACAATTTGTTTATTTAGTCTCATAAAATCAATTAAATAAAAAATTGACTTATTATATTATTATTTCAGCTGTGTAAGTTCATTTATCATAACATACTTATTATAATGTATTTACTTGGGTTTGATGGTAATATAAAATATACATTAAAATTATGTGATAATAATACATTTCATTTTGTTTGTGTGAATAGAGAGACGACGAATATAGAATATGAACACAAGGGAATGTATAAATATAAAAAAAGGGGAATATTTAAAAAGAAAAAATCAATAGAATTTACATTGAAACAAAATCATTCCGAAGACTTTGTTGTTGTGATGTCAGTCGATTATGTTCGGGAAAAAGAATATACAAAAATTTTTGATGATTACACAATTAAACTTTTTAAGGAAACATGGAATTTTTCTAGTTTATCTTTTGGTGTTAAATTAATTGGAGATATTGCAATGTATATACCATGCGATCAGGAAGAAATAAGTTCATGGAAAAAACACAAATTTGAAGAAGATTTGTCATATCTCGAATTAATTAACCAAAAGAGTCAAAAAGATCATAAAGAATGTATATGGAGAATAAAGTCAATTAATGATGTTAAACCAATATTTAATAGTATAATGGCTGTGGTACAAACTGAATTTAATGAATTACGAGATGCTGAAAAACAAATAAATATAATTCTAGGTACATCATATAAACTTACTGGGAATGATAGAACGGATCTTGTGTTTGTACGGCAAGTGCTAGATTCAAACAGAATCCAAGATGATGAAAGTAAAGTAATGATCGTACAGGAATCATATGATAAATTGATTAATTCCAACAAAGGATTTTGGATTACTTATAAATTATTGAAAGAACATGAAAAGAAAATTAAAAATTGAATAATTAATGGAACTAATTTCTGATTCTAAATATATTACAAAAAGCCCGTGTAAAATTTAATTTATTACAAAACATATTTTTAAAATAATTTTTTATTTATTTTTCCGATGGATAAGTTATGATATCACCCTTAACTTTAGCAAATGACGTTAAATTATGCTCCTTACTTACATTAACATTGTAAATATCAATAACTGTTATGCCTCTTATTATTAACGAATCGGCTATTAAACTACGATGACAACGCCATGGTACAGCTTCTGAACAACATATTACGACATTATACTTGGTTCCCAATTTTATTAATTCTTTTAATCCCAACAAATAATCGGTCGTTTGCATGTAATCTGCATAACCTCTAAATCTTTTATTTTTCCATGCTGAATTTTTACTGTCTTTCAAAGGTGTTCTGAATCCTCCGAGCGATGCTAAATGAATATATTTAATGCCCGATTCAGGTAGGGATTTACTCATTGATTCAATATCAAATTGGGGATTATAACGTGAATGAGGTACCGAACGAACATCAACTAATAAATTAATTTTATAATTTTGTAATATCTCAATAAATTCATCGATCGGATGTGTTGAATGACCGATAGTATATATTTTCATTATATAACTTATAAATAAAATCCAAATAATAAAATAAAATTAAATCAAATAAAAAAAGTTACATGAATGCTGCAGAATTCATGATGTCAAACAGTTGACCAATTCGCCTGTCCTTGGTGTTCCGCATGTTCTCGATAATTCCTGAATACGATCCCTTCCAAGGAGAAATATCCATCACAATACCTCGAAGGAAAGCAACAATCTCTTCGTGCTTATATGATGAAGAGGAGATTTCTGGAAAGGACTTCTCGAAAACATTGTAAATGATTTCGCCAGAAGTGGACGATGCTGCGATTAACATCTTTGATTGAACATCGATCTTCTGCTTTTCGAAAGAACCCTTTGCCTTCTCATTCAAACCAGAATACAGACTGTTTTCATCGACTGGCTTTCCGATCTCCACCAAAACACTCTCACAAAGCTGCTCAAGAATAGATTGCGAGTTGTTGTAGAACATCGAAACAGTTCGAGCAATGGGAAAGACATCTCCTGCAACTTCTGCGAGCTTGAGAAGATAAGCGACATTTTCCTCCTTCATCTTGTGACCCTTGTAGTATTCGGGTGTCTTAATCTTGTCACATTCGTATTCAGGAACAGAATCAGATTCACCAATTTGAACACAGAAAATAAATCCTTCATAGTCCACGAAACGAGTAATGCCAGGTGCGGTTACACTTTGGTAGTTTTCAGGACGGAACATTTCGTAGAATTGGTCCACGTTCATTCCATTTCGCTTCCAGATGATATCACCCAAAGCTGCCATCATTCCATCAATTTGTGCAGTGTGTTCGATGTTCCAAAAGGCTGGTTCCTTGAAGCCCGATGAAAGAATGATATTCGAAAACTCAAAATGTGGGACAAACTTAACATCAGTGTCCTCATTTGATGCAAAACTCAACCCAAGGAATCGAATTCCTGCAAAAGGGTATGCGATAGTCAGTTCGCGATGATAACTGTTTGGATTGTTTGTCCATGCAGTCGTCTTATTCTTGCACACGGCCTCTGCAGAGAATGTGAATACGTCATAGTTTCCGTATTTGTTGACGGTTTGGTTCCAAAGATTCGAAAGTTGATGGAAAAACAGATCGGAAACTTGTCCAAACAAATCGATCGCGGAAATTTCGTTCTTGGAAACTAGATGATAAAATTCCGAAGTTCCCAAGATTTCGGAAAGAATTGCAGTGACCATGTAGTCCACCATATCCTTTCCGATTAGTAGTGAGCCTTGAGTCGAAAGAATAGGAATGAATGGCATAGCGAGATCTTCCGCCTTCTTGAGAACAGTTCGAGCAAATGGATCACCTGATGCTTCGATTATATTCTTTGCGACATCAGAGAACTTTCCATTCCGCGAGTACAAGTTGACACCAAGAAGAGAACCATCAACCTTGAATGAAAGAACACCGGAAATCTTTTCCTTTTTCATCAACTTGGCCATGATCTCAGTTTGTGCTGGAGATAGCCCCTTTGCATCATTGGCACCGCAGTTGTCGGTGTTGTCGATTCCATTTTCCACGTGGAATCCCGTGAGCAGCTCAGCACCACGCGGAAGAAGATAACGGAAAAACACCCACTTTCCATCATCATTCTTGTAAAGAATAACACCGCGACATTGGCGAGCCCACTTGTCCCAAATTCTACAGTGGTCGAAATACTTGATGATCAGGAAGCGTTCAGAAAATGGTGTGTTCATCAGACTAGCGGGACAAACACAACGAATGAGTTTCTCGTTGAAATGATCACAAATTTTCTTGAAAACATCCTGATTCTTTTCTGGTTTGGGAAAAAATGCTCGATCCAGAGCATTGAGCAAATTTCCCAATGGGGTTTCCGGAATCTCCATGTTTTTTTCTAGTTCATCTCTCTTCTTCTCCAGCTCACTCTTCTTCTCCATTACACAAAACATCTTCTCCAAATCATTCACATAGTCGCAAATTGACGGCATTGATTTTGTCGTTTGGTGTGTTTGTTGGTTTGTTATTTGCTTGTTATTTGCTTGTTATTTGCTTGTTCGATAGCTTAATAAATGGATAGTTGTACTATCTGAAGATTAATATAGATAGAATATATATGGAATTAACAATAAATATGATTTATCAATTTTTTCTATACAAATATTTATTAAAAATTGAAATCATTATTGTTCTGTACAGTCTTAACTATCTTGTGTTAATTACTCTTTCTTAAAGAAACTAAATTTAAACTAAAAGATTAAACAATGGCAGGTTTGGAGGATTTGTGTGTCGATCTACTGACTTTTATGAGTCTTCAAATGGAATCACAAGATGACATCATAGCAGCTGTTGATGCGATTATTGCTCATTATTCAGTTGATAACAAAGTTGCATTTCAAAATATTCCAAACAATAGTGACTTGTATCATGTTCTCAAGGTAATTGGAAAAATTATTATTGTTCCATTTAATTATTTGAATATCGACAACGGAGTTCAAGAAATGAAAATGACAACGTTGTTCGATTTAATTATGTCCATTCATAACAATGATGTTCATAGTAAGAACGGATTTTGTTGTGAATATCACGACGAGACATTGTTTGAACATCTTGTGTTAGCAATGTTGAACACAATCATGTACTGTGAAGAAACAGATACAAGCAGATTGAAGATTTTGGCCGGATTTACTGCACTTGTTCATGATATCGGTAAAGTTCCAACCGTACAATTTATTTCTAAAAAAGACGGAAAAAAATTCACAGCATTTCCTTTCCATGGCGAAATGGGTTCTGGCGTTTTGGCAAATGCATGGTCAGGTGAGAATGATCAATTTGCTGATTTGATCACACAAAACGAATGGACTGATATTTGTCGAACAATTTGTGTACACATGTGTGGATATCATTCCATTGAATTCGAAGGATTTGATCTAAAACGTACAGAACTTCTTCGCGCTGAAACCGATTTGGTTAAGCACTTGCTCCTTAGGTTGAGTTATGGCGATCATTTTGGAGCAATTCGTAAAGATGAATTGAGAGACAAAGAACCACATGATAAGTTTTTGGAATCACGAGGTATTTTCAGACATTTAGTATTTGAACCGTTTAGTTTCAAGAGCTTTTTCAACAAATACAATTACAGGAATGTCGTTGTACAAATCAATGGAATGTCTGGCGATGGTAAGTCGACACTGAGAAAAGAAATCGAACAAATCTTCACCGAGCAGGGAGTTGAATTTTGGAGTATTGAGCGTGATCTAATTATTTGCCAAGAAATGGCCAAGAAATTAAACATTGATCCAATTACGGAAAAACCTCCAGGCGATGTTTATGCGAAATTGTATGAAGAATTTGATAAGAACAAAAAAGATAACAGTCGTATTGTGAATGAAGAAATGAAAAAACAACTTAGTTCAAATTTGCAGAAAGGTAAGATTGTTATTATCGACACAGTGATGTCTTTGTTCCAAGGAATTTCCCAACTTGAATGTCCAGAAATGAAAAAGGCTTTTGTTATCTCAGTTCATTCAATTAGAAATAAGTTGATTACAGAAGTAGATGCAGTCCGAATGAGCAACACCATCGAAAAACAAATTGCAATTACAGGAAAGAAGTCATTGTTTTCGTTTTTGCCAGATGGTGTTAATTTCGCTAATTTGACTTCAAAAATGACTGTCAAAGTAGAATCTGGTAATGCGTTTAGGCCTAATATTGTCTTCACTCTTCCATGGAACGGAATCGGTCGAACCAACTGCTTCAGATTTTTCGATGAAGTTTCTATGACAATCAAACAAATTCAAGATCAGACAATCAACGCTAAGAATGTGGATGATGTTCAAGAAGCAATTGAGAACCTTAATTTATCCTAAATATTTAACAAACAAAAAGTTGAATAAAGAAAATGATTGTATATTTCTTATCATTTTGACATTTAGTAATCTACAGGAAAGACAATTTTCTGATTCAAAGCATTTTTCTCTTTTTCTCACCAACTTTATCTCAAGTTTTTAATCCAATTCAACAAAAGATGTACAGACAGCGTGCTCATCCCATTGCCAACTTTCAGTACACTTACGGAAACAAGACTCGTACTACGTTTTACTGTACGAACTCCAACCTCGGATGCAACTTCGTTGGAAGTACTCAGGAGGAGACCCGCGCACATGAGCACAATGTTTGTGTGAGGTTCAGATGTCGTGGACGTCACTCTTGCCGTTTTAATGGCAAGATGGCTGATGTCTTCGATCACCAGAGGACGTGCCCACATTATCTGACCAAGAAGTATGAGGTCTGTGAGAAGATGCTTCCATTGTCGCAGTTTAACGTTCACATGAATTGGCACAATCAACTGTATGATTGCGATAACAAGAGTCACGGTTGTACTTTTCAGTACAAGAATGGTGGCAAGGGAGCACACATTACTGCATGTGCCTACTACAAGTGCCCGAACAACACATGTGACTTCGTCGGAACTCTGGACACAAGAATGAACCATCTTTCGACTTCATGTCAGTTTCGTATAACCAGATGTCATCTTTGCAACGGATCGTTCAAGAGCGGTGTCGTGGAGGGTAACATCGATGGGGCTTATGATGGTTGGGGCAATGAAGACGACGGTGATAACGATGATCATATTGAGTGGTGCAAGAACAGGGTCGTTGAGTGCGACGTTTGCCATAAGGAGCTCGCGCGCAAGGATTTCGCAACACATGATGACGATTGCGAGGAGACAGTCGCAAAGGCATTGGATATGTGGAAGGTTCTGTTGGGTGGAAACTCAGCAATCTTGGAGATTTGTGAGGACGACTATTCTGATACAAGAACTGATGCTGATGTGTTGTCCTTCATCCAGAAGTCTGTCATTAAGGCAATCAGTTCAATGCGTGTCAACAGATCCGATGATGAGGATGATGACTAATTTTTTATTTTTTTTTATTTTTATTTTTTTATTTTTAATAAATTAAACAGTGGTAGATGTCATTTGTATTTGTTGATTTTGTTTCATATAAATTTTAAACCATAATGCAAAACCATATAATGAATTCAGCAAGTAAACACATGCCATTAAAAGTATATTGAAGTCAGGTTCGTTCCCAATTCCCGAATACATCGTAATTACAATACAATCGAGTAAAAACCATACGGGCCATTGCTCTATACATTGTACTAACATTAATACATTTCCCATTATGATCGCGGAATTCGATACAGCATCTAAAATGTGTGGTACGATTTTTGTTTCGTACGGGTAGACACCGGTGAGGGCTTTTGAAAAAGCAGGTATTTCAAAATAAAAACATACACCAATAACCAAAAATATTATTAGGTATATCAAGCGCTTTAACCAACTTAATTTTTTTACTTCAATATTTATATCTATTTGACCATTTGTTTGATTTGTTTGGTCTGTTTGATTTGTTTGATTTGTTTGATTTGCATTATACCACATAAATAAGCCAATGAATTGAAGAGGGGTAGCGAAAAAAATATATATCTGGGCATTCCCAGCATAGCCATATGAAAATGCGAAAAGACCCAGTACAAAATTGTTAATAATTCCCCAAAAAAATGTACTAATTTTTCTTTTGCTCGTTAATATAACCGCCATTATTCCCGTAAAACTCGCAACACCACTTAACGTCATAATCGAGCATTGCCATTGACTATTTCCCTCATTAATACATGTTGTGAATCCAATCAAACTGACATTTTTATTATTATTTTCATGAATAAGTACATTGAAATCAATTACAGAAAAAGAAATAACAAGACTAAATAATATGAATAATATAATAATCTCATATATATGAAAACACTTCATATCGGGATATATAGATTTAAACATGCATTTAAACGCATGTTTGAATGTAAGCAATCGCGACATTTATTGTAATAATTACAGTAAAAACAGTGTTACTTTATGAATAATGTCATAATCAAATTATTTCAATTATTTTTAATTATTTTAAACAAGATTCAATATCCAGAGTATTATGAATATGACGAACAATATTATGACAATGAACATGAATGCTGGGAATAAGCAATAAATCAACAACCATAATATTAAAAAACTGACAATTAAATAAAATAATCTTGTTAGTCTTGTTGAAGTCGTGTAATTTTCCATTTATATAGTTTACTATATTATATTATATTATATGAAAAACAAAATGATTTTCATATAATTAAATAAATAAATAATTAAGTTTTATTTTTGTTAAATATCTATATTATTTTATTTCATTTTTCATAAAAAAATGAAAAGTAATATATTTTGTCTTATCTATCATATAATTCAACTTAAAACATACATATATTCATTTTGTAAAACACAATAAAACAAAATGGTTCACATCACTTATAAAATTAATAACAATACTCCTGTCGAAATAGCCGATTTTAATATTGAGGAAACAAATCTATATTTGAAGAAAACCATTACACCACCTGATACATCGAGTTCGTTTGATCTTGAACTCGTTATTTCGCACAATGATGTTATCAAGACAAGAAATTTTACAAAAAGGTGATTGGGAAAGCTCTGGATTTTAATCCAGGGATGATAAATCCCCAAACGGTAATATTTAATTTATATGATACATTGTATTGTTTATTAAAAAAAATGAAATTAAAACATTTAGGGAAGATAACTATATATTTTTATTGAAGTGTCCCTTTGC
>Ga0182016_10002518_pt1 | contig 21477 bp, 12 predicted proteins | sample 712S2MmetaG_FD_120491 | JGI IMG/M metagenome (GOLD analysis project Ga0182016, IMG submission 120491) | Permafrost microbial communities from Stordalen Mire, Sweden - 712S2M metaG | ecosystem: Environmental > Terrestrial > Soil > Wetlands > Permafrost | place: Sweden: Stordalen | collected... | reverse complement strand
CCTGCCGTCGGGAACGCCCGGCTGCACCAACGCACAGCCGATTCCCGGGTCGCCTAAGGCCGTGGGCATCGTGCCGTGCGGCTATCTGAAGCGCTTCTTCCCCGCAGGCATACCGGCGTTGCCACCCGAGGTGGAGGTTCCGACCGCCAATCAGCAGGTCTACGGACTCTACCTCCAAGACACATGGTCGCCGAATCGCAGACTCCGGGCGTTGCTCGGCCTGCGGCTCGACGGCTACAACTTCCAACTGCCGGACGACCCGTCCAACCCGCCGGCAATCAACGGCATCGCTCACCAGCGCCAGTACGAGCCGCACGTCGGGCTCTCGTATCAGTTGACCAAGCACGACGCCCTGCGGGCGAACTTCGGAACGACCCTGTCGATCCCGTTGCCGACGTTCATCGGGCTGAACCTGGACCAGAGCGTCTACGCGCCCTTCAACAACATCCCCTCGTACGACAATACCAAGGGCCCCTTCGACCCGCTGCGACCCAACGCGACGCGGGCGACGTACTGCGGTCCGGGCACCCTCAGCGTGCTGCCGACCGGCGGCCTGCAGGTGACCGGCAATCAGCCCTGCACGTCGTACGGCGACCAACTCTATTGGCTGGAGCGCGACTACCGCTTCGGCCTGCAGGGCCAGTTCTCCAACCCACTGACGGGCGCGACGTTCACGAACTACGACCTTTCGTACTCGCACGAGTTTCCGAACGGGACCGCGCTGAAGCTGACGCCGTTCTACCGGCGGGGTTACAACGTGACGGAAGAGACGCGCACGCTGCTCGGCTGGGACCCGATCACGGAGGTCCAGAGCCTCAGCCCGGTCCTCTATTCGAGCGACGGCCTTCAGAGCGCAGCGGGCGCCGAGTTCGACGTCACGCGCCAGGCGGCGCTCGGCCTGTCGTACCAATTCTCGGCGACGTATATCAATCAGATCGGGAACGATCCGCCGGGCGCGTACCTGCCGACCGCGTCGCTGCAGTTGGGCGAACTGTACCACTCGCCGGCGCTCGCGCCGTTCCAGTCGTCGCTCGGGCTGACGTACAAGTGGAAGAACGGGTTTCGCATCAACCCCGTGCTGCACTATCGCTCGGGCTATCCGTACGGTCAGGGCGTCTACCAAGCGCTGACGTACAACAATCAGCCCGTTTTCATCCCGTTGACCGACGCGGTCGTGACCGGCGTGAACGGCGCGCTGATTTCCAACTGCTTCGTCAACCCGCAGAACCCCGGCACGATCCAAAACCCGAACGAGGCCGCCTGCCGCGGGACGGAGAGCCAGACCTCCGGGCCGGGAACGCTGCGGTCGCCGGCGGCACTGTTCACCGACGTGACGATCGAACTATCGCGACCCGGCACCGGAGCCACCTACGGCATCGCCATCTCGAATCTGTTCGACGAGGTCGCCGACGTGCCGGTCGTCAACCTCGCGCGGCCGTTGCAACCGGTGGCCAACGGCCACTACTACTGTCTGCCCGGAACGACGACCACCGCTCCGGGATACACGCAGCCGACGTCGGTCGGCTCGTCGTGCCAGCCGTACATCGTCTATCCGAACCAGCCGCCGTTCACGCTGAGGGCTTACATCCAGGTGAAGATTTGATCGCCCGAAACGTCTCGCCGCTCGTCGTGGCGGCCCTGCTCCTCGCCGGCTGCACGACCGGGCAAGTCGGCGTGACGCCGCCCGTCAGCAATTCCGGTGGGGCGCCGCCCGGCACGCTGCAGCTTGCCGTCGGTACGGCGACGATGGCGCAGAGCAACGGCACGCCCTTCGTCGGCCTGAACGTCGTGACGACGTTCAGGCAGTCGAACGGGGAGCCGGCCACCGTCGCGAACACGCCGACGCTCTCGGGCCCGGCGAACTTCTCCGCCAACGCGCCGACGCAGACGCCGAACAGCATCTACGGCCTCACTCCGCAGACGGTGCAAAACGCGGGGAATCTCTATACGCGCAGCAAGCAACTCGGTCAATATCAGCAGCAGGTCGAGGGCTCGTACTTCGGGTCGCTCGTCGGCGCGTTCGGCTACGGCTTCGCTCCCGACAACATCGTCGGCCAGGCGCCGAACCTCACGTTGTTCGTGGGCCCCGCGAATCCGCTCGGCAATTGCCTCGGCATCGTCCCCATCGACGAGATCCCGACCTACGGCGACTTCGCGGGCCAGCAGCCGGCGTTCAACGCAATCCGGTACATCGCGCTCGACCTGCCCGTATTCTCCAACGGCTGCCCGAACGGCGGCGCCAACGGCGGCCACAACATCCAGCCGTTCCAGTACTTCGGCGGTCCGCCGGCGTGGCCGGCGACGCAGGGTAACGGCATCCCGACCGGCTTTCTCGGCTATCCGTTGGGCTTCACCGACTTCATTACGGCGCCAGTCGCCGGTACGTATAAACTCTCAGGCGCGTACCCGTCGAACGCGAACGCGACGACCTACTCGAACGTGACCGCGAGCGCCGTCCTGCCGGCGTCCTCCGTGTCGAAGCCGCTCCCGGTCTTCCCGCAGCCGAACCTGCGCATTCAGGCCGACGGCAGCGGATACGTCGACGTCAACGTCCCGGCCGGCGTAACCGAGGCCGTCGTGATCGCGTCGACGACGCGCTGCGACTTCGGCGTGTTGACCCAGCAGTCGCTGCCCCGCCAGCAATATGCGATCGTCACCCGGCACACGGGGTTCCAGTCGCTGTACCTGTCGAGCAATCTGGGTCCGCCGGACTCGTCGGGCAACCCGCTGCACACGTTCTGCAACGCCGCCGACAAGGCCCAGTACGGCACCACCTCGGCGCAGTACGACCTGACCGCGGTGGGCTTCGACTATCCCGCGTACGAGGCGTCGTACCCTCAGAGCACGACCGGCACGCCCGCCATCACGAACGGCGACGGGCACACGGGCCAAGCCGACCTCACCGCGGCCAATCCGCAGGTGCAGGTGTCGTACCCGCTGCAATGAGCCCCCGATTCATGGTGGCCGCAGCGCTGGGAGCCGCGGGCGCGATCGCCGTAACGGCCTGTTCCGGCGGATCGAGCGGGACGCCGGCCCCCGTCCCGACCGCCACGCCGACCGGCGCGTTCGCTTCGGTCGTCAATTCATCGCGCGGGACGCTGATGCTCGGTCTCGGTGCCGTCAAGGCGATCGACTACTACGCGCGGTTTCTCCAGCCGGGTCTCTTCCCGGCGTTCGTGAGGCCGAATCCCACGCCGGCGTGCAACCCGAAGACCGCGACGGCGACGACCGTCACGACGGATCTGGAAAAGCAGGCTTACAGTATCGCGGTCGCCTTCTATCCGGTCGGCGACGCGACGTGCTCGCGCGGCATCACGGCGGCGATCGAGATGTACTTCCCCAGTTCGAGGCCGCCTACGGCGTCCAGCCCGCAGTTGGCGACCGGCTATGCCGTGTCGTTCGATGCCAAAGGAATCGCGTACGAGTACGACCTGGTGCGGGAGGCGGTCTACGCGACGACCCCGCTCAACGTCGACGCCCAGATCAACCGCTACGATCCGAACAGTATCCCGGCGAGCCTCGCGCGACCGCGCCCGGGCAAGTTTCCGGCGACCTTCCCGCTCGACTTCCCGCCGCCGCAGTCGCCGGCCCAGCCGCTGCAGCCGGAGGCGTTCGTCAACGATTACTACGCGTCGGTCGGCTCCGGCGTGGGGACGGCCCAGATCGGCACCGCCTCGACTGCCATCACCAACCCGTCGTTCTTCCAGAGCAATAACGACGGCCAGACGCAGTACCTCGGCGCGCTCGACTCGCTGAGCGTCAAACTGGCGCCGCCCGGCGTCTACGGCGAGTCGTCGTACGCCGCGACGCACAGCGGGTCGGCCTACGCCCTCAGCCCGATCGCCCCGATTCAATTGGCGAACGGTTCCTATCAGCTCGGCGCCGGCAAGACGGCCTGGTCGTTCGCGCCGGTCCAGAACGGCTTCCTCGCGTCCAACTTCTCGAGCGCGACGATTACCGACGATGCAACGCTGAGCGCCGGCGGCGCGATCCTCAAAGACGCGCAGTCGTTCGAAGACGTCGTCAACAAGGTGTCGGTCGCGGTCGCATTCCCGGCCGGCTCGCCCGCCGGCTACGCGACCACCGTTACCGATCTGCTCCGCAGCGCACCGGCGACCGCGCCGGGGCCGTTCGACATTTTTCCGATCGGCCAAAGCGTGCCGTACACCTACGTCTTCGACGGATCACCCGGCTACATTCTGGACTTTACGGTAGTGCAATGAGCAGGACACCCTGGCTGTTTATCTCGGTCGGCGCCCTCGCCCTCGCGGCGGCGTGCTCCGGCGGCGGCTCGAGCGTGACGCCGAATGCCGGCCCGACGGGCGGCGGCTCCAACGTGCCGCTCAACAAGAGCGTGACGTTTACCGTGCTGATCCCCAAGGCTGCCAATGGAACCGGCACCAAGGGCCTGCGCCGCAGTAAGAGCACCGTATACGTCTCGCCGAACACGCAGTCGATCTCGATCCAGCTGGGCGCGGTGAACGGCCTATCGGTCGCCAAGCCGCCGGCCCCGACGGTCGGCAACGTACCGGTATCGTGCGTCGGCTCTCCGTCCGGCTGCACCGTCACGATTGCGAACGTCCCCGCGGCGGCCGGCTCCGACACGTTCGTCGTCGCGACATTCTCCGGCCAGAACGCCACGGGGGCGGTTGTCTCCGAAGGCGTCGTGCCGGTGACGGTTTCGTCGTCGGGCGGAACGGCCACGGTAGGCGGAACCACCTTGAGCCTGGGCGGCTTCGTGTCGTCGCTCTCGCTGTCGGTACATCCATCGTACTTCCTGCGCGGGCACCCGAGTTATGCCTCGGTGGTCGTCGTGCCGAAGGACGCGACCGGGGCCATCATCATCGGCAACACGCAGTTCGCAGAGCCGATCCTGCTCGAGCCGTCGCCGACGCCGCAGTTGGTGGTCGGCGGCCTGCCCTTCGTGAACGGCGTCGCCACGCTGAGCGGACCGCAGAGCGCCAACCAACTCATCGAACTCCAGTACAACGGCTCGACCGGCGCGAGCGTCGGGCAACTCATCGCCAAGAGCGTCGACGCGACCGGCCTGACCATCAGCGCCGCGGTGACCGTCGACATCGACGCGTCGACGCCGCCGCCCACGCCGTCGCCGACGCCGAGCGGCTACACGCCGCCGCCGAAGGACCTTTACGTGCTCAACGGCGAGGACAACTCGATCGTGGAACTGCCCGGCGGCGCGTCGCCGCAGCCGACGGCCACCCCCGTGCGAACGTTCGGCGGCTACAAGGTTTTCGGATGCAAGCCGGCGCTCGCGGGCATCAACTCGCTCAACGAGCCGTCGCTCGGCGCCTCCGGCCTCACCGCGGACTCCAGCGGCAATACCTACGCCGGGAACGGCCTCACATGCTCGAAGCAGGCGTTCTATGCGTTCGGCCCGACCGCGAGCGGAACCGCGACGCCGTCGGCGACGTATCTGACGGGCGGCAACGTCGAGGGTAACTTCATCGCGTTCTATGCGGATCCGTCGACCGGCTACATCGACGAGTCCGACGGCGCACAGCAGGCGTATCTCTTCGAGTATCTGCCGTCGGGCAGCGGCGCGACGCTGATCGCCGCCTTCGGGGCGCTCGGCCTGTCCACGAGCGGAACGTGTATCCTCACGCCCGGCATCGGTGCGTGCACGGACCCGCCGACCGCGAACACCTTCCTATCGTCTCCGCTCGGCGCCGACCTCTTCGACCAAGACGCGCGGCCGTTCGCACTGGACGGCGCAGGCAACTACCTGTACCCCGCCAAGGACTCGACGCTCTTCAACATGTCGCTGACGTCGATTCCCATCAATCAGGTCATCCCGGTGAACGACCCGGTGGCGAACGCGCCGTGGCTGCGGGGTATCAACACCTTCGTGCAGTCGTACAAGGGCATCGACGCCGACCGGCTCTCGAACTATCCCGCCGGCATGGCCGTCGACGGGCACATGCTCTACGTGCTGAACGCGCCGTTCACCGGCGTCGCCTTCAGCAACAGCGGCAAGCTCACCGACTACTGGGCGCCGGCGGCGACCTGCAATGCGAGCCAAACGGCGACGCCGTCGCCGGCCAGTCAGTGCTCGGACGGCACGCCGCACGAATACCTCACCGCCTACGACCTCTCGAAGCTCACGGCGAACGGACCGAACGACCTCGAACCGGTACTCGTCGTGGGCGGCAACAGCTTCCCCGGCGGCGCTGCAGCCGGCGGAAGCTTCGGCAACCGGCTCGTCGTCTCGGGCGGCAACATCTACATTGCGGATCCCGCCGGGCTGTCGTGCAACGCAGCGTGTTTCGCGGCGATCGCGAGCCTGGGAAAGACGCCGGTCGGCCAGATCTCGGTCTATCCCGAGTCGCTGACGGGCGTGCACATCGACGATTCGGCAAGCAGCCCGACCGCGATCATCACGGGACCGAACATCAAGTTCCCAACCGGCATCGCGGCCGGGCTGCCCGGCTCGCAGTCGGCGTCGCGCCGCCGGGCAGGCGTGCGCTAGAGCGCTACCCCGCGCGCGGCGAGCGCCGCGCGCAGGGTAACGTCGCCGGCGACTTCCTTCAGCAGCGAGCGGAGGATCCACGCCGTCGCGCCCCAGACGTGCGCGTCGCCGTAGTCGAGCTGCCACGTCCGGATGCGCAGCCCCGCGAACGCTTCGAAGCCCTCGTGCAGGGAGCCGGGCGCGACGACGTGGGCGATCGGGATGGCGAAGGCCGACTCGACCTCGTCGTGGTCGACGTCGATCGGCGGCATCGTGGCCAGCACGCCGACGAACGGCGCGACGAGGACGCTGCGATTGACCACCAATGCGTCGGGCAGCCGCCCGACGATGTCGACCAGCGCGGCCGGGACGCCGAGCTCCTCGTGGAACTCGCGCAGTGCCGTCGCGCGCAGATCGCCGCCGTCGGCGTCGTCGACGAGCCCGCCCGGAAAAGCGATCTGGCCGGCGTTACGGCGTAGGTGGCGCGCTCGTTTGATGAAGAGGATGCTCGGCTCGCCCGCGGCGACGATCGGCACCACGACGGCGGCGCGCCGCGTTGCTGCAGGGACGTCCACCCGGCAGAGGTACGCTCCGGCAGAGGCGATGCACTGCTTGCGCGGAACCTGGGCCGCCGTGCGGGTGCGTTGGGCGTGGTTCGAGATCGTCGCGATTGCAATTGCCGTGGCGGTCGGGCTCTGGCATCCCCCGGCGGCCTGGGTCGAGCAACACTATACCAACGGGTTCTACAGTGCGCTCGACCCGGCGCTGCGCGCGATCACGGGGCTCGTCCCGTTCGCCGTCGGCGACGCGTTGCTGCTCGCCGCCGTCGCCGCGCTGATTGCGATGTGGACGATCGGGCTGCGCATGCCGGGACGTCGCTGGAAGCGCGTGCCGCCGCTCGCGCTGCGGACGCTCGCGGGGCTCGCCATCGTGTTCGTCTGGTTCGAGGGGTTCTGGGCGCTGAATTACGGCCGCGTGCCGATCGCGGATAAGGTGATCGTCAGCCGCAGCGCCGTCGACAGCGATACGGTCAACGCGTTTGCCGACCGCGTCGTGCGGATGCTGGACGCAAACGTCGTTGAGGCGCATGCCGTGCAGCCGTCCGAAGCGGACGTTCGCCGGGCGTTGCAACCGACGTTCGAGGCGGCGATCCATCGTCTCGGCGACGAGCAGCCGTTCGGCCTGCCGAACGTGAAGCCCACGATCTTCGACCTCATGCTCGGCACCACGGGCGATTCGGGGTTCATGGATCCGTGGACGCACGAGGTGAACTTGTACTCGGGACAGTTGTTCTTCGAACGCCCGTCGACGTTCGCGCACGAGTGGGCGCACGCGGCCGGTTTCGCGGACGAGTCGGAGGCAAACTACGTTTCCGTGCTGGCGTGCATCAACTCGCCGCTGGCGCTCGCGCGGTACTCGGGCTGGCTGCTCGTGTGGTTCAACCTTCCTTCGGACGTGCACGTAACGGCGCGCGCGCGACGGCAGGTCGTTCTCGACGTCGAAGCGATCAAGGCGCGCTATCAGCGCCAGGTGCAGCCGGCGGTCGCGCGCGCGCAGCAAGCCGCGTACGACCGCTATCTGCGCGCGAACCGCGTCAAGCAAGGCATCGACAGTTACCGGCTATTCGTCCGCTGGATGACCGGCGCCACGTACGACGCCCAGGGCCTGCCGGTCGTCCGGCCGGACCCCGCGGCGCCCGCCCGCTAAGGCAGCTCAGAAAGTAGCCGCGGGCGCGGGAGGAGTTTTTCAGCCTACTCCATAATAAAAGAAAAACTTAGTAACATCGCAAGTTGCGCTAATGGAGAGGGAACGCCAATGGCAGCGATGGTCGGGGGAGAAGGGCGCCGGCAGGGGCAGGGGGAGACCCCTGCCGGCGCCGGCCTGTACGGACGGCTGGCCCAGGAGGCCGCGGTGGCGCTGATTACCGGCGCCGGCGTAGCGATCGTTCTGACGGCGCTGGGCGAGCCGGGTTGGCTTGCGGTGCTGTTCGCAGCGGCCGCTACGGTGCCGCTGCTGACGGCGAGGGCCCGCCGGAAGTCCTAGCCGGGCGTCGAGCGGCGCTTGCGGCGGAAGCGGCGGCGGCGAGTGCCGTTGCGGCGGGTTCGGTGAACGACCTCCTGCAGCGTGTCGCCGGAGCCGTGAATCATCCGCCGCTCGGCCGCGTCGATCGCCTCGGGCAATGAGGCGGCCCGGAGCAGTTCCTTTGGGGCGCGCCGTCCGGCCGTGAGCACGGCGACCCACTCGTCGCCCTGGCGCTCGATGTCCACTTGGGCGGCCTCGTCCGCGATGGAACGCGGATTCACGTCGAGGACGCGCATGGCGAACGCCTCGGCGTCTTCGAGCGGCGCGATGCGCTTGGCTTCGGCTACGAGCGTCTCGAAATGCCTGCCGAAGTTCGGGATCGGCCGGCCGGCGCGATCGCGGGCCACGCGCTGCGCCGGCCACTGGCGGAGCCAGTGCTCGGGGGTCACGGGCGTCCAGGGAACGTCCGCGGTGCGCGCCGCGCGCGCGTCGATCTCGATGAGCGCGGTCTCGATCTGATCGGCGGTTCGCACCCGCGCTGCCATGCGGGGATCGAGCGCGTACAGTTCCTCGAACCGCTTGGCAACCTGCGAGACCGGCCTACCCTGCGCGTCGATCTGGGGAGGAAGCCCCCACAGCGAGGGCAGGGTGACGATCTCGTGCCGGTGCGCCTGGTCCACGATGTCGAGGATGATCGCGTAGGGCTTGGGGCTCTGCGAGATCAGTTCGCGGCGCAGTTCGACGTTGTGGCAATCCGACAGCGCGTTGGCGATTTCGTCGACGGGGCGCAGCCCGCGGCCGGTGATCTGCGTGTACAGCGTCGTGCTCTTGGTCGGCCTGGCGTTGATGACGACCTGAATCGATGGGACGTCGAATCCCTCGAGATAGAGCCCGCAGTTGACCAGGACGTCCGTGACGCCGGTCCGGAAGTCGCGGACGACGCGTTCGCGCTCTTCGGCCGGGGTCTCGCCGCTGGCAAACGACGCCTTGACCCCCGCCGCGAGGAACTCGTCGCAGACGTCGCGCGCGTGCTGGACGGAAGCGGTGAAGACGAGCGCCTTCATGTGCGGCGTGTGCTGCATGTAGGCGTCGACGATCCGGCGGTTGCGGTCGACGGTATTGACCGCCGCGGCGAGTTGGCCGATCACGAAATCGCCCAACCGCGATGCGACGTCGTCGAGATTCGTCGTCGTCGCCACGCCGTAACTGCGGACCGGGACGAGGTAGCCATCCTCGATGGCGGCGCGCGCGTCCATCGTATAGACGATCTTGTGGAAGACGTCGATGAGCCGGACGCCGTCGCCGCGATTCGGCGTCGCGGTGAAACCGAAGACCAGCGCTTCGGGCCGCGCGGTGACGACGGCTTCTACGATCGCGCGGTAGGTTGGGGCGGCGGCGTGGTGCGCTTCGTCGATGATGAACACCGAGACGCGGCGCCCGAAACGGCTCAGGAACTCCTTCAGGCGTGGGCCGGAGAGGGTCTGCACCGTCGCCACGACGATCGAAGACTCGGGCGGCGCGCGCCGGTCGGCTTTCTCGACGCCGATCAGCGCGGCAGGGTTTGCCGCCTGGAACTTGTCGACGAGCTGCGTGATGAGTTCGTCGCGGTGCGCGACCGTCAACAGGACGTCGCCGGGCTCGAGTTCGAGCAGCTTCGGCAACGTGGCGATGACGACGCTCTTACCGAGGCCGGTCGCGAGCGAGATGAGTTGCGCGCGAAAACCTTGCGCGCGCGCCTGTAAGATCGCCTCCTGCGCGGCGAGTTGATACGGGCGCAGACGAGGAGCCATCGAGATCACGCGATGCGTGCGATCATGGAAACGGAAGAGCCCTCTGCGAGAAGTGGGTCGAACGCAACGGCAGAGACGCGCCTGAGCGCGTCCAGGTGGCGGGATAGGGAGTTCCGCACTCGTGCCAACGCACAAGAGCGGCGGAGCCTTGCCGGCACCGCCAGAGATCACTCCCGACCGGGCCGTTCTTTCGTCGTCCGTCGGCGCGTTCCCGGCGGCGGCTGCGGGGCGGCCAGCACGTAGGCGAGTCCGAGCGGCGTCAGGCTCCAGCGGTCGGCTTCGGCCGGGGCGGGCGGGCGAACCGGCGGGTTCGCGGCAGTGGCATACGGCGTCCTCATGTTCCGGAGTCTGCCCCCTCGCTGTGCCAGGTGGGTGGCACGGCGGGTCGGAGGGCCGGCGGGACGAACATGGGCGCCCGTGAGCCCCACCCAGGTCGAGAGCCTCGCATTCGCCTTCGGGGCCGCAGTCGTTGCCGGTGCGCTGAACTCGGTCGCCGGCGGCGGCAGCTTCATCTCGTTCCCGGCATTGCTCTACGTCGGGCTGCCGCCGATCGTCGCGAACGCGACGAACAACACCGCGATGTGGCTCGGTACGCTCTCGAGCGTCGGCGGCTACCGCGACGAGTTCGGCGGCCGCCGGCGCCGCTTCGTCCCCGCCCTGTTGGTCGGGGCCGTCGGCGGGATCGTCGGGGCCGTCCTGCTGCTGGTGACCCCCGAGGCGACGTTCACCCGAATGATCCCGTACCTATTGCTGTTCGCGACGGTCGTCTTCGCGGCGAGCGACTGGCTGCGGCGGCTGGGGCGGAGCACAGGAACGCCGGCCGGCGACGTGACGACCAGGCTCCTGGCCCCGCTGTTCTTCGTGTCGATCTACGGCGGGTATTTCGGCGCGGGGATGGGGATTCTTATTCTCGCCCTGCTCGCCGTCGCGGGCTGGACCGAGATCCATCGCATGAACGCCCTCAAGGTGTTGTTGGCAGCGTGCGTCAACGGCGTCGCCGTCGTGCCGTTTGCCGTCGCGGGAAAGATCTCGTGGGGCATCGCGTTGGTCGTCGCCGTCGGCGCGATCGCGGGCGGCTACCTCGGGGCCCGCTTGGCGCTGCGCGTTCCGCCGCGGGTGGTGCGGCTCTTCGTCATCGCGGTCGGCGCGGTGATGACGGCGTACTTCTTCCTGCACACGGCGTGAAGGCGCCCGCTCGTATCGCCGAGGAACCTCGGGCGCCCGTCGAGCGTTGAGGGTACGCATGATTCGAGGATTCGTCATCGGAGCCATCGCGACCGTGGCGGTTGCGGCCGTCGCCGCCTTTGCTACCGTCTCGCTCGGCCTGTTGCCCGCGGGTGCGGACCACAAGCCGCCCGCGATCGAACGCTGGGCGGCCAAGACCTCGTTGCACGCGGCGATGCGGCGAGACACCCCGAACCTGCACGACCCGCTGCCGCTGACCGACGCGAACCTGTCGGCCGGCGTGAAGCTCTACGCGGCAGACTGCCTTTTCTGCCACGGCGCCGCCGACAAGCAGGCTTCGACCGCCGCTAAGGGCTTCTACATCAGCGCGCCGCAGTTGGCGGACGACGGGGTCGAGGACGACCCCGAGGGCGTGACCTACTGGAAGATCGCGCACGGCATTCGCTTCACGGCGATGCCCGCGTTCGGGAAGAACTTGACCGACGAGCAGATGTGGCAGATCACGCAGTTCGTCGCGCACATGGACAAATTGCCGCCCGCCGTGGATGCCGAATGGAAGAAGGTCCCGAGCGCGGCGGAGCAACATACCACCTAGCGTCGGGCCCGTGGCGCAGCGCGTCGCGGTGCTTTGTCGTTTCAAGCCGGGCTCGGCACACGAGCCCGCTGGAGGAACCGCGTGAGACTTACCCTCAAGCCGCTCGGCCTGCTCGCAGGCCTCGCCCTCGCCGCGTGCAGTTCGCAGCAGAGCGGCATTAGTTCGCTTCCGTCTGGCCCTAACGCAAGCGGCATGTCGGCGCCGTCGTCAACGGCCTCGTCGACGGTCCTGGCCGCGGCGCCGAGTGCTCCCCAGCAGGCGGCATCGGTCCTCGCGGAGGTCGACGGTTCCGCCGCTCCGTACGCGCTGCCCGCCAACGTGCGGCGCGCCTGCGACACCCTCGGGCCCGAGCCCGACGCGGTTCGTTGCGACGCGCTCGTGCGTACCGACGTGCGCCCGGCGGCCAAGGGGCAGAACGTCGCCGGCTTCGGTCCAGCCGACCTTCAGGCGGCGTACAATCTGCCGTCGTCCACCAACGGCGCCGGGCAGACCATCGCGATCGTCGACGCCTACGGCTATCCGAGCGCGGAGTCCGACCTCGCGACCTATCGCTCGCATTTCGGCCTGCCTGCCTGCACGACGGCAAACGGTTGCTTTCGTAAGGTGAACCAGGAAGGCAAGACCGACAAGTACCCCAAGAGCAACGCCGGCTGGGACGAGGAGCAGGCGCTCGACCTCGACATGGTGTCGGCCTCGTGCCCGAACTGCAACATCTTGCTCGTCGAGGGCAACAAGTCGTCGTTCTCCAGCCTTGGGGCGGCCGTCGACGAGGCCGTGAGCCTCGGCGCCACGGTCGTGACCAACAGCTACGGCGGCCGCTCGATCTCGGGCGCCCAATACTACGATCACTCGGGCGTCGTCATCCTCGCGAGTGCGGGCGACGGCGGCTACGGCGTTCAAGCCCCTGCGGAGTTTCCGACGGTGGTCTCGGTGGGCGGGACCTCCCTCACCAAGGGCGGCTCCGGCCGCGGTTGGGCGGAGACGGTCTGGGCCGGAACCGGCAGCGGCTGTTCGGCGCTGTCGAAGCCGGCTTGGCAATCCGACACCGGCTGCACGTATCGCACGATGAACGACGTCGCGGCCGTGGCCGATCCGGGCACCGGCGTCGCGACGTACTTCGAAGGCTGGGGCGTGATCGGCGGCACCAGCGTCTCGTCGCCGCTCGTCGCGGGCATCTACGGGTTGGCCGGCAATGCGAGTACGCTCAACGCCGCTCAGTCGTTGTATCAGAATGTGGGCGCGCTGTACGACGTGACCAGCGGTGAGAACGGCCACTGCAAGACCAAGTACCTCTGCCACGGCGCGGCGGGCTACGACGGGCCGACCGGCAACGGCACCCCGAACGGAATCGGAGCCTTTTAGGGCCCGCCCGCGAGGCAAGGCAACGAAGGCGGCGGGCTTCGGCCCGCCGCCTTCGTTTTTCCGGCACTGGGCGCTCGGGATGCAGGAGCGCCGACGGCGAGACCGATAGTCCGTCCCCCTGACCGCAGCGCACCCCCAAGCGCTGTGGGCCGTTGTCGTTTGACCGCCGGCTTGCCGGCCCCGCTCTGGAGGACTTTAACCTGTGAGACTCCCCCTCAAATCGTGCGGCCTGTTCGCCGCCGTCATGCTGCTGTCGGCATGCGGTTCGCAACAGGGTGCCGGCACGTCACAACTCCCGCTCGCGCAAGGCGCCGGCTCATCGAATGCCGCGCAGAGCTTTGCGGGCAGCCAGAACGCCGCGACGCGCGGCGAGACCGAGCACCTGATCGGTGCGAACGTGCGCCGCTCGTGCGCGGTCGACATGCGTCCCGAGTACATGACCTGCGATGCGCTCGTGCGCACCGACATCGTCGGCGGCGCGAAGCCGGACATCTCGGGCTACGGCCCGGCCGATCTGCAGGCCGCCTATAATCTGCCCTCGAGCACGGACGGAAGCGGCGTCACCGTCGCCATCGTCGATGCGTACGGCTATCCGACCGCGGCGGCCGACCTTGCGGCGTACCGTACGCAGTGGGGCCTTCCCGCGTGCACGACGTCCAACGGCTGCCTGACGCTGCTGAATCAGTTCGGCAAGAAGAAGCTGCCCCACAAGAGCAACCCGGGCTGGGATGAAGAACAGGCCCTCGACGTCGACATGGTCTCGGCTGCGTGCCCGAACTGTAAGATCATGCTCGTCGAGGCCAACTCGGCCAGCTTCAAGAGCCTCGGCACGGCCGTCGACACGGCCGTGACGATGGGCGCGACCGTCGTGAGCAACTCGTACAGCGGATCGTGCAGCGGAAAGAAAGCCAGCGAGTGCGGCGACAAGTGGTACAACCACCCCGGCGTCGTCGTGCTCGCGAGCGCGGGTGACTCGGGCTACTGGGGCGCCGGCGTGAACAACGTTCCCGCGGGCCTGCCCGAAGTCGTTGCGGTCGGCGGAACGACCCTCCATAAGGGCGGCTCGGGCCGCGGCTGGACGGAGACCGTCTGGGGCCGTTCCGCCGGCGGCGAAGGCACCGGCAGCGGCTGCACCAGCTTCACGAAGCCGTCGTGGCAGACCGATACCGGCTGCACCGGCAGAACCGCCAACGACGTTGCCGCAGTCGGCGACCCGAACACGGGCGTCGCGGTGTACTACAACGGCAAGTGGCTGGTGTTCGGCGGTACGAGCGTCTCGTCGCCGCTGAACGGCGGCATCTTCGGCCTCGCGAATAACTCCGCGACGCTGACGGGCGCGCAGTCGTTCTACACCAACACTGCCGACCTGTACGACGTCACGAGCGGTGCAAACGGCACCTGCACGCCGTCGTACATCTGCACCGGCGGCGTGGGCTACGACGGCCCGACCGGCAACGGTACGCCGAACGGCATCGGCGCCTACTAAACCACCGAAAGAGAGAAGAACGGCGGCGGGTCGCAAGACCCGCCGCTTTTCATTTTGTCCGCTAGCGGCCGATGGGCTCGAAGCCGGCGTGCGCGGGGCGCGGCGGCGAGACGACGTCGATGCGAGCCGCGACCCGCGCGCTTCCGCTGCTCGCGACGATCTCGTGCGGGCCGAGTCGCAGCGGCCAGACGTATGCGCCGTCGACGGGCGCCAGCGCCGCGCCGTCCACCGCCACGCGGATGGCGGCTCGTCCGCGCGAGCGCACGTCCACATCGATGCGTTGAGCGCCGCCGTTCGAGAACAGCACGAAGCGGTCGCCGTCGTGCGGGAACGCGAGCGCGAGCGGCCCTACTGCGCCGCCGGCCGCGCCCGGGCGCCGGTACGCCGCGAGGTCGTCCGCGTCAAGCCATTCGCCGACGACGGCGCGGCACGCCGGGGCCGGCCGCTCACCGGTCTCCGCACAGATCGGCGTGCGCGTATACCCCGGCGGCGGCGCAAACGCTCCCGGCTCGCGGTGCTCGTGCAGGTGCAGCATGATGCGATTCCAGAGCGGCGCGGCGCCGGCCACGCCCGAAACGTGGCGCATCGGCGCGCCGTCGAAGTTGCCGGTCCAGACCGCGACCGTGTAGTCGCGTGTGAAGCCCACCGTCCACGTGTCGCGAAAGCCCGACGACGTGCCGGTCTTGACCGCAGCCGGAAACGGGAGCGCGAGGACCGAGTCGACGCCGAACGCCGCAGCGCGCGCGTGCTTGTCCGCGAGCATATCGGTCACGACCGCCCACGCCGGATCGCCGTTGCTCGCGGCCTGTAGCGGGATCTCGCCGTCCGTCAGCGTGGCACGCAAGTCGCCGGGGACGCCGCCGCGGGCAGCGGCGACGTAGGCCCGCGCGAGCTGATAGAGGGAGACCTCGCCCGCACCCAGGGTGAGGCCGAGCCCATAGTACTCGGGCGGTTTGCGCAGGTCGGCGAAGCCCAGGTTCCGGAGGCGGTCCAGGAAAGCGCGGACGCCGACGCGGTCCAGGACGCGCACCGCCGGAACGTTCAGCGAGTCGGCCAATGCGATCCGCACCCGGACCGGTCCCATGAAGCGGCCGCTGTAGTCGCCGGGTTCGTAGAGCCGTCCGCCGGGAATCGCGTATGCGGCCGGGGCGTCGAGCAAGACCGTGGTCGGCCGGACCGCGCGGCGCTCGAGCGCGAGTTCGTACAAAAAGGGTTTGAGCGTCGAGCCCGGCTGGCGCAGCGCCTGGACGCCGTCATTGCGGCCGAGGACGGCATCGTCGAAGTAGTCGACGGAGCCGGCATACGCGAGAATCTCGCGGGTGTGGTTGTCGACGACGATTGCGGCGCCTTGATGGACGTCGTGGTCGCCGAGCGCGCGCACGACGTCGCGCAGTTGCGCCTCGACGAAGCGCTGCAGCGGGAGGTCGATCGTCGTGCGAACGACCGTCGTGCCTTCCGGCACGGCCGGCGCGACGTGGAAGAGAAAGTGCGCGGCCGCACGGATGCCGGCGCCGCGCGGCTGCAACGCGACGTTCTCGAGCGCCGCTCGCTCCGCGTCGCTCGCCGCGATGAAACCTTGGGCCGCCATCCGCTCGAGGACGTAGCGCCGCCGCGCGAGGGCCGCCGCGGGATGCACGTACGGGTCGAGCCGCACCGGGTCGTTCGGCAACGCGGCCAGGAGCGCGGCCTGGGCGAGGTCGAGCGCCTCGGCGTGAATGCCGAAATACGCGAGCGAGGCCGCCTCGACCCCGTAGAGGTTAGCGCCCATCGGGGCGCGGTTGCAGTACGCCTCGAGAATGGCGCGTTTGGAGTTCCCGCTCTCGAGCCGCATCGCACCGACCGTCTCTGCGACCTTGCCGCGCCAGCCTGGTTGCGGCGGCTCGAGCATGCGCGCGAGTTGCATGGAGATGGTCGACGCCCCGCCGGGCGCGCGGCGCTCTCGTAGGGCGTCGGCGAGCGCGCGCGCGAGGGCCTGCGGATCGACGGCCCCATGCTGCGCGAACCGCGCGTCTTCGGCTGCCAGAACGGCGAGGGCGAAGTCGGGCGCGATCCGCGATAGCGGGACGAACGCGGCGTGGGCGGCGTCGGAGCCAAGCAAGGTGCCCAGCCACTGCCCGTTGCGATCGGTGAACTCGAGGGCGCGGCCGCCGTGCGGCGGGAGCGCGAGCGGCCGGAACACGAAGGCGAATGCAAGCGCGGCCAGCAAGATGCACGCCACGAAGAATCGGCGTCGAAACGAGACGGGCGAAGGGTCGCGGAGGTGCTTCATGCGGGTTTTGGCTGCCATCGTGTTGGCGTGCCTCTGTGCGTTCGGCGCAACGGCCTGCACGTCCCGGAGCGCGCCCGCAAGGCCGGAGCCGCTGGCGGCCGTCTCCCCCATGCCCAATCCGAGCCTGGCGCCGTGGATCGAGGAGATCTCGCCGACCGGCACCGCGGACGAGAACGCGCAGATCCGCATTCGCTTTCGCAACGACGTGATACCCGTCGAAAGCCTCGAGTCGCCCGATCGCGCCGCCGCGCTCTCGTATTTCTCGATCGCGCCGGCCATCCCGGGACGATTCGTGTTCTACACGCCCCGCCTGGTCGGCTTTGAAGCCGACGCCGCAGCGCCGCTGGCGACGCGCCTGCGCGTCACCCTCAAGGCCGGGCTCGCCGACCTCAAGGGCAACAAGCTCGACGCGGATCTCGCGTGGACGTTCGCGACCACGCCGATCGCGATCTCGGGGCTCCCGGCCCAGGAGAAGGGCGCCGACGCCCCGACCGTCGATCTGCGGCCGGAGATCGAAGTCGACTCGAACGTTGCGCTCAACCCCGCGTCGCTCGAGGAGCGTGCCGTGCTGATGCCGGCGGACACTCCCGATGCCGCGCCGATTCCGCTCTCGCTCGTGACGCCGGGACCGTCGCCGTCGCCGGCATCCACTGCCGACGACGACTCCGGGCCGCGATCGCCGCAGGCCGCGTCGTACGTCCTGGTCCCGCGTTCGAATCTCGCCAAGGCGACGACGTATCGCGTCGTCGTGCGCGCCGGGCTGTGGCCGGAGCGCGGGAACCTCGCCATGCAGAGCGACGCCGTCGGCCGCATCCGAACCTACGGGCCGCTGACGTTTACCGGCGTCGAACCGTACGACCGGCCGCGCGACAACAACGGCACCGGCCGCTTCATCAGCGGCACGCCGCAACTCGACTTCTCGAACCCGCTCGCCGACGGCGCCGCAGCACAAATAACGGTTTCACCGTCGCCGCGGCCACTGGCCCTGTGGGCACCGCAAGGCTCGGCGAACGTGCAGGTCGGCGGCCTCGGTCTTTCCCCGAACACGCACTACACGCTTGCCGTCAAGCCGCTGCTGCGCGACATCTACGACCAGCCGCTACAGGACCCCGTGACGGCCGGCTTCACGACCGGCGACCTCGCAGCAGACCTGTGGGCGCCCACCGGGACGACCGTCTTTCCCGCCGCGCTCAATCTCGGCGTCGACGTCGCGTCCACGAACTTGCCGGCGGGGCTGCAGGCGGCATTCCACGTCGTCAAACCCGAGGAGCTCGTCTATACCGACACGGCCGATCCGTCGGACGGGCGCAGCGTCCAGTTGCTGCCGCCGCCGGATAGCTGGCCCGCCCTGGCGCTCAAACAGACGCGCGGCCGCGAGACCATCACGGCGGTCCCGATCCGGCAGAAACTCGGCGGCCCAACCGGTATGCTCGCGTACGGTTTCCGCGCGCGGACGAACCAGTACATGGGCGACGGGAACAAATTGGTGTGGAACCAGCCGGTCTACGCCGGCCTCGTGCAACTCACGAACCTCGGCGTGTTCGCACAGTGGTTTCCGCATGGCGGGATCGTGCAGGTCAATCGGCTGTCGGACGGGTCGCCCGTTGCCGGCGCGCAGATCGCGGTCTACGAGTCGCGGCTCGACGCGACGGACCATCCGACGCCGGAGCCATGCGCGACGGGTTCGGCCGACGCTACGGGCACGCTGCAACTCGACGGCCGCGCGTTTTCGCGCTGCGCCGCGACGGCGACCTCCGCGACCGACGCCCCAAGTCTCTTCGTCGTCGCCCGCAGCGGCGGCGACTGGGTTTCGCTGCGTACCTACTCGTGGAGCGGCGGTTACGACGACGGCCTCAACGGCGGCTGGTCGGCCGGGCAGCCCGATTCGCGCGGCTCGCTCATCGCCGACCGCTGGCTGTATCAGCGCGGCGAGACGGCCTACTTCACGGCGGTCGCCTACTTCGTCACCGACGGAACGTTGGCGCGGGGGCGCGCCACGGCGTATGACATCTCGCTACAGTCGCCGAGCGGCCAGACGAAGGTGCTCGGGAAGCGTTCCCCCGATGCGTTCGGCGCGTTCTCGCTCGAGGTGCCAATCGCGAAAGATCAGGAGCTCGGCTACTACACCCTGCACGCAAAAGCGTCCAACGGTGAGGAACTTTACGGTTCGTTCCGCGTCGCGGAGTTCAAGCCGCCGAACTTCAACGTCACGCTGAAGCTCGACAAGCAGTTCGCCGCGGAGGGCCAGGCCGTCCGCGCCGCGGGGACGAGCACGTATCTGTTCGGCGCGCCCGTCGCCGGCGCCGCGGTGCAGGTCAACGTCACCCGTCAGCGCTCGTACTTCACGCCGAAGGGCTGGGATGCGTGGGACTACGGGCGGTCGTGGTTCTATCCGGAGGACGAGCCGAGCGTGCCGCCCGACGTGTTGCAGCAGGACGCCAAGCTCGACGACGCCGGGGCGTACGCGCTCGACGTGCCCGTCGGCACCGACCTGCCGTTCGCGATGGACTACCAGGTCGATTTCCAGGCGACGGACGTCGCCAACGTTGCGGTTTCGGACGGTAAGACGTTCACGGCACTGCCGTCGGACGCGCTCATCCTGTTGAACGGCACGTGGGTCGGGAATGCCGGCGCGGCCGTCGCGATCAAGACGGCGGCGACCTCGCCGGACGGGAAGCCGATCGCCGGCCGCCGCATCCACCTGGCGCTGCAGAAGCGCAACTTCGACTCGGCGACGCAACTGGTCGAGGGCGCGCAGTCGCCGCACGACTCCGTCACCTATAAGACCGTCGCCGAGGCCGACGTGACCAGCGGTACGGAGCCCCAGACCGTCTCCCTCACGCCGCCGGACGGCGGCTCCTATCGCGTGCGCGCCAACTTCGCCGACGCGAAGGACGACGCCACCGCAACCGACCACAATCTGTGGATCGCGGGTCCGGGCGAGGTCGACTGGGGCGGCGAGTCGCCGAACCGCCTCGTCATCAAGCTGGACAAGAAGTCGTACCGGCCCGGCGAGCTGGCGACCGCGCTCGTCGCATCGCCGTACGAGGATGCCGAACTGGATTTCGCCGTCGTCCGCGGCGGCGTGCTCTACAAGTCCCGCCAGCTCGTGCACGGGGCGTCCCCGCGCGTGCAGTTCCGGGTGACCGAGGCGATGGAACCCAACGCGGCGGTCGAGGGCGTCCTCATCCGGCGCGGGCGCTCGATCGCGTCGGGCGTACCCAAGGGGCTCGATCAGTTGGCGCGCGTCGGCTTCGCCGCGTTCACGACGTCGCTCGACGATCGCTATCTCAAGGTGCGGCTCGTTCCGGCGCAAGCGTCGCCCGAGCCGGGCGCACGGCAGACCGTGCGCGTCCACCTGGCCGACGCGGCCGGCAAGCCCGTCGCGGGCGAGGTCGCGCTGATGGTCGTCAACGAGGCCGTCCTGCAACTGACCGGCTATCGGCCGCCCGACCTCGTGCAGATGGTGTACGCCGAGCAGCCGATTTCGACGCGCTGGGCCGACAGCCGGGCCGACGTCTCGCTGAGCGCGCCGCAGCGGCCGGAAGAGAAGGGCTTCGGCTACGGCGGCGGCCAGTTGGCCGGCTCCGGCGACACGCGGGTGCGCACGAACTTCAAGCCGATCGCCTACTACGACGGAGCGCTCGAGACCGACGCTCGCGGGGACGTTTCCGCCACGTTCTCGTTGCCCGACGACCTGACGACGTGGCGCGTGATGGCGCTGGCCTTAACGCGCGACGCGCGCTTCGGCAACGCGGACACGACGTTCCTCACGACCAAACCGCTCATCGCGAATCCCGTCGCTCCGCAGTTCGCGCGCCCCGGCGATACGATGAACGCCGGCGTCTCGGTGACCAACACCGCAAAGGGCACGGGGACGATCGACATCGCCGGCACGCTGGGCGGCGGACTCGCCTTTGCCGGTGACAAGACGACCAGTCCGACGGCGTCGCTCTCGCAGCCGATCGAGGCCCTGACGAAAGCCTATCGGTTCCCGATGATCGTCACGGGGACGCAAGACGGCACGATGCGGTTTGGGGCGAAACTCGGCGCCGCGTCGGATACCTTCGAGGTCCCGCTGCCGGTTCGCACGACCGACGTTATGGAGAGCGTGGTCACCACCGGGACGACGGCGTCTTCCGCGACCGTTCCGCTGACGGTTGCGGTGGAACTGCCGAACGATGCGGGCGGCCTCGACGCCACCCTCGCGAGCACGCTGCTGCCCGACGTCCTGGAGCCGGTGCGTTCTTCGCTGCAGGACGACGACGCGTACGGGATGTCGGTCGCGAGCCGCATCGGCGT
>Ga0182016_10002517_pt1 | contig 21478 bp, 10 predicted proteins | sample 712S2MmetaG_FD_120491 | JGI IMG/M metagenome (GOLD analysis project Ga0182016, IMG submission 120491) | Permafrost microbial communities from Stordalen Mire, Sweden - 712S2M metaG | ecosystem: Environmental > Terrestrial > Soil > Wetlands > Permafrost | place: Sweden: Stordalen | collected... | reverse complement strand
GGGGGCTCGGCCATAGCTTCGTGTCATGTTGGTCGCAGCCCCGGTTTCATCAATGAATACCAGCTTTTCGACGTCCATCGTCGGCTGCGCTTCATGCCATGCCAGGCGCGCCGCCTGCACGTCCTCGCGCTCTTGTTCGCTGGCGTGCAGCGTTTTTTTTAAAGGTCAGATTCCACTTGTTCAACTGGTGCCAAAGAGCACCGATTTTAACTGAAATTCCCTGCGCGGCCAACCGTTCCCGCAGTTGCTCCAGCGTTAACCCCGGCTCGGCGGCAATCCAGCGGCGCAACGTTGGCTCGGCATCCTCCACCCGGGACCGGCGATGCCCGCCGATCTGAAAACTGCTACGCACTCCACTCTCTTGCTCCCGGTCCCGCACTTGATAGACATAGAAACGGCTGACCTCAAAGCGTTGCGCAACCGCCGACGGCCGCTCTCCCCGAGCCAGCGCTCGAAGCACACGATCCCGCAAATCCTGGGAATACGACTGCATCCGAACCTCCCCTTTTACCGACAGGAGAATTATCGCATAAAATGTAGATACTTAAATTAGAAATTCTCTAGTGAAGTTGCCAGCCTGTAAAGTTCGACAGGCCAATGCAATGGATTTTGCCGGCTTTTACCGCTTCATCGAGAAACGAAAGTGTCTCCTCCACCGGGGTGTGCATGTCGGACGCATGCAACTGATAGAGATCGATTGTCTCAACGGATTGTCGTGTTAACGATTCGTCATCCGCTCGACTTCCGCAGGGTATCGGTCGCCGACAACGGGATGATCCTTCAGGATGCCCTCAAGCTTACCGATCTCATCCGTCGTGAGTTGCAAACCTGCGGCGCCGATGTTTTCGTCGAGACGCGCTAGCTTAGTCGTGCCGGGGATCGGGACGATCCAGGGCTTTTGCGCAAGAACCCACGCGAGAGCAATCTGAGCGGCGGTCGCCTGCTTCCCCGATGCGAACGATTGGATCGCGTCGACTAAAGCGCGATTTGCCTTACGGGCCTCGACTCGGCTTCACGCTGCGTTACATCTTTCGCGGTAGTAGGAAATGGCTGGCCGCGACCAGCTTCCTGGCAGCCGGCCTCATCATCGGATCACTTGGTCAATCTTTCACGCATGCGAATCTGGGCATGTTGTTCTTTCTTGCCGGCGCTCTCATGAACATCGGATTCCCCGCAGTCTCGGTCTTCATTACGAGGAACTACCAGCACACACAAAGGATGGTCACATCACGGTCGAAATGGCGCCTTGCAAACAGATCCTTCACGCCTCCTGAGTTGCTCATCGGCCGCCCGTTTCTCAAAACTCACTCCTCAAAAGCACTCGACCTTGCTCTTCGCACCAGAGCCCGATCCACCGTAGCTTGCACTATTTGGACCAGAACCGGAAATTTCACGCTTGAGCCAGCTCCCTCCGATTTTCCGTTCCTATCAATAGCGAGAAAATCCCCCGATGCTCGCATCGATCTCGCTATCGTGCGTTAAGGAAGTCGAGGAGGAAACACATGATGACCAATTCCAACCACCCCGCCACTCGAAGCCATGGCGATGCGCGCCGGTCCTATGGGACGCCATCTTGCGCGCAAGTTGCAAGCCGAGGAACTGCCGGACGGTTTCTCTTCTTTGTACTTGTGGCATTCTGCGCAATGACCCTCAATGCTCAGAGCTACCGCGATCTATACGACTTTGGTGGCACTCATGACGGATGCTGTCCTCAGCATCCGTCACTGATGGCCGAAGGACGGGACAACAACGTTTATGGAGTTACGGCGACCGGGGGAGTAAACAACAAAGGAATGATTTTTAAAATCCCTCCCGCCGGGGGGCTGAGCCCTCTCTACAGCTTCGATGGGACCCACGGCAGCACGCCAGTCGGCGGACTGACACTTGGTCCAGACGGCAATCTCTACGGAATGGCGGAGGAGGGCGGTGCTAACGGCTTCGGCAACATCTTCAAGATCACACCCTCAGGAGTTCTGACCGTACTCTATGATTTCACAGGAAATGCGGACGGTGGGCTTCCGGTTTCACCGCTCATCGTAGGCGCGGACGGAAATCTCTACGGCACATCTTACCCGGGTGCAGCCTTCATGATGACTCCGCAAGGCGCTTTCCACGTGATCGCAAAGACTCCCACAAGCAGCTTCGGGCAACTGCTCGAGGCGATTGACGGCTCATTCTACGGAGTGACCGAATTCGGCGGCTCGTACTCCGCAGGCTCAATTTACAGGATCACCGGGAGCACATCCACGATCATCCATAGCTTTGACGGGCCCAACGGCTCCTTTCCCATTGGCGGGCTGGTAGAAGGCGCAGACGGAAACTTCTACGGCACAACCACCGCCGGAGGAAGCAGCAACGCCGGAGTTATTTACCGCATTACTCCCGCCGGGGTGTTCACTGTGGTGGTGAACTTCGATGGTGTGCACACCCAAGACGGATACGAAGCCTTCGCAGGGCTGATTGCCGGCGCGGATGGAAACCTCTATGGCGCGACCATCTGGGGTGGGTATTACGGCTACGGCGTAATCTTCTCCATGTCGACGGACGGCGACTATTCAGTCCTCTACAGTTTTGACGTTCCTCATGGCAATGGGGCCTACGCTACTCCTATTCAACACACCAACGGCGAAATTTTCGGAATGACCAAACGGGGAGGCGCGGCTTTGGACGGCGTCGTATACAGTTTCTCGCACGCCGCACCTTTCGTTCTGCTCAGCACCGGCATCGGGCTGGTAGGAAGCACAGTGGGCCTCCTGGGGCAAGGCTTCTCAAGTGCTTCCAGCGTTGAATTCAATGGAATACCGGCCAGTTTCCACGTCATCTCCGACACCTTCATGACGGCCGCGGTTCCGGCGGGAGAAACCGGATTTGTAAGAGTCAACATGAGCAGCGGCGATCTGACCAGCAGCAGCGTGTTCCATGTGACTCCGCAACTAACCCAGGTCTTCCCACAAAACGGAGTGGCCGGTGACAAAGTCACCCTCACAGGGAGCGGGCTCATTCAGACGGAGACCATCACCGTTGGCGGGCAAAAAGTGACGTCATTCACTGTCAACTCCGATTCGGAAGTGACCATTCAAATCCCTGCCGCCGCAAAGACCGGGCAGATTGCGTTGACCACGCCAGGTGGAAACGCCCTCAGCAGCGGAGTGTTCACTGTCAATGAGGCCGCTGTGCTGACGAGCCCCGCGCCGGGCAGCACTCTGAACGGTTCCAACGCCGCTTTCACATGGTCGGGCGGAACTGGCGTCTCTGAGTACGAACTCTGGGTGGGTTCTACCGGAGCCGGTTCAAGTAACTTATTTTATCCAGGTTTATCGACCGGGACTACGGAGACAGTCACAGGTCTGCCGGCAAATGCAGAGACGTTGTACGTTCGGCTCTACTCGAAAATCAACGGATCCTGGCAATATCACGACTACACCTACAAGGCGACCGGAACGCCCGCTGTCCTCACATCTCCCGCTCACGGCAGTACGCTGACAAGTTCCAGCGTGGCGTTCTCCTGGTCGGCCGGGTTCGGTGTCACAGAGTACGAACTCTGGGTGGGTTCGGCCGGAGCTGGGTCGAGTAACTTGAATTACCCGGGTGTAACTACAGGAACCACTGAGACAGTAACTGGCCTGCCGGCAAACGGAGCCACGCTCTACGTTCGGCTCTATTCGAAGATTGCAGGAGCCTGGCAATACCACGACTACACTTACTTCGCATCCAGAGGTACTCCCGCGGTGCTTACGACTCCCACGCCGGGCGCCACTTTGACAAGTTCCAGCGTGGCTTTCTCGTGGTCCGCTGGAATCGGTGTCACGGAGTATGAGCTTTGGTTGGGCTCCGTCGGGGCCGGATCGAGCAACCTCAATTACCCGGGATTAGCGACCAGCACTACTGAGACAGTGTCTGGCCTTCCGACCAATGGAGCAACGCTATACGTAAGGCTCTACTCGAAGGTCGGTGGAGCTTGGCAATATCACGACTACACGTACACGGCGCAGTAGCGGGTGACCATGAGCTTTGGGCATGATATGAAGGACCAAGGAGCTGCGCGGTTTGCTCCGCCCTTGGGTCCGCCGATGATCGTTCCTGCTGTGACCGGAGTGCCGGTGTTGTTGATGCGGGAGTTGGTCTGGTCGCGATGTATTCGACGGGGAGAATGCCGGAAAAATCGCCTCAGTGTGCGGAGGAGAGTGCGGTTTCGGCCCGCTTCAGGTTCCTGGCCACGACTGCCGGATCGCCGACCTGGAAGAAGTTGGGCGCCGTGTGATTCGGATGATCAATGCGATGCCAAGTGTTTTGACTTAGCAGGTACCATGACCGCGCTTCGGTCCAGGACGACTTTCTCTGCTTTAGATTGAGCCCAGGATGCCTAGCGGTCTTCATGCTGAGATCGCCGAGACCGGAATACGCATCAGCTGCGGCGTACTTTGCATCCAGATCTGCCGGCGTTGAGGAGATCAATGGTTCAACGATCGTAAGTGCCTGGTGAAAGTAATTCGCTGCGTCCTGATCGTGCCCTGCTTTAGCGGATGCCTCTGCCAGCTTGACGTCGGCCGCGGCAATATTCGCGTGGGGTGTATTGCCCGCTTTGTATAAAGCTTCGTAAATTGATCGGCCATGCTCGAGCGTTGTTATCGCGGCGCTGGGTTGATTTGCAACGGTCAATATTGTGCCGCGGACACTGAGAATTGCGGCAAAGACATATTGCTGGAATGCGTTCTGTGGGCCGGTTGAGGCGAGTAACTGGATGATCTCCACACCTCGACTCGAGTAGTCCAATGCGGTTGCAATTTGGCCCGCTCGAGCGCACGAAGAAGCAGTGTTTGTATATGCGATCGCAAATCCCTGGCGGAACAACACGTTCTTTGGATCTGCTCGCACCAGGTTCTGATAAATTGCAAGGTCTTTCATGTTGTTCTCAACCGCGTTCGGATAGTCACCGACATCGTCGTAGACGCTTCCGATCGAGCCATAATCAATCGCGACACTGCGTTGATACCGGATATCCGTTGAAAGTTGAGTCAGCCTGCGATCGATCTCCAACGATTTCTTGTAGTTTTTGAGAGCTTCAGGTGGATCGGTCGCCTCAAGCTTATTCCCCACGCCATTCAGATCCGTGGAGTATCCGTGAAGGGTGGGAACGTCATCCGGTTGGAGCTTCAATTCAATCTCATCCACATCCAGCGCACGGCGATAGTCATCGAGTACTTTCTGATTCGCCGCAATGTCTCCCGGATACCCGATTCTTCCCGAGGTCTGGAGATCGAAATTCAATTCGCCAAGAATCTTCAAGTTATTGGGCCGCTCTCTGTTGATTGCATCCGAGATTGCAATTGCCCGTTCGATCGGGTCGCGTGCGGCATGGGGGTCGCCGTTGGCCCATAACTGGTGCGCCACAAGCCGATAATCTTGCGCCAACGCCAGGCGATCGCTCCAGTCTTTAGAGGAAGCACTTATCTGCATGCGAAGCTCAAGTGCCTTCTTATAACTAACGAGCGTCCCCTCGAAATCGCCGAGGTTATTCTCGAGATAGTCGCCTTGTACCGATCCAACTTTCTCGTAAGCCGTGGCCAGCTCTCGCTGAAGCTCCACATCCCCGGCGGAATCATGAGCAAGGACGTTCAGGTATTTGAGAGCCCTGTCGACGATGATTTTTCTCGCTGGCGTCGAACCTGGCAAATCTCTTACCGAGTCATGAACATCGAAGATGAGGGAATTGGCCAGGGCGCGAACATCGTCGAAGCGCCGCTTTGCTATTTGCGCCTCCCTCAGAGTGACGATGATTCCCGCGATGAGAATGAGTGCGACTGCGGCGGTTGCGGCCACACCGGCCTTGTGTCGCACGACAAACTTGATTGCGCGATACCAGACGGTATCTTTGCGCGCTGTGACTGGGATATTTTCAAGGTGCCGGCGAATGTCCTCCTGAAAATCATTTACCGATGCATAGCGCCGAGCCGGTTCCTTGCGCAGGGCCATGAGTACGATGTTGTCAAGGTCACCCCTCAGCTGTCTGCTCAGCTTGTCACTAGAGATATCCAGGAATGCCTGCGAATCAGGTGGTCGTTCATTACGAAGAACCGCGAGGCTTGGTTTTTGTATCTCTTTCTCGCAGACGATTCGGGGAAGATCGTGGATGGAGACATTCTCCATTTCGTATGGCCCCAGCCCGGTGAGCAACTCATACAACACTACCCCGAGTGAATACACATCGGTGGCGGTGGTCATTGCTTCGCCTTTGATCTGTTCGGGGCTGGCGTAGCGGGGAGTCAGCGCGCGAAAACGAGTGACTGTGAGGTCGGGGAGAGAATCAACAGAATCGGGCTCAAGAATCTTCGCGACACCAAAATCCAGCAGTTTCGGTATCCCGTCCGTTGTCACCAGGATGTTTGGCGGTTTGATATCGCGGTGAATCACGAGGTGCTGATGCGCGTAGTGTACCGCGGCGCAGACTTGAAGAAAGAGTTGTAGGCGTTTGCGAAGAGGGAGATTGTTAGCCGTGCAGTATCCAGTGATCGGCTGACCTTCGATCAACTCCATCACCAGGTAAGGGATTCCCTCCTCCGTGGCGCCGCCATCCAGAAGTTTGGCAAGATTCGGATGATCGAGGCCTGCCAAAATCTGTCGTTCATACTTGAATCGCGCGAAGACTGAACTGCCGAACTGCCCGGCACGAACAAACTTGATAGCGACTTCTTTTCGATATTGATCGTCGGCGCGGAATGCTCGATACACCTCTCCCATGCCTCCTGCACCGATTTGTTCGACAACCCTGTAGGTCCCGACCCGGCGTCCAACCCAGGATGGTTCGCTGGCCGGCAGCACGCGCGCTGCCGCGGCGAGATCGTCCTCTCCGAGAAAATCCTCTCTGAGCCGCTCTCCGGACGTCAGCAAAGGTTCAATATCGGTTCTCAAAGACGCGTCTTCGGCATAACAATGGTTGAGAAAAGGCGCCCGCTCTTGCGGGTCAAGCTCCAGCACGGCCGCCAACACTTCCTTTACCTGCTGCCACCGTTCCGGCGTCATGCTCCGATGCCGCTTTCCATGGCGTGATGTAGCCAAACGCGCGCAGTAGCCCACTCCCGCTTCGCGGTCGCAGGCGAGATGTTGACGACCTTCGCGGCTTCTTCGATCGACAGCCCTCCGAAAAAACGCAGCTCTACGAGTTGGGATTGACGTGGATCGAGGTTGGCGAGCCGCTTCATTGCGGCATCCAGGTCAATCAAGTCAAGATTGATCGTTCCACCCGACCCTGCATCGTTGTCATCCAGCAGCACGGTGACACCGCCCGCTCCGCGCTTTACTGCGTTGTGCGCGCGCACATGGTCGACGAGGATTTGCCTCATCATTTTCGCCGCCAATGCGAAGAAATGGGCTCGGTCCTGCCAGTTGGCTGACTTCTGGTTCACCAGGCGCAAATATGCTTCGTGGACAAGGGCGGTCGCTTGCAACGTCAGCTCACTACGCTGACCGGCGAGCTTCCTCTGTGCAACCCGCCGCAGTTCGTCATAAACGAGAGGAATCAACGCGTCTCTAGCCGCGAGGTCGCCTTGATTCCAGCGGCCAAGTAATTCGGTGACGTCATCCCGATCGTCCTTTGGGCTCACATCATCCCCCGAAGCAATTTGCGGCAGTGCGCGTTATGGCCAAAGAGTACCCGTGAGATGGAATGAAGTCAACGGAATAGATGGACGCCGAAAGGTGCCGATTGGCACGGCTGAAAAACCGTGAAATGGCCTGCGATAAGTATTCGTGAGCTAGTTTCAGCTGTTTCTCCGTTCTTGGAGATAGCACCACAAAATCCTTCGCCTCGGGACACGGCCCAGGGAATCTCGCTTCGGAGAAATCAACAATGATCAAATGCACCAGCTTTATCCTCGCCCTCTGCCTCGGCCTCACGACAGCTGCTTCAGCTTGCGTACAGCAGCCCAGTGCCGATAACAACGCTGCCATTCCCCACCTGATCCGCTTTGGCGGAGTGTTGAAGTATATTGACGGAAAACCGGCCCAGGGTACCGTTCGAGTTACCTTCGCCTTCTATAAGGAAGAGCAAGGCGGCGAGCCTCTCTGGACAGAGACTCAGGGAGTGACATTCGACGCTTCCGGACACTACTCGGTAATGTTGGGCGCGACGATGAGCGAAGGGTTGCCACAGGCACTGTTTCAAGCCGGCGACGCGTGGTGGATCGAGACGCGCGTCACCGGCGCGGAAGACGACCAGGGTGCCCGGACATTCGCCAGCGCATCTTCCCAGCGCAGCCTGCTGGCAGCAGTACCCTATGCACTAAAGTCAGCCGATGCAGAGTCGCTGGCCGGACACTCGGCGTCGGATTTTGTAACCCAGGAACAACTGGCTCGACTGGCTCAGTCAACAACTCCGGCTTCACAGGCCCCGAAAACGGCTTCAGTTGCGATGCCTCTCGCTGGAGGCACGATAGCCGGCTCAGGTACAGCAGGCACAATTCCGCTTTGGACTGGATCGACCACACAGGGCAATTCAGAGATCACCCAGGCTGGCTCGAACATAGGTATCAACACCTCCACGCCGGCCACCACGCTCGATGTCAATGGAACCGCAACCGTTCGTGGAGCGCTTTCCGTCGCTCCGATTGCATCGGCAACCGCTGCCGCCGGGCAGAACTCCCAGCACCTTAACCTCACTGCCAGTGCCTGGTCGACAGCCACAAATTCTGCTTCCCCGCAGACCTTTGATTGGGTCACCGCCACTCTTGGCAATAACACTCCCACCCCCAGCGGCGCACTCTACCTTCAATTTCAGAGTGGAACGGCCGTTCGTACAAACCTCTTTAACATCAGCAGTAACGGTGTAATCAACTTCTCGCCAGCGCAGACGTTTCCGGGAACCATCAAGAGCGTCACCGGAACAAGCCCGCTCAAAGCGGCCACGAATTCTGGGGCTGCTACTTTAAGTCTGGACACAACTGCCCTGGAAACCACGCTCAACGGCACCTACGCGCAACTGGGCGCGAATAATCTTTTTACCGGCGTTCAGCTTTTCGGAAACTCTGTCGGTATTGGAGTCCAGTATCCGTTCTATCCATTGCATGTGGATGGAACCATCCGCAGCGAAGAGGGGGGACTCTCCCTTGGAGGGTACGCGCCACTGTTGGTTGACTCTTTTGGAACCTCCGGTGGCCGGCTAGCTGTTCTATACAATGGGAACGTAGGCATCGATAATCCAAACCCGCAGTCGGCCCTGGATGTAGGCGGGAACATCAATGCGTCTGGTTCCCTCACGGCCAGCGGGGCAACCTTGTTCGGTAGCTCCAATGTGTTCGGCAACGCCAGCGTAAGCGGCAGCCTGTCCATTGGAGGGGATCAGGCGATGAGTGCCGCACCGCACATGTATCTTACCGGGTACGTTGCCGGCCCTCTGGGAGCCGATACCGAGGTAAATCCAATCGTCATGATCCCGAGTAAGAATATTGTGATCACGCGGATGACCTCGAACGGAATTAATACATGTCCTAATTCCGGTGCGCTCACCTTTTCCCTCTACGCTGGAGTCAATAACATTTATCAACTCCTGTACCAGATAAGTCTCCCCGGTTTCAATATTCAGGAAGTTATTAATGTCGCGGACTCAGGCCCATTGTCCATCGGGGTAACGGCCGGCACCCCGGTGTTTGGCTTCATTGACACCCCGAATTGTGGTTCGTTCGGTACCGCGCCAGGCAACATTCCAGTCAGCATCGAATACGTGATGCAGTAGAAAGATCAACGAGGAGTTCTAGATACTCTAAAGCCGAAGCACAGAGACCAGGGCCACTTGCGCAGCGCTTGAGCTACTGGGAGAACAAAGGGTAGAGCGGAAGTGGCCCTCGGAGATCTGAAACGAAGCGAACGAAGGAGTCGATCCTTTCAATTGGAATTGCAACGAATCGCTCACTGTTGTGACCTCCCTCATGTAGGCTGAACCCGTGTGGGCCGTTAAGCAAGTGCCGATAGGTAAGGCATTCTTTGAGAAATGGGGAGCTCTTTGAAATTCAGGAGAGTCTGGCTCTTCGTCCGATCCGTGGCGACGCGGCCAGGGCTCCAGGCCCAAAAACCGGCGCGAGGTGTATTGAGTGCGGGCATACCGTTGTAACGAGTGGGGGGATTGATTGTAATCCGCACTCTACGCAAACACCCAATGAAGCGAACACAATGAACTTGACTGAAGAAGCGGGATCTTGAGGCCCTAAGACCGGCAAACCGGAAGTTGTGATCTCTATTGGCGAAACCAACCACTCATCCACGTCTGATTCCGTGCAATTGTCGGGATTACTCCCCTTAAACGGCGCAGGGTCCAGGGTTGAGGTCGCGCCTGGTAAATCATTCAGTAAACAATCGGTCATCCCCCGAATTGGGGGCAACTTTGGGGGCAACTCTTGAAGAGCGTCCTCTAGTGATGGTGGACCACTTTGCGAATTATGCCCATATTTCGCGAATCTAACACTTACCGCAGTAATCTGAGACGCCAATTCAGTAGCGTCTCTGGCCACCACATTTTAATTGACAACTTACGCAATCCAGACGGGGCGAGCGCTGAGTCAACTCAGTCATTCCACGGTAGCACTAAACAATTTACATGTGGCCAAAATAAATGGTTTGGCCGCAAAGGGGCTGGCTTGGCTCGTTTGAGCACGCCAAACTGCATACTCCACAACTTATGCGGCATCTATAGAAAGCCTCCCAATGCACGTACATTATCCGTACCTTGCGATCAAAGAGTGCATCGGTCATCGGTCGAAAGAAGCTTGGCTTGGATGGGATGGTCGAGAAGGCTGAGCAAAGACCTCGAACTCAAACTATCCTCCTACCGCTTTCTATCTCCATTTCACATTTGGTGTAGTTATTGCGCCGTGGATGCGGAGTGCTGCTGCCCTTTGCCTCTTGCGCGATAGCTCCAGAGGTTTCATGAATCCGTTTAGCGGTTCCGGGGCGCATTGAATGGCGATTCGGAGGGAACGCTATCGAAGAGTCGAGCCAGCGCTCACCGATGAAATCGAGCCGCTCAACGCCTCATGGTGGCCACCTGTCGCGTTTTGGTTCCGGCTCGCTCGAATCCACCTAGAATTCCCATGAAGTTAAGCTCGGACGAACCTTATGATGCTCGTCGGCTGGAGAGCGCATGAATAGGATTCGCAGGGATGCAGAGCGGTAACAGGCAGCCGCGATCTGGGATCCGCGACTTGGGATCTGGGATCGACGGCGGCCCGCTCTTTTGCAGTAATTCCCCAGGTTGATTCCTGAGCGGCACGAGCAGGCTGAGGCGCTGGCAAGCGGTTTCGGCCCCGCGCCGACGGGGACAGCTATCCCGCCCGAGCAAAAAGCGATGGAAAGTGGAGAGCGACCATGGATGTTCCGGGCGGGTGCAGTGGTGTCGGCAGGAGCGATCCCGATCACGTCGATGGACTTGCGTACACTGCCGATCGATTGATCGGGGGCGGTTGGAGCAGCCTGCAAGCGCGGTTCCGCGGTCCGAGAGGCCGCATAGCGGCAGTCCTGCTGGCAAGCGCCGCGGTATTGTTTTTTCTGACGATTGAGGAGATGCCGCGAGAAGTGAGAGCGGCGTCGGATGTGCAAACTCATTTGCGCAGGGCCGCAGAGGCAAAGACCAGTGAGCAACTGGGCGGGATTACGGTGGATTACCCGAAACAGGGATCGATTTTCCCCCCGGAGATGGTCGCGCCGACGTTTCTTTGGCGAGACAGTTCGTTGGCGGCCAAGAGCTGGCGGATTGAGGCTCGATTTGCCGACGGCCGCGGACCGATTGCAGAGACCTCGCCCGGAGAAGGGATGAAGATTGGCGAGATCGACCAGCGTTGTGTGACCAACATGAACAAACTGCCCGCACTGACGGCGGAAGAGGCTGCGGCGCACACCTGGAAGCCGGAAGCGGCGGTGTGGGAGAGCATAAAGAAGCGGTCGGGGCGACGGCCGGCAACATTGGTCTTTTCCGGTTTGGACGCACAAGGGCGCGCAGTCAGCGAAGGAAGGGTTGAAATCCAGACATCCGCAGATCCTGTGGGAGCTCCGATTTTCTATCGCGACGTTCCGTTGAGTCCTTCAGTTGGCGCGAAGTTTGTCGTTCAGCCTATAGAGCCTTCAATGATGTACTTGATCAATTGGCGGGTTCGCGACATAAGCAAAACGGAGAGCCGTGTGGTGATGCACGATCTTCCGACGTGCGCGAACTGCCACTCGTTTTCAGGCGACGGCAAGACGATGGGACTCGACGTGGACGGTCCGGCGAACGACAAGGGGCTCTACGCCGTTGTGAAGGTGGCAAAGCAGATGTCGATCCGTAGCGCGGACACGATTGCATGGAACGCGGACCTGAGCGTGGGAAGGTCGCGCGTAGGGTTCATGTCGCAGGTGTCGCCCGATGGGACGAAGGTGCTGACGACGGTGGCCGGTGAAGGCCGGGCGAATGGCGACAACTACTACATAGCGAATTACAAGGATTACCGTTTTTTGCAGGTATTCTTTCCGACTCGGGGGATCCTGGCGTGGTTTGACCGGAAGACGGGTGTCCGGCATCCGCTTCCCGGCGCGTCGGACCCGAAGTACGTGCAGACGGACGGGGTGTGGAGTCCAGACGGCAAGTACGTGGTGTTTGCGCGGGCCGATGCAAAGGATCCGCATCCAGCAGGCCAGATCCCATCGCAAGAGGCCAACGATTCGAACGAGGTACAGATTCAATACAGTCTCTACCGCGTTCCATTCAACGACGGAAAGGGGGGCGTTGCGGAAGCGATCGAGGGGGCCTCAAACAACGGAATGAGCAACAACTTCCCGAAGATATCGCCGGACGGCCGGTGGATCGTGTTTGTGAAATGCCGCAATGGGCAGCTGATGCGTCCCGACAGCGAGCTCTACATCGTACCGGCGAGCGGAGGGGTAGCGAGGCGGATGCGAGCCAACACGTCTTTGATGAACTCGTGGCACAGTTTCTCGCCGAATGGGAGGTGGCTTGTGTTCTCGTCGAAGAGCCGCTCACCCTATACCCAGATGTATCTGACGCACATCGACGAGAATGGCGAGTCGAGCCCGCCGATCCTCATTGAGAATTCGACGGCCGCGAACCGCGCAGTGAACATACCGGAGTTTGTGAACATCGCGCCGGACGGGATCGACCGAATCGAAACGCCGGCGGTGGATCTCTACAGAGTGATCGACGAGGCTTACAAACTGAAGGACAGCGGCGACGGAGCCGGCGCACTGGCCAAGTGGAGGGAGGCGCTGAGCCTGGACGGAGAAGACGCGCGGGCAAACAACGGCATGGGCTACGCGCTGCTTCAGGCTGGCGATACAAAGGAATCGATTCAATACTTCAAGAAGGCGACGGAGCTGCGCGAGGGATTTATCGAAGCGCAATACGGACTTGGCGCGGCACTGTTCGAAGATCGTCAACTGGAGGAAGCGATTCAAGTTTGGGAGTCGTTGCTGCGGCAAGACGGGAACAATGAGAGCGCGCACGAGGGCCTTGGTTACGCCTACTACATGAGTGGGAACTACAGCGCGTCGCTGAAGCATTTGCGGCTTGCGCTCGATATGCAGCCGGACCGGATACCGGTGTTGACGCTGGCTGCAAGTCTGCTTGCCACCTGCCCGGAAGACATTTTGCGCAATGGTACCGAGGCGATCGTGTTGGCGGACCGCGCGAACCAATTGAGCAAGGAGCAGAACATCTCAGTGCTGGATACGCTTTCGGCCGGGTATGCCGAGTGCAAAAGGTTCGAGCAGGCGATCGAGACCGAAGAACGAGCGCTGACGCTGGCCGCCGGGTCAGCGGACACTGGCGTGCGCAGCCGGCTGGAGCGGCATTTACAGAGCTATCGGTCAGGAGTTCCGCTTCGTGATTCCGCCGAAGAGAGCACTCTGTGACGGAGAGGGTGCTCGTCAATGCGTATGGGCATCATGCGAGGTGGGAGTCGCCGGCCGGGATTTCCGAATCCGGCGCCTGGCGCGAGACGGACTTTGCCAGGTGTAATTCACGGCCTAGCAGGCGGTCCAGCTCCGCTCGATAGCGCCGGCTCATGATAAGCTCCTTACCGCCTCGCAGGACGACGCTGCAATCGCTCCCCGAGAGATTTGTAACCTCCGCAATCTCATTCACATTCACGATTGTTGAACGATGAATGCGGACAAACGCGGACGCACTGAGGCGCTTTTGCAGGTTGGTCATGGTTTCGCGAATGAAGTGGGAACCGCGATTGAGATGAAGGCGGACATAGTCTTTTTCCGCCTCAATCCATTGCAGCTCCGAGGTGCGGACGAAGACGAGCTTGCCGGCAGCCCTGACGACGAGCAGATCGGATGAAGACGCCGGTGTGGTGGAGGATGAGCCGGTTGCAGGAAGGAACTCACAGCCCGGGTTACGACTGAAGTGCTGTTTGGCCCGCGCCAGAACACTGGCGAATCGCGCGCGCGTGAAGGGCTTAAGCAAGTAATCGAATGCACATGCCTCGAAAGCGGAGACAGCATAATCCCGATGCGCGGTAACGAAGATTGTGACGGGAAGCCATGGGAGCGAACTGAGAACCTCGAGCCCGTTCCCATTGGGCATTTCAATGTCGAGAAACAGCAGCGCCGGCTCATGTTGCCGAATCGCAGCGATGGCCCCGGCACCGTCGCCACACTCCGCCACGATTCGGATATCGGGATCTTCTTCCAGCATCGATCTGAGGCGCGAACGAGCCGGAGGTTCATCGTCGACGATCAGCGTGGGTATCGGCAGGGTGCACTTCCTTGGTGCGCATTAGTTACGATGATATTCCGGTCAGCTCGGTCATCGCACCGACAAGTGGGAAGACCGCTTCCACGGTGAATCCGGCAGCGGAATCATCGATGTTTAAACGAGCGCTTTTTCCATAGAGCCGGCGCAAACGGGCGCGTGTGTTGCTGAGGCCTATGCCGTGCGGCTGAGCAGCCTGGCCACCGGAGCCTGGCCCATTATCCATAACCTTGATGCGCATCATTCCGCCGCACTCCTCAGCCTGAATGGAGAGCAGTCCGCCGGCGGAACGTTTGGCAATCCCATGGCGGAAAGAGTTCTCGACGAGCGGCTGGAGGATCAGGTGGGGCACGTACGCATCCGTGATTTCGGGATCGATGGACATGTCAACCTTGAAGCTGGCGCCAAACCTGGCCTGCTGAATGTCGAGGTACAACTGGAGAGCGTGCAGCTCATCGCGGAAGGGGACGCACTGCACGTCGCCACAATCGAGGCTGAGGCGCAGCAGGCTGCTGAGATTGCCGACCATGTCGTCAGCGGAACGGGTATTCGTGTGCATGAGCGCGGAGATGGTATTGAGGGTGTTGAAGAGGAAATGCGGTCTCAACTGCTGTTTAAGCGTTTGCAGCTGGGCCAGGACCAACTCCCTTTCAAGCTCGGCGGCGCGAACACGCGCATCCCGCATCTCGTAGTAGTACTGGACACCGTAGGCGATTCCCACCACGGTCCAGTAGAGCCAGAAACGCCACTCAAGCATCACCATGAAGCTTCTCTCGAACCGGGCCAGGAACCAAGGTTCGCGCGCCAGGTCGGGTCGAATCCAGGCGGGGGAAAGCATCCACCCGACGGAGTCAAGGGCCGTAATGAAGAGCGCCGCGACGATGTGCGCCGCTGTCCAGATGACTCGGGAAGGAGCGAACTTGCCAATGTACTTGGTGAAATAGAGGATGGGAAGCGTGAGCAGAGCCAGGATGCTGAAATTAGTCACGGGAAAACCGGCGACGATGCCTAGAGAATGGGGTCTCCCCTGGATTTCGGCTCCGATATAGGAGTTGAGCGTTTCGAAAGCACAGAAGAATCCCCAGACGCCCATGACTATGGTCGCTTGGCGGCCAATCTTCCAGTTGGAGCTATGCAGCAGCAGAGTCGTCCCGATTTCGTCGCTCAGCGACGGCGCGCCGTCGTCCGCGCTCCAGTTTAAGCGCTTGGAGTCAATCTGCGGAACTTGATTTTTTAACTCATCGTTGCTGAACATCCCTGGCAATCGGGCACCCACCTTGTTAGTCAGAGAGACGAGGGAATCGCGAGTTAAGTTATTGAATATCGAACGAGCTGTGTCGAGGATGCGACGAGAGGAGCGAAAAGTGCGACAAACGGATCAAACGGCTGGACAAGAGGGCATAAATGGCGGCGGACAGCCGGGCAAAGCGGGAGAAGTCAGCGGGAGGTCGGCGCTGGAACACCAGCGCGGGTGCGCCGCGTAAACGAGTTGGTTCGCCCTCTTGGGTAGGGAGGATGCGTGGAGGTTCACCGGCGGCGAAACAAGGACGACCATCTGGGCCGTGCTGCCTATCTTGGTAATCAGGCTGGGTTGGGCGGAACGAATCTGAACTCTCTTGAAGGCCAGGGCCCGACAACATGCTTCCGCTTGAAAGTGGACGAAGCAAACAGTCCGCAACGCGCATGGATTTGCGCGTCGAGGACCACTCGCTTCGTACCGATCTGCTCTCTTACGGTTGATATCTCCACGCGTCGTTGAGATTTCCCCGGACTCCGTTCGTGTCGAAGCTCAGTCCGCCAAAGAACCAGAGGTTGCCCGACGCATCCACCCAGGGCGCTCCGCCCAAGCGCCCGCCAGGCGTGTTCCCCGGTGCGGGCGTGCCCAATATTCCGTAGACGCCGGGTTGGCCATTTTCCAGAATAAGGTTGGTACTGGGAGGAACTGTGTCGCTGCCCCCCATCCACGTCCACTCGCCTGTTTTCGGTGAAAACTTCCACAGGTCATTGAGAAGTCCGGTTGTGCCAGTCCAATCGAATCCCTGGCCGCCGAGGAGCCAGAGATTGCCGGAGGCATCAATCCAGTTCACAGGGCTGAATCGTCCTCCGGGAACGTTTGCGGAATTTGTCGTACCCAGTATCCCGTACACGCCGGGTTGGCCGGAATAGGAGCCGGGAATGGTGTTGCTTCCCGACATCCACGTCCATGCGCCCGATTTTGGATCGAACATCCAAAGATCGTTCAGGTATCCATTCGTTCCGGTGGAGTCTGCGCCCAGGCCGCCGAAGAGCCATACGTGTCCTGACGCATCGGTCGAAGTGACGCCCGAAGAACGCCCGCCGGGGAAGTTTGTGGAAGCAGCAGTTCCCAGCGTTCCATATACTCCTGGGTAAGAGCTTTGGCTGCCGCAGCCGAACGGGCCGCAGCTGGAATTGGGAGGCAGTGTGCTGTTACCACCCACCCATGTCCAATTTCCCGCGCTTCCATTCGCGCCTGGAGTGTACTCCCACAGGTCGTTCAAATATCCATTTGCCGCAGCCGAGTCGAAGCCGTTTCCTCCAAACATCCACAAATTCCCGGACCCATCGGTCCAGGCGAATGCGCCGTACCGTCCTCCAGGGATGTTTGTGGAGGCTGGCGTCCCGAGCATGCCATACACTCCAGGTTGCCCGAAGAAAACGCTGAATGGTGTTGGCGGAGGCACCGTGCTGCTGCCCGCCATCCAGGTCCATTCGCCAGTCTGAACATCGAACTTCCACAGGTCGTTTAAATATCCGTACCAGCCGTTTGAATCAAGTCCGATCCCGCCGAAGATCCACAGATTGCCGGATGAATCCTTCCAGCTCACCATCTGCTCCCTTCCACCGGGAATGTTGGTGGGAGATGCCACCCCGAGCGTGCCGTAAACTCCCGGTTCGCCATTCGGGAACTCGGGAGAGATCGAGAGCGGATTGGTGGAGCTGCCGCTTATCCATGTCCACTCGCCATTGGAGCCGAGCGTTGGGTCGAACTTCCACAGGTCGTTGAGTTGTCCACTCAGTCCCGCCGAGTCGAGGCCAAAGCCGCCGAAGAGCCAGACACCGCCCGAGCCATCGCTCCATGTGACCGACTGCTCACGTCCACCGGGAATGTTCGCTGGGTCTGGGGTTCCGAGTGTGCCGTAGACACCGGACTGGCCATCGTTAAAGCCGACGACACTGCTGCCCCCCATCCACGTCCAGTCGCCGACGCAGACGACACCCACATTCGTGACATCCGCGGCAGCCGTGCCGCTGCCATTGGCTACTGTGCAGTTCTGGCTGGTGGGCTGGGTGAACACAGTGACACTGTATGCCCCGCCGCTCAAAACCGGAGCAGCGAAGGTGAAGCTGGCGGCGTTTGCGCTCACCGTCAGGTTACTGCTTCCGTTATCCTGCAGGACCAGTCCCGCGGCGGTCAGGCCCGTAACTGTGCCGTTGATGGTGTAAGCCTGGATGCAGGCGACATTCACGTTGGTGACATCGGCGCTGGCCGTGCCGCTGCCGTTGGTCACAGTGCAGCTCTCGCCGAGGGGCTGCGTGAGCACCGTAACGCTATATGCGCCACCGCTGGCGACCGGCGTGGCGAAGGTATAGCTGGCGGCGCTTGGGTCTACGGCGAGGTTGTCGCCGCCATTGTCCTGCAGCACCAGTCCGGATTCAGTGAGCCCGGTGATTGCGCCCCCGATGGTGAACATCTGCACGCACGCGACAGCCACATTGGTGATGTTGGCGGTGGCCGTGCCGCTGCCTTTGGTCACAGTACAGCTTTCACCGGCGGGTTGCGTAAGGATCGTCACGCTATAGACGCCGTCGCTCGCAACCGGGGTCTTGAAAGTGAATGTAGTGGCGCTTGCGCTGACCGTGAGGTTGTCGCCGCCATTATTCTGCAACACCAGCCCTGTGCCAGCGAGCCCCGTAACCGCGCCACCGACGGTGTAAGTGGGAGGCGCGGTTGAAGTCGAATTGCCGTTTCCGCCGCAACCGCTCACCGTGATCGACGCCACCGCCAACAGCATGGAGATTCCGAATCTTATCCTGCTTCTCATCTCGTTTGGACCTTTCACAATGAACTGGGTTCCCGATGGTTGCAACAGAAGGTAATGGGCGAGTTCAGCACTTCGCACTCCTGCTTCAGGCAGCACTCGCTGGCTTACTGCACCGTCACCTTAATCTGTGCCGTGGTGGTGATGGTTCCGCTTGCAGCGGTAACCGTAACTGTGTAGTCGCCTGCCGGGGTGCCCGTCGAGCCACCTGTCCCGGTTCCGCTACTGGAGTTTCCGCCGCCGCAGCCGATGACGGCCAGGGTGCATGCCGCCAGAACGACCATTCCCAAAGCAGCCCAGGCCCGCCGCCTCGGAACCATAAACAGCAGCAGGCAACCCAGCGCGATCCCACCCATCCGCTCCCCGAAGAGTCTCCCTGATCCCGCAGAAAGCGCGGTCGTGGCGGCGGTGGTGTTGACCGTCATAGTCGCATTCACCGGCGAGGATCCAGCGACCGAGGCGGTGGCCGGCACCACGCAGGTGGGGGCATTGGAAGCCGTCCCTCCGGATACCGCGCAGCTCAGTTGGACTGTGCCGGTAAATCCCCCTGCCGGGTTGATAGTTAATGTATCGGCCGCCGATTGGCCGGCGATGGCAATGGAAAGCGCGCTCGTCCCTGCCGATAGCCCGAAGGTGGGCGACGCGGGCAGTTGCTGGATGGTAAACGGAACGGGCAGCGTCTGTTGAATGCCCTGGGACACGGCTGTCACAGCCACGCTGTAGGCGCCCGGCGGCGTGGTGCTATCGCTGGTCAATTGGAGCGTTGCCGTCGACGCGCTCGCGCCGAACACAATGCTGCTGGGGACGGCGCAGGCAGGCGCGGTTCCGGAGGTAGGCATCGGCGAAATCGCGCAGCTAAGCACAGCCGTTCCGGTAAAGCCCAGCGTTGGAGACAGGGTAAGAACGTCCGTCGCCCCCTGTCCGGGCGCTGCGATCGAGAGTGAGCTGTTGGCCGCCGCAATCGTGAAGTTGGGACCCGCCGTCACCTGCAGCGGTATCTGCACTGTCTGGCTCTGCTGACCGCTCGTTCCGGTGATTGTCATGGTGTAAGCGCCTGCCGGTGTGTCGGCATAGGTGGCGACCGAAACGGCCGAAGTTGCGCCGAAGCTTCCATACACAGTAGCGGCAGCGGTTTGGCAGGTCGGCGTATGTCCTGTGGTGGCGGCGCTTACCGTGCAGGCCATGTTTACCACGCCCGTGAAACCATTCGACGGCGTTATCGTGACAGTGGTCGAAGCCTGCTGCGATGCCTCTACGGTTACCGGCTGGGCCGGTCCGCTGAGGGTATAGCTACCCTCCACGCCGATGAGCGTCACGCTGCTGCTGCCGTTGGAAGCCAGATAGTTCGCGTCACCCCCATAGCTGACGCTGATCGAGTTCGAGCCCGGCGCCAGATCCGAAGCCGGAATCGAAAAGAGAAACTCAACCGCATCCGCCCCATTCGACTGGCCTTCGGCAATTCCGGATGGAGAATAGGTATGACCATTCACGGCCGCTGCAATCGTCCCAGTGGGATAAAGCGCGATGCTGTCGGTCTTTAGAAGCGCCGTCAACGACACCTGCCCAACTGGAGTTACTGCAGCTGCGCTGGAGCTCAGCGAGAAAGAAGTAGCGCCCTTGGTGACGGTCAGCGTCTGGGTCGAACTGGTGCTCGGCGCAAAGCTGGCATCTCCCGCGTAGCTCGCTTGATACGCATAGGCTCCTGGAGCGAACGAACTCGCTGCAATCTGCGCCACTCCCAAGCTATTAATCGCAGCCGATTGCGTTTCTCCGCTGGAGGTAAAGGTCACGCTGCCGGTAGCAACGCCGTCGGCAATCAGCGTTCCGGTATAGTCGACGGTTGAGTTGTTGCCGATCGGTTGTGCGCTGATAAAGGTCCCCGCGCCGTAGGGCACAGTGTTCAGTCCCTCGGTTATGTTGCCAGTGATCGGATCGTAAGCCCCGAAGGAGAGCGTGGTGGTGCTGGACTCAGCGGTGATCGTGACGTTGATGCCGTTCGACGATTGACTCCCCGTGTGGCTCGTGTCCCCCGCATAGTATGCATAGACCGCATAGGTACCGCCGGGCAGGTCGTTGGTGGTCAGATTGCCGGTCGCGGTGCCGTCCAGGGTTCCAAAGTCGTTGAAACTCGCCGCCGTTGCGCTGCCCGCGGCCACCAGGCTGAACAGTCCCGTAGCATCGTTGGGCGTCACCGTCGCAGCAAAGTTAAGCGGCGTGCCGTGTACCACGCTGATCGGCGCAGCCGAGAGCGTGCCGGTCGCAGTACTGGCTGCCAGGGTGTTGCTGGTGGCGGCGAAGTTGGTCGTTGCCCACAGGCTTATGAGCTGCGAAAGATCGACGCTGCCCAACCCCGTGGCCATGTCATAGCTCGGAGTTGCATTGTAGCCCTCAAGGAAGTTGGTGGAATCGCAGTTCAGCGAACCAGTTGCGCAGTAGACCGAGTTGTTGCCGATCGCAATGTCGTGAAAGGCACGCTGGTACTTGCCTGGGCTGGTTGGGGAAGGATTGTAGTCCTGCGCCAGGTTATAGAGGACCGCATCGGCCTGGCCCAGGCGTGCGCCGCCTTGCGACTGGGAGATCATGGCAAGCATTCCCGCGAAAGCTGGAGCCGCGGCCGAGGTGCCGCCGACCAACCCGATATTGGTGCCGTCGAGGAGTTGTCCATTCGCGCCGACCGAGC